>Ga0209536_100000057_pt1 | contig 150223 bp, 123 predicted proteins | sample DeeMarSeWOR28_12_FD_187461 | JGI IMG/M metagenome (GOLD analysis project Ga0209536, IMG submission 187461) | Marine sediment microbial communities from White Oak River estuary, North Carolina - WOR-2-8_12 (SPAdes) (version 2) | ecosystem: Environmental > Aquatic > Marine > Intertidal zone >...
TGCGTTGCAGACCTCCGATAAATGCTCACATACCCATGTATGCTGCGCTTTCTCGATCGGCCTGCGCCTTGCCCTTGAACCTGATCTGAGATTTTGAAAACTACTTCTATAAAAAATAGATCCGGAGGGAGATATGAACGATAAAATCGCCGAGGTTATTAAAAATGCCGACATCACAGACTGGAAGACAATTCGCGTAGAATTCGGGGATGAGTTCTTTGATGTTTCGGTCCCGCCCCAGTGTGATGTCCTTCACATGAAACAAATGCCCTGTCTCACCCATTCTGCGGACGAAATCTCAAATGCCCTGAACAATCCCATCGGATCACCGACGTTGCCTGAAATCGTCCGATCAAAAGGCAAGCCTGCGGATGAATTAAGCGTTTGTGTCACCGTCTCTGATATAACACGCCCTGCGCCTTACAGCGGAAAAAACGGAATTTTACTGCCGCTTTTTAAAATTCTCGAGGATACGGGTGTGAAGCGGGAAAACATTGTCATTGTTATCGGCAACGGTATGCACCGGCCCAGCACCCCGGAAGAAAGAATTCAAATGTATGGCCAGGATGTGGTCGATAATTACCGAATTGTGGACCATGACTGTGAGGATATGTCTTCACTGGTTCTTGCCGCCCAAACCAAACGCGGGACCGAGGTGCATTTAAACAAAACATTCTACAACGCCGATGTTAAGATCATTACGGGTCTTGTCGAAAGCCATTTTATGGCGGGGGTATCGGGTGGCAGAAAAGCGGTATGCCCGGCTCTGGTGAACACCAAAACCATTCAGAAATTTCACAGTGTGGATTTTCTTGAAGATCCCAAAGCCACCAATTTAATCCTTGAAGGGAACCCCTGTCACGAGGAGTCGCTGGAGGTCGCCGAAACGGTTGGGGTTGATTTTATGATCAGCACAACCCTCGATAACAGTTTGTGTATCACCGGCGTTTTTGCCGGACATCTGGTTAAAGCTCATCTGGCGGCTTTTGAGGCCATGCGGGAATTTGTCCAAATACCGATTGATGCGCCCTATGATGTCGTATTGACCAATGGGAGTTATGTGGGCAGAGACCACTATCAAAGTGTTAAAGCTGCCGTCAATGCCATGCCTGCCGTCAGGGAAGGCGGCTTGATCGTTATGGTTGCCAACACCTGCGATGCCGAGCCCATCGGTTCCCAGGAATATAAAACATTGTTGCATCTTTTCAAAATCTTAGGACCGGATGGATATATTTCTATCTTAAAACACCCGGATTGGGTTTTCACCAAGGACCAGTGGGAGCCTGAAATGTGGGGAAAACCCATTCGCAAAGTGAGTGAAGACGGGTTGATATTCTGTGCGCCGCAAATCCCCGAAGCAGATTTTAAAATAATTCCGGGCGTAAGCGGATATGAATTTATCGAAAAAGCTTCGGATTTTGATTCTATGAAGTCAACGGCCGCAGCCATGTTTCAAAACGCTGTCATCTATGCCGCGCATCATCCCAGATTCAACGGGAAAAAACCATCCTTCGCTGTTATCGCCGAAGGTCCCTATGCCATCCCGATGGCCAAATCATAAAGAAAAAATCACTTATTTTCCTGCTCCTTTCTGAGCCGGATTAATACACTGTATAACCCTTTTCTTTTGAGTTCATCGAAATTTTCAAATACGGCTTCTTCAAGCAATCTGAAGTCTGGAAGAGACCAGCGCGCATACAGTTGCAGATAGTCTCCAAATGTTGATTTCGAAAAATCAAGGCGCCGATGTGCTTGCCGCCACTCACCGGTATGCTCAAGTTCGTGCAAGTTTAAAACCATCTTGATCATCTGCTTCAGCGCTTGATCCCGAACTTCCTCGAGCGCTTCTGCATTCGACTGTTTCCAGTGTTCCGGGTCCTCATTATGAATCGGGATTATCTTTGCCATAATACCGGCTCCTTGGTTCATTCACATGAAATTGAGGTCCTGATTTGACAACTATTTTGTATGTGACGCCCGCCTTCAAATACAAGCAGAAAAGATCAAATATATCGTGCCGACATATTGACATCGGAGATCCTTGTCTTTAAATTAGATTGCTTAAAGAACAGGATCCTGATTGTATGCTCTGGCGTTACTGTTCCCTTTTTTGCACCTTTCATCAGATCTAAATTTTCGGAGGAAAAAATGTTTCTTGAACTCGCTCAAAAGCGCAGAAGTATCCGCAAATACCAGAATAATCCGGTTCCGTCCGAGAAAATCGACGCCATCGTCGAAGCGGTGCTGCGCGCACCGACATCCAGGGGCCGAAATTCATGGGAATTCGTAATTGTGACAGATCGCGATTTGCTGGACAAGCTTTCCCGTTCAAGACCGCAGGGCGCAGCTCATCTAAAAAATGCTGTTCTGGGAATCGTGGTGTTGGGCAACCCGCAAATAAGCGACGTATGGATCGAGGATGCATCGATTGCGTCTATCTATATCCATCTGGCCGCAACTGCACTCGACCTCGGCAGTTGCTGGATCCAAATCAGGGAAAGGCAACACGACGACACGCAACCTGCGGAGGCGTATATCGCCGAAATACTGAACCTTTCACCGCATATCAAGGTGGAATCCATCATCGCAATCGGCTATCCGGCTGAGAGCAAGCCGGCCCACCCGAAGGAACATTTGCCTTACGATAAAGTATCGCTCAACAATTATGGCACGCCGTATCCCGGAGGCCATTAATACACGTTTGAAATCTTCCCCGGCAGAAAAGGGGGAATGCATATTCGATTGCGGGTATGGTCGCAGCAAGCCGGTTAAAGCTGAAAGGGAAAGCTGTGCTTTTGTTTAGAAGTGGTTTCAAACAAAAATTTCTTTTTAAGAAATTAGTTACCCGCTTTTTTTCCCGAGTTTTTGCAGTTCCTTATCAATTACAGCCTGGAATCCTTGCAGGGTGCGGTTTTTTAGAAGCCTCCCGTTGATAAAGATTGTGGGGGTTCCTCTTACGCCGGCCTGCGCGCCATCGTTAAGATCCTGCCTGATCTGGGCTGCTATCTTGGGATCGTTCATCTTCTTTTCAAATTCCGCCTGATCAAAACCCAATCCAAGGGCGATTTCGCGAATCTTCTCGTCACTTAACTGGTTATAATTTTTATACAGCTCGTCGTGGAATTCCCAGAATTTTCCATCGCTTGCTGCAGCCAGTGCCGCAATTGCAGCTTTCATGGCGAACTTATGGTTTCTGAGAGGAAAGTTTTTAAAAACGACTTTTACATTATCCGGATTTTTTTCGAGCACCTGCTCGAGTAGAGGCACAAGCCTGGCACAATACGGTCACTCAAAATCATCGAATATGGCGACCACAACCGGCGCATTTTCTGATCCTTTAAAAGGAGAACCGGAAACATTGATGTCCTGGATAAAATCAAGCGCAATGACCTGTACCGACTTTTTCTTGCGGCTGTTGAGAATAAGATGATCTCCTCTTGGACTTAACTCGATGTGATCAAATTGATTGCCGAGCTCGATTTTATGCAAGAATGAACCCGCTGAGGAGTAAATAAGGATTTGCCCCAGATCATTGAGCACAAAAATCTGGCTTCCATCCAGGGAAACCGCTGTATCAATCGGTTCCGATTCCAATTGCAATGTCTTTTGGACTTCCCATTCTATGCCGCTAGCGGTATTACCCACTTTCTCCAATGGTTTTTCGGCCTCCTGAGCACAACCTCCTATAATTATCATAAGAACCACGCCGGCGGCCAGCAGAGCCATCGCCTTTTTATTTTTTAACTGCATTAAAAATCCTCCCTGTTGCGCTTCTTGTTTGCTTCCACAATTCAGAACTTTCTTATTATATAATCCCAATTGTCTCAAATATCAACTGGTATGCAAATAGGGTTGAATTTGTTGTAATGTCACGTTAATCTTTCTTTTATTTGAATTATCTTAGCGAAAGGAGTTGATATGGGATCTTTACCTGTTTCTTTGAAAGAATTGGATCGCGTGGAAGTGTTGACATTGATGGATAATTTTGTGGACGTTCTGCTGGAGGATACGGAGATTGTCACCAGACCCCCTAAAGCGACAGGAGAAGAACTTCCCACCGACACCCTTTTGGCCGAGCACGGTCTTTGCCTGCTGGTCAGGGTGCAGCGCGGCGCGGAGAAGCACACCGTCCTATTTGATACGGGCTATAACAACATGGGGGTCCTCCACAATATGCGCAAGCTGGCTGTTGATCCGAACGAAATGGAGGCCATTGTCCTCAGCCATGCCCATATGGACCATACCGGCTCGCTGAATCCTATTCTTGAGAAAATATCCGATCCGATTCCGGTGGTGATTCATCCGGATGCTTTTCTATACCCTCGGTTTATTGAAGAAAAGGATGGCACCAGAAGAAGGATGCCAAGAACCCTGGTAAGGGAGAAATTAAGCCAGGGAAAAGGTGAGCTTCTTGAGAGCAAAAACCCGACCCCTATCGTGGACGACACGATTCTGGTGACGGGTGAAGTGGAAAGGACAACGGCGTTTGAAAAAGGAATGCCCAATGCCCTGATAGAAAGAGATGGAGTCTTGCAGCGCGATGCCGTTACAGATGATCAGGCATTGGTGATGAATTTAAAAGAGAAAGGACTGGTGGTTATTTCGGGTTGCAGCCATACGGGAATCGTCAATACGGTTCGCTATGCGAAAAAGCTCACGGGGGTTGAAAAGGTGCATGCCGTCCTGGGCGGATTTCATCTCTCGGGGCCTTTTTATGAAAAGATATTAGGGAAGACCATCGATCAATTAAAAGCCCTGTCACCGGCGGTGGTCGTTCCGATGCACTGCACCGGCCGCAAGGCCATGGAGCAGTTTGCCCGGGAGTTTCCATCCGCATTTGAGCTCAACAGTGTAGGGTCCACAATCACTTTAGAATGAAATAGGACGGGCTTCGGGCTCGCCGCGTCTTTGCTTCGGCCTGTTCATTTCCGGGAGGAAAAAGGTTGACACATTAAAATTTTATCAGTAGTAGAATTGCAATCAATTCAACCGTCTATCTGCAAATTAATCGAACACTTCAATTCTGAAACACGCTATCAAAAGGAACAACCAATGCCTTATGATGCCAAGGATCCTCGTGCTGGCTTAGCAAGCGGCCCCACCTCCGGTGATATATCGGCCACCGAATTCGCCGGAACAGATTACGTCAAGTTTTACGAGATCGAGCCCGATGATACGTCGCCGGATGCGCAAACGTGGCATGCTCGCGGGCAGAACTTTATCTTCACCTACTCTGATGTTTCCGCCGGTGCAGCCTTTTCCCGTATAGCACAACCCGACGAATATGTTGTGCTCCTGCCCGACCCTGACATATCAGTAGAAATAACGACTGCCGACGGTGCCGAGGAGGTTGCCGGTTACTCGATTAGCTTTGTTCCCCCCGGCGATAGCAGTGTTCGTTTCCGGTCTGACGGTCGTATGGTCCGGTTGTTTACCGTTCTGTCCCAGGATTTGGCCGAGAAGTGTTCAAACGCCGAATCATACGCGAGTCCTCACCCGAACGTTGCGCCCATCAAACCCTGGCCGGATCCTGCGGAAGGCTTTCGGCTGCGGTCATATAGCCTTGATGTCGCTCCTCAGGAAGGCCGCTTTGGCCGCATCTGGCGATGCTCAACATTCATGGTGAACTACCTCGATCCGTCCGACGGTCCACGCGACCCAACGCAACTATCTCCTCACAGCCATGAAGATTTCGAACAGTGTTCTCTTTCCCTCGGGGGCGAGTTTGTCCATCACATTCGCTGGCCATGGACGACCAATAAGCACAACTGGAAAGAAGACGAACACGAGTTGTGCAAGACGCCTTCAATAGCGGTAATCCCGCCGCCCGCCATCCACACCACGGAAGCCGTCGGCAAAGGTATCAACCAGCTTGTCGATATTTTCTGCCCCCCGCGGATCGACTTTTCCGAAAAGCCGGGCTGGGTCCTGAACGCCGACGACTACCCGATGCCCTGATGCGGGACGATTAAAAACAGCTGATGTAAAGACACAGCAACTGCAACCCTATCTCAAAAAGCGCAGCACTGTGGTTTGACTTTTATTATTTAAAATTTGGAGGAAAAATTGACCGCTACCGCCGGTGACAACAAAGACTTAGACACCAAAGGACATGGTAACCTTCACCTGGCATTGGCCGAACGAACTTGCTACGGTACCTTTTTAAAGCTGCCCCGTCCCGAAGTCGTCGACCTGCTGGCCCTGGCAGGATTTGACTTTGTGATCTGCGACATGGAACATGCTCAGATTTCTGAATTGGAAGCCCGCACGGTTATTAAAGCCTGTGCGGCCGTCGGAATGCCGGTAACGGTCCGGCTCCCCGAGCCGACCCAGGGTCTGGTCAATCGTCTGCTTGAGGCTGGGGCCGTCGGCATCCAGATGCCGCGCCTGCGCACCCGCTCCGACACCGAAAGCCTTCATGCGATGATGCACTATCCCCCTGAAGGCGTCCGCTCCGTGGGAAATGCGAACGCATGGGCCGGCTATGGCAGTGTTCCTGTTCTGCAGTATCTCGAAGAGTCCAATGCGCGTTCACTGGTGATCGGTCAATTCGAGACCCGCGAAATCGACGATCCCATCGATCCCATGATGCGGCGCCTTGACGTCGCCTTTATCGGTCCGATGGATCTGAGCGTCGATTTCGGCGTGCCAGGCCAGTTCGACCACCCGGATGTTGTCGCCCGGATACGTGAGGTCGAAGAGGCTGCAGCACGCACCGAAACCTATATGGGCGCGTTCGTCGGATCCATTGAGAAAGCGGGCAAATTGGCTGCCGCAGGGTACCGCTACCTGGCCGTCAGCGGCGATATCGGCATTTTGGGCAATGGTGCCAAAAATATGGTTGCTTCCCTCCATGAGGCCGAGGCCAAAGCCAGGTCGAAATCCTAAGGCCCCCTCTGAGGCGCTGGATCCGTGCGCGTTGCTTGAGGTAGACGTTTTTTGGAAATCCACCGCCCGCGTGGATGGATCAAGAATCATCCTTCAGATGTCGGCATTGTGCGAGGATATCCAAAACCTCAAACGGTTCCTCAAGAAATTTGAAAGTGGGAACCCCCCGGGGTTCAAGATAGGCTTTGGCCGCCTCCATGTGTTTTAACTGTCCGCTGAAAGTGATCAAGATCGGCTTGGCGGGATGACGCTTTTTTATTTCCAAAATAAAATCAAGCGGCGGAACACCGGTTTCATCTGTCAACATGAGTATCGCTACGACGGCATCGATGTTATCGTCATTTAATACCGCTTCCATTCCCTCCTGGTAGGCAAATTCAACGCCATGAAAAGCGGCGGCAGGCCAGATATCGACAGGGTTGCGCATGCGGATATATGGGGGGCTGATATCCTGCAAGTGTTTTCGGGTTTTTTCTTCCAGGTCGGGAATACGAATATTCAACCTTCGGCTGCAAAAATCCGCCATACATACCAGCATGGCACCCGATGGCGCCAGGAAACTGATGCGATTACCTGCGGGCAGAGGCATACATGCCATCGCCTTGGCTGCCAGGAAAAGATGAGAGTATTTGTATACTCTGACGATGCCGGCCTGACGCAAGGCGCCGTCGATGATTCGATCGTCGGATGCGATCGCGGCCGTGTGGGCGACGGCGGCATGTGCGCCTTCTGATGTGGCCCCGCCCTTAAGCAGAATGACCGGTTTGGTTCGAGTCACCCGACGAGCGATTTCCAAAAATCTGCGCGGACGCTTGAAGCTTTCCAGATAAATGCATATCGCCTTGGTTTCCGGATCGCGGCCGTAAAACTCCAGAACCTCGCTTTCTTCAACATCCAGCTTATTGCCCAACCCAATCACCCTTGACACGCCGTAATTTTCGGCAGACATAATGTAGCGCATCGTGTGCGTTGCGAAATTTCCCGTTTGGGCAATGTAAGCGATATTTCCGCGGGGGATTTTACCCAGGGGAAAGAAGCTCGAAGTGAAATGGTGTGGGGTGGAAATATGCCCCGAGGTATTGGGGCCAATGGCCCGGATACCTGTATCCCGAATGGCTTTCAAGGTTTCAGCTTGCAGTTTCTCTCCGCTTTCATCAACCTCGGCAAATCCGCCGGCAGCAAGAACAACCGCTTTTATACCTTTTGCAGCGCAATCCCGGATGGCCTGTGCGGTCGCCGCCGCCGGCAATATAATAATTGCCAGATCAATGCCGTCCGGCAATTCTTGGAGTGACGCATAAACCTTGTGGCCGAAAATCTCCCCGCCTTTGGGATTTACCAGATACATCTCGCCGCCAAAATCATTGGCCAAAATATTTTTAATAACGTCATTGCCCGCTTTCCGGGGGGTTTGCGATGCGCCGAGAACGACAACACGCTCGGGCTCAAAAAATTTTTCAAGGCCCACCGTGGAAATTTGGCGATCATTTACCTGAGGTTGCGGTGTATCCAGAACAATCAAGGCATCTACCGCAACAGGCTTTCCCTCGCGCACAATCAGCGGATTAACGTCGATTTCCTTCACGGCCGGATGATCCAGGCCGATTTGACCCAATTGCTGTAAACAGCGGACAAGTATCTCCATGTCCACCGCTCCCAGACCGCGAATGTCACCCAGAATCTTATGGCCCCGAATCTCGCCGCACATTTCCATGGCATCCTTTGGGCTTAGAGGCGCCACCCGAAAAGAAACTTCCGCCAGCGCTTCGGTTAAAATACCGCCCAGGCCGAACATGACGCAGGGTCCGTACTGGGCGTCGCGCGTCATTCCGACCACCAGTTCACGGACCCCGGGCACCATTTCTTGAACCAGCAAAACACCGCCAAACTCACGAGCAGCGGGCGCCAGGTGATCATACGCGTGCTTAAGATCCAGGGTATCGGCAATTTCCAACACCACCAGATTATGTTCGAATTTATGGGATACACGCGGAGCACATACTTTTAAGACGACAGGAAAACCAATCCGTTCCGCCGAAGCTTCTGCTTCAGCCAGATCTTTGGCCAGAGATTCCCGGCTTACAGGGATTCCATATTCTGCCAGTATCAATTTGCTTTGATACTCAGACAGCGTCTTTTGCCCGTCTTTAAGCGCTTGTTCAATTATGGTTTGAGCAGAAGGCATAAAGTCTCCAAATGTTCATCATCACTTTAATGGCCGTCGGTTTCAACCGAATGGTTCCTTCGGATGCGGCCTGATCTAAAATCGAGTATGCGTTTTGCCTTTAAGTCCCAGCATCTGCCGGGCTTCGTCAGGAGTGGCGATCTCAAAATCCAGCTCCGATATAATGCGCTTAATCTTCATTACCATATCCGCATTGCTTTTGGCCATTTCACCTTTCCCAAGATACAGGTTGTCCTCTAAACCGATCCGGACGCTGCCGCCCATGATAACCCCCACTGTGCCCAGGTTAAACTCGTGCCGCCCGACCGCCAAGACCGAAAATAAATACGCATCACCGAAAAGTCTATCGGCCGTCTCTTTCATGAAAACCAGGTTCTCCACCGAAGGCTGAATCGCTCCATAAATCCCCAAAATCAACTGGATCCAAAATGGCGGTTTGATGACGCCTTTGTCGGCCCAATAGGCGGTATTGTAAAGATGCCCGACGTCATAGCACTCCATTTCCGGTTTGGTGCCGCAGTCATCCATCATCTTAAAAATGCGTTCCTGATCATAAAACGTATTTTTGAAAACCAGGTCTTTGGAACCCTCCAGGTACGGTTTTTCCCAGTCGTACTTGTAATTTTTAATACGGTCCATCATCGGGAACAGGCCGAAATTGATCGAGCCCATATTGATTGAAGCAAGCTCCGGCGCCATTGCACGCACACCAACCATCCGCTCCTCCGGTGTCATGGTTATCGAACCGCCGGTCGTTATGCAGATCACCACATCGCTTTGCGCATGAATTTGTCGACAGAAAGCTCTAAACAGGTCAGGGCTCATGTCCGGACGGCCCGTTTCCGGATCTCGGGCATGAAGGTGCACGGTCGCTGCGCCGGCTTCAGCAGCTGAAATTGCTTCTTTGGCGATTTGTTCCGGTGTGATCGGCACATAGGGGGATAAGCTGGGCACATGAATGGATCCGGTTACGGCATTGTTAATGATCACTTTGTTGGACATGGGTTTTCTCCTGCTGAATTGGCTTTTACGGGTTTTTATTTAACGATAACACAGGATCGGTGTTCGGCCGAGGTCTCTCAATTGAATCAGCCGGTGTATAAAGCAGTTGATTTCGGACAAAGGTGTTCAGTCTCATGCTGAGATCTTCAAGCAATTAAATACTAGAGCATCGCCCTCAGTTTTCGATACGTTTCAAGCTGGGCAGTGGCATGATCAAGCGGACGCCGAAAAGGAATTTCATGGCCGCTATCATAAAAAAATTTCAATCCGTCCGATATTTCATTGAACAGGTGAAACGGGACTGAAAAGACGAGTTCATCTCTGGCGGTATACTCGAATTTTCGATCACCGAAGCAGGGTATGCCAAATCGGCATTTTTTTTGTTCCATAACCGGCGCAATGACTTCGGTACAAACACCCGGCGGGAAAATGGAATTTTCAAAACGGCCTCCAGGTTTTATGAGCGCTGCGACAACCAGACGCATAATGGCGGGCGGATCGCAGTACAAAATAACCATATCCGGTTCGAAATTGCAGGCCTGAATCGGGGCCATGATAACGCCTGAATATTTTCCCTTCGGCAACCGATACATCGCCCTAGCCATTTCTTTGGCGGCCTTCTCGTAAGGTGTGTACCAGTTCAAATACAGACTGCCCTCCTTCCAATCATCGGTAGGATCTGCAAGACCCAGCGTAAACAAGGCAATCGGGCACGATATGTCTTCCTTCAGCATGGCCACCGATTCACCGTTGAATCGGACTTTCCCCCAGCCTTGGCATAATGCCATGGACACACCCAGCTGCCTTTGAATCGTTTGTATGCCGTCTGGGATTTCGTCGGCTTTTGTCACCAATTTAATGGCTACGGGGTATGTTTGCGGGCGAATATATTGGTTGATCGCATTACCGAATTTTTCAAGTGCAGTCATTTTTCGGCCTCCGGTTATTTGGAAATTTCATATATTCTCAAACGGTGACTGGTGGACACCGTATTTTTCTTTAATGAACAGATAAAGGGGTCGGTTAAATTCAGCCGGAAATTTGAATCCGTTTGAAATGGTCAACGCAACGAAACGCCCCAGCTCATATGCGCCCAGCATGGCGTGCCGGTGTTTTTTTATAGTGCCCTTATTTGATGCGTACCCGGCGACATAATCGGTGGTATGCATATGATTCGTTAAAAAAAACATGTTAAAGGTATGCAGTGCCGATATATCGCCGCTGCTGGAGGCAACGGTCATCGCCGCCCCGACCTTGTTCATCAATCTCAGCTCCGGTGACCGTAGTGCAAATGTTCTGTCCAAAAAATTTTTACCCATGCCGGATATGGCATAAAAATAGACCGGACTGGCAAAGATAATTCCGTCGGCAGCCAACAATTTGGCATAAAGATCCTGCATATCATCTTTCTGGGCGCAGATCCCATTTTCCATGCATTTCAAGCAGGCAATGCAGGGGTTGATGTCTTTTCTCCTCAAAGACACAAATTCGGTTTTCGCGCTGCACGCCTGTGAACCTTTTAAGGCTTCTCTTAACAGAATTTCTGAATTCCCGTCTTTGCGGGGACTGAAACATATACCGATTACTTTCATAAGACTAACCGCGAACGTATACGACGCCTTGCTTTTATGTATTTGTGTTGATCTTGGCTAAAGACAACAGATGCCAAACCGATTTATTCGAGGTTTAACAGCCTAGCCGGGTTCTTGCGGATCATAAAATCGATTTCTTCGTCACTGATGCCCATTTCCAGCATCAATTGAAGACAGCTTCGGATGCCTTCCATCGGAGAGGGATTGCCGATCTGACCCAGATCCGATCCGAGGACGGTGCGCTCGGCCCCCACCTTTTTGACCATCTCCAGGAGGTATTCTTTATCGATGGTGCCTTTGACGTAAAATACCATTGAATGTTCGATGAAAACGCCTTTATCCGCAAATTCGATCATTTCATCAATAGTGGCATTGATTAAAAATTCAGGGTGCTGCATTAGAATCTTTTTCACCCCCTGTTTTAGCGCTTCATCCACCAGTAATTTTATTTCTTCCAGATACAGATGCCCGGTTCCCAGGACCACATTGGCTTCGGCAATCAAGCTGCAGATCGTCGAAATCTGCGGCAGCAGTTTGCCGTTTTCATTTATAATTTTCAGCGGAATTTCATCGAGCAGTTTTTCTTTTGTCTTGGGAAATTCCGTGTGGATGCGCTTATGGGTTTCGATGTGATTTTCCGCGGATGCCGTCGGCATCCAAATGATCTTGGCGCCGGACTTGATAGCACCGTCGACTGTGTGAGGACTTAAGCCGCCCGTGGCATTATTGAGCACCATCCCGCCGAATATGTCAAAAGGCGTATCCTGCAAGATGTGTTTGCGGATCAAATAAACAGCGTGACAGGTCATCGAGTGCTGATCTTTGACGACGATGGCGCGCAGACCGGCATCGATGGCATCCCGGGCCGCTTCGACATGATCCAGTGAGCGCGGGATCAGTCCCGGACCGCTGTGCACATGAAGATCGATCGCGCCGGCAAGTAATTTTGATATTTTTTCAGAACTCACCATAATGAAAATCTCCTTCGAGTTTTTATTGTTTCAAAAGGTTTGGTAAATACATAACCAAATCCGGAAAATACGTAATTATCAGCAGAACGATGACGCACACGATCAGGAAAGGCAGTGCCGCCTTTGATATTTGTTCAAGGCTCACGTTTGCGATTCGGCAGGCAATGAACAGGCAAACGCCCACCGGTGGTGTGCTAAGTCCGATAATTAAATTCAGCACCAGGATTGCTCCGAAATGAACCGGGCTGAGGCCTAATTGAACGGCGACCGGCAAAAATATCGGCGTAAATAAAATAATCGATGAAGCCGGTTCGAGCACCGTGCCGACAAGTAATAAAAATATATTAATAATCAACAGAATCAGATATTTATTTTGGGTAATCGAGTAAAGCGTATTTGTAACAACCGCGGAAGCGTTTTCAGCCCCCAGTATCCAGCTGAATATTGCTGCTGTTGAGACGATTGGCGCCAGCGCCCCCAACATTATGCCGGTATCCATCGTGATATGAATCAACTTGTTCATCGTGAGTTGGCGATAAACGAAAAATCCAATAAGGATGGCATAAACAACCGCAACCGCTGCGGCCTCCGTCGGTGTAAAAATGCCACCCAGAATTCCGTAAAGAATAATAATTGGAAATAATAGCGCCGGAATCGCTTTATACAGATTCTTGAGGAATTCGTTTAAAACAAATTTGCCGCTTCTGGGTATCTTTTTTCGGCGTGCATAAAAGTATGCCGCGATCATTAAAGAAAAACCCAAAAGCAGGCCCGGCACGACCCCCGCTAAAAAAAGTGCGGCAACGGATACAGAACCCATGGCCGCATAGATCACAAACGGAATGCTGGGCGGGATGATGGGGCCGACCGTAGAGGACACAGACGTGATTGCGGCCGAAAAGCTGGGATCATATTTGTCTTCGGTCATCGACGGAATCAGGATGGATCCGATGGCCGAGGTATCGGCGACAGCAGAACCCGATATGCCGGAAAACAGCATGCTGGCTCCGATGTTGACTTGCGCCAGTCCCCCGTAAATGTGTCCGACAAGGGATTTCACCAGGGCGATCAGTCTTTCGCTGATTCCACCGGCATTCATCAGGTTGCCCGCTAGAGTGAATAATGGAATCGCGAGCAGCACGAACAAATCGAGCCCTTTGAACATTCTATGGGGCAATATGATCAGGATGTTGTAGTTACCGGTTATCAGGATGTAGGATAACGAGACCAATCCGAGCACGAAGATTATGGGGATACCGATCAAAAACAGTGTAACCAGGACAAGAAAAATTGCGGCAACCATAATCGAATCATCCCTTTTTTGTTTTCAGAAATGATGAAATGGATTCAATAACAAACAAGAGATACAGGCAACACCCCAGCGGGATGGCGCTATAGATAATCGCCATCGAAATCCGCAAGGCGGGTGACACCTGATAAGCGTTCATGATACACAATTTTATGCCGTAAATAACGACAATAATAAGAAAGATTGAACAGGCGATATCCGATATGAAAAGGGCCGTTCTGAGCAAATGGGGCTGCAGCCGATTGATGAAAAGCTTTACGGAAATCAGCTCTTTTTTCCGGTAGGCGACGCCAAATCCGACAAACCCCGTCCAGATCATAAGATAGCGTGCCAGTTCTTCGGTCCAGGGTATGGATATTAAAAGGATGTACCTAGCGACGATTCCCAGGATAACAACACACGTCATGGCAGTTAAAAGCAATACGATGGCAATTTTTAAGACCTGCTCTAAAGAATCATAAAAACCTTTCATTGCCTTTCTCTTAACCGATATATCTTCCGGCGCTCGCGTTTAAGATTTCACCATTGATAAAATCATTTTCCAGTAAAAAAATAACCGCATGTGCCATCTCTCGCGGTTCCCCTACTCTGCCAACAAGGGTCGAATTCGCAAACATCTCTTGCTTTTCCTTCGGGAGGCTTTCATACATTTCAGTCCGGATCGGACCGGGACAAATTGCATTCACCCATATATTTTTTCGGGAAAATTCGGTGGCGAGAGCCATTGTCAGACCAATTACGCCGGACTTGGATGCGGCATAATGGACCCCCGATGCGCCTCCCATTTTCCCGGCAATCGAGGAAATATTGACAATTTTCCCGCATTTCTGCTCGAGAAATAGCTTGATCGCCCGTTGACAGCAGTTAAACACCCCCTTCAAATTGACGGCCAGTACGCGATCCCACTCCGCCTCCGAAATCTCCAGCAGATTAATTTTCCCCATTATTCCGGCATTATTCACCAGGATATCGACTTTTCCAAACTGGTCAAGCACCTTCTGAAACATCTCCTCGACCTGGTCCGTCCTGGAAACATCCGCGCCGATTTTAATCGCCTTGCCCTTATCCTTGAGAATTTCATTGACGACCGAATCGGCAGAATCGGCGTCGGTGGCATAATTGACAGCCACTGCAACGCCTTTTTTAGACAGTGCTAGCGATATGGCCTTACCGATTCCTCTATTTCCACCGGTAACAATGGCAACTTTATCATTAAAATCCATGGTAGCTTTTATCCTCCTAACATATTAAATGACTCAAGCAGATAAGCAGATAAAGAACACGAATAAACCCCGCCTCAAAAGACGGGGTTTATTCAGCTTAATGACCCGTTACTATTGCATCGCTTGAACGGCTTTTACGAATTTGGCAACCGCCGGATATTTCATATATTCATCATAGATAAATTTAGATCCTTGAAAAAACGATTTAGAATCCGCCTGGTTGATCTTTATGCCCCTCTTTTCCATGGTTTCCATGGCATTTTTATCCTGCTCCTTACAAAGTGCGACCTGCCAGGGGACGAGTTCACGAGAAGCTTCTTCAAAGATTTTTTGATCTCCAGGCGGCATGCTGGTCCAAGTATTTTTATTGATATAGACAACGGACGGCCAGAAAAAATGACCGGTTAACGAAAAATACGATATCACTTCCATTAGTTTTTCAGAAGATGCCGAGGTGGCATTGATTTCCGTGCCGTTGATTACTCCGGTTTTCAAGGAAGTGTAGATTTCGCCATATGAGATGGGGACTGGAATGGCGCCGAGACCTTTGAAGATTTCCTGATGCATTTTGGTCTCCGCCACCCTGAGCTTTATGCCCTTGAGATCTGCGGGATTATTAAGCGGTCTGACATTGTTTCCAAGGTGCCGGTATCCGTTTTCGATAAGTCCTAAAGGGTGTAAATTTAACTTGTCCACCACTTTGAGTAGTTCCATGGTATAATCGGCAAGAAAAACTTTTTGCAAAGAATCATAGCTGTTGATTAAGAAAGGCATTTGAAGCGCATTTAGATCCGGAAAAAAACCGTCAAAAACAGCTGAGGAAGAATGCCCAATCTCAACCGCCCCTGCGCCGGCCATTTCGATCATATCCTTGTCGCCGCCCAATTTTCTTTCCTGTGCCGGCTCGAGTTGGTACTTCCCGTTGCTCTTTTCTTTAACAACCTCGGCGTATTTTATTGCCCATGTATGTGTGGGCATTCCCGGAAATACAGCCGTTCCTAACCGATATTTAATGACTTTGTCGGCGGCGAATGTCGATGAATTCGCGCAAAACAGGCTTATCACAAAAAATAATATAAAAAAGATTATCCATGTCTTTTTGTTCATCTTATGATCCTCCCTGTCTGTTTTGTTGGCAAGTACCAAAAAGAGCTAAATCATGCCGTAATCTTAAAATATCTTTGCCTTTAATGTCACCCCCTTTCCTGATCGAAAATCCTTGAGTTCATATGGGTTTGATCGGATTTTTCATCACCCCTATCCCTTCAACTCTGGATTCTAACACGCCGCCGAGCTTCCTTAAATCTGTGCGCAAAATGTTCCAACCCTTAGCTGCTTTGACTGTTCCGCTCGAAATGATGTCGCCGGGCTCAAGCGTATGCGCCTGGGAAAAATAGGATATCAATTTCGGAAACTGGAAAACCATGTCAGCGCTTGAGCCATCCTGCACCAAATCCTCATTCACTTTAGCTTCCATCTTACAATTATGAATATCTTTTATTTCATCCGGAGTGACGATCCAGGGCCCCATCGGGGCAAAGGTATCAAAGCATTTATACCTTCCGGCGTAAGTAAGTTTTTCCTCAGTTCCATCTTGACCTTTGACTATTATCCACTCCTGCGTCTGTCTCATTTCGTGTCCGGTAATATCGTTATGGATCGTGTAGCCAAAAACATATCTTTCTGCCTCTTCAAGAGGGATATTCTTTCCTTTTTTGCTTATGATTGCACCAATTTCAACTTCGCTGCCCACGACACCGATATCAGGTATTTCAATTGGATCGAAAGCTCCGGTAACGCAAGAAGGCAATTTGATGAAATACACCGGATGGGGTTCCATTTCAGGCCGAATGACTTTCTCCCACCCTTGTCGATGATTCAATGCGGGCGCCAGTATCTTACTTGGGTCGGGAACCGGCGCCAGCAGTTTTACCTTTTCCAAGGAATGAATAATCTGCTCCCCTTTTGGCCCTGTCATATCTGGCTTTGCTTTCAATGTCTTTTTCACTTCTTGAATCGCCTCAAATGAAGAGCCGCCGCCCGCGATTATTTCTCGCATAGATGGCGGTGTTAAAACATCGGCCAGCTGGTAAGCCTTTGTCTCCCCTCGATTATACAAATATGCGGCATAAGCAATCGTTATATCTGCAATGTTGTTCTGTTCTAAAACCAGCCCCACCCGTTCCAAACCTTTATATTCAAAAGTACATAGTTTCATCGATTCATCTCCTTGTGTTCCAGCATTCCAGGTGATGCGTCTATCTCTCTTGTGCTGGACCTATAGACACAAAGAATTTCATAAGTCTGAAGACGGATTTAGAATTTCTCATACAATGCTTAAACGAATTCTGTTTGGCAAGTTTCTACCGAAAATTAGCAACGCTTCGATTATAACTCAGATGGCTCCCTGTAACCAAAGATCCTTAGATATTCTCTCCGCTGCTTCAGCGATTGCCTCTGCCTCGGTGGATGACAAATCCTTTTAATCCTTGGGAAGACCTTCGGGAGAATGATCGAAATATTTTCCAACGTTAAAAAAGAGCTGTGCGATTTTGAGTTTTGTAAAACGGGTTTTCCGCCCAGAGCAATAAGTTAAGCGGTGGACCGATTCTGGAGAATAGCGACCGAAAGCTCAATTATCATAAAACCGCATGAAAATGATACAATTTATCTGCGTTTTTACAGTGAATAAATGATCCTCAGTGCACTGTCAAGATTATTTTATCGGAGGCGCACCAATTGACGGATCAACCCCGCCGTTATAGGCTTAATTACACTGAAATCATTACATATTATCCAATTAGATAAACGAAAAAAATCCTCTTAAAATAGCGTTGAACTGTTATATTTGATATGTTATAAAATCAGTCATAAGGTTATCGTGTCGTCGGCTGAAATCCGCTGATAATCGTTGCTTAGTTCTGTTTAAATTCGAAACGGAAAATTCAATTCGGGTTAAATATTCGGATATTCAATTGGATGAGGTGATTTTGCCATTAAAAAAAATAAACAATAAAACCCTGCGCCAGACCGTTTATGAGAATATTCGCAAAAGTATTATTGCCGCTGAATTGCTCCCGGGTGAAGCAATTAGTTTACGCTCCCTGGCAGCCAGTTTGGGCGTGAGCCAGATGCCGGTAAGAGAGGCGCTGCTGCAGCTCGAACGTGAAAAAGTGGTGGTAATAGAGAGCAATAAATCTATGCGGGTGAACAAACTTAAACCAAGTGAACTGGATGAAATTCTTTGGATAAGACTCACCCTGGAAAAAATGGCGGCCGAAAAAGCATGCGACCTCAGACCTGATTCATGCTTGCCGAGGCTGGAGGCCTTAATTGCCAATATGTGGGACTCTACGGATAAGCCGAAAGAGTATTTTAGAAAAAACGTCAAGCTCCATTTCAGCATTTATCAACTGGCGAAATCGCCAAATTTGCTTCAAATTATAGACGGCCTCTGGGCCAGAATTGGCCCGTATCTTAACATCCAAATGCTCGGACTGGCGCATATACGAAAAGTAGCCATGTTTTGCCATGAAAACATGGTTCAGGCTTTAGCCGAACGCGACAAGGCCAAAATGCAAAGAGCCATTGAGGAAGATTTAGGAAGGACTGCCGACCGCATTCGACCGCTGCTTGATAAGCCGCTAAGCTACCTCAATGAATAGATGTCATCAAAGCTATATATTTCCCGTGCTTGTTTCCTCCAGTTGTTGGGCAAATTTATTCCGATGAAACGGCCGTGCCCCAGTAATTGAAGCATGCGGGTTTCCAACCCGGTATATACATCGTATCGATTGCCCGAATTCTGAAGCCTGCCTGCTTTAGCAGAGAAGGAATCGGAAGGTTCAGATTACAGCCGCCGCTCAGCCTTTTCCAAATCGGGTTCAGTCGATCCTGCCAGCGCCGCACAGCTTCGTCGGGCGCGGTGCCGTGTTCGCAAAATATGAGTTGGCCGCCATGTTTGAGGACACGACGCATCTCCCCGAGGGCCGGCAGAATTTTGGGAATCGAGCAGAGTGTATAGGTAACCAATACGGTATCGGCACAACCGTCGTCTAACGGCATCTCTTCAGCCGCTGCCGTGATAAATTCCACATCAAATTGAGCCTGTGCTGCAGCCGGCTGCGCCAGAGCCCATGATTCCTTCGACGGATCCAGGCCCAACAAATGCTGCACTTTGCCCGTGGCGTAGAATGGCAAATTAAGCCCGGACCCAATCCCAACCTCCAGCACACGGCCTTCGGCCAGCGGCACGACCTTTTCACGCTGCCGCCAGATCGGCTTGCCGCTGCAGATCCAATGCGTGACTCTCGGCAGAACATATTTTTCGTAAAGTCCCATCCTTATTAATCAAGTTTATCCTGTTTTAAAGGTCAAAAGCACTGTTTTTCGAATGGCCGCATGGTAATTTTGACGGAATCGGTTGCCGAAGTGATTTGGCACGCATTATTCTTTTACCCAAGCTTCGGCATCCTTTAAATCGGAGAAAACCTTAAACTGTTGGGGTAGATCTTTGGCAATCTCGGTAAATGCGAATGCCAGCTCCGACTGCGTCCCGGATTCGACAACGATTGCAGTTTTGTTTATTCTGGCATCTTTGGGGTAATATTCTTTAATAATGTCTCTCAATCTGGGCAAATCATCGGGGGAGAAATTTTGGGGGCCTTCACGGAAGACCCAGATTCTATTTTGCTCCGGTATGTCTTCTACATAGAACAGTCTGGCAAGGCCTTGCTGTATCTCTCTGAAATCAATCCCTGCCTTGGGCTCTACTAAAATATAATTCTTTTTTATGGTTATTTTGGGTGCCATGTTCTGAATGAAATTGAATGGATTTGCCTTTATTATGGCCGCGCGGCAGGGGCATTTTGCACGTAGCCCCTAAATATCATCGGAAGTCCAGAAAAGTCAAGATCGGGCTCGCTAAAACAGATCGGAATCGGGCAGCCACGCCCTGTCAGGCGCAAAAAAGGCGGCTATTCAGGAAGGCGCGTCGGGTGACATTTGTGCCTGCAGCCTGACGCTCAAGCCATCAAAAACAAGCGCGCCCAGGAGGATAATTCCGCCGACGACCGTGGGCAGGCTGGGTATTTCGTGAATGCCAAAAATTGGCAGGTACACCAAAAGAATGCCACCGACAACCTCTATGCGCGACAACAAAATCAGTTCCGCTGCCGGTAAAAATTTAGCGCTCAAGGAAAATAAAATTAAACCGAACGCAACAATAATACCGTGCAGCATGCTGAGATATATATTTCCGAGCGGCATTATCAGTGTGTCATTACGAAAAAAAAGTACCAGCAAACTGAATAGCACACAAAATGCACCCGCCAGCGCTATCGTTGCAAATTGAGGCGTCTGCCTGCGCCATCGAAGGCACACCGAAAAGACGGCCATCCCGAAGGCTGCCATTAACCCAAACAGGTTCCCCAAAAAAGTTCCGGCTCCCAGTCCCTCCAGGACCATTACGAGAATGCCCGACAGCCCGATACCCATCGATACCCAGGTGGCATATCGCACTTTTTCTTTTAACAGGATTATGCCGATAAACGCAGCAATAAAAGGCGCGGCCGCCAGCATCAAAAGCGTATTGGCTACCGTCGTCAGGGTAATCGATAGAATATAACCGCTCATGGCCGTCATCAGTCCGACGGCCCCGAGCAATCCTGCCAGCCCGATTCTGCTAAAATAGCCTATAGAGGCAAAACCCTCTCTTGCCATCAGATAGATAGAAATAATGAACGCAACCATCAGTCCTCTGAAAAATAGATATTGCCACTGATAACTTTCAGCCGCCTCCAGGTGGCGCACGATCAAGGCGCCAAATGACCAGATCGTTCCGGCAAACAACGCCATAAAAAAAGCTTTTAGATAGTTGCGGTTGCTGATTTTTTGCATGCCGATACCCCCGCTCCCGGAAAGCGTTGAGAATCAGAAGTGCTCAACGATCCCGGCGCGGTGATACCTATGTCTAATTTGAACGTAAAGCAAGCTAAAAATGAATGCGAAATGCTATTGAAAGCTGAATATCGGGTGATTTAATCATCGGGTTGTATGAGAGGAGGAATGCCGATTGGATGCGCGGGATATGTTGGGTGGATTCGCGTTCGTTAAACTGATGCCGATTCGTCTAAGGCCTTTCTACCATCAGAGACATGGACGTGTCCGTATTTTCCCCGCCGCTGCGCTGAGAAAGAATCTCTTTGACAACCTCGTTTTGCTGATCGCCGACACCGCCGATCTCCACCCATTGTCCCAGTGCAGTGGTCAGCTCCGTCTGGGCCGCAAAAAATCGAATCACCGCATCCTTGCGGTCGTCATAAGCGACCCGGGGAACGATCTTTAAGTGGACATTGTCCCCCACGATGGTCGGCGTAACCTCAAAGCCGCTTTCGACATTGTGCCATACGATTGTACCGTCACCCGGCGCATGACGCCTGAAGAATGCCGGGCCGTGACGATAAGGAATCTCTTTACCGGTACGAATAAAAGCCGGGCTGCCGGACATCGCGACCACGAATGATTCGGAATAACGTTCTTGCCGGCGCTCGCGATCTTCAACCGATATGTCGACACCATCTCTCTTTTTACCACCTGTGGCAACACTCAGATCGTCGGTCGAATACCTGCCGCGGGCGGTCACCGCCGTTTCATCGTCTGCCGCCGTTGTATGAAATCGGACCCGAATTCGGACCTGCTCGGCCGGTCTGTCGAACCGCTCCAGGTAGGCATGCACCCGCTGAATGGCTTCCGGTGTGTCGACAACGACCAGTGAATTCGTCCGTTCACTGACCGTAACGGTTCCCTTGGCTGAAAGCAATGCCCGGACAACCGGTACCAGTTCCGCGGCCCGGCGGTATTGGACCCTGATGACATCCACCTCAGCTGCCGGCAAAGCACTGCAGAACAACCCCCCCACCAGAACCAGGTGCAAACACAGAAAAGCCCTGAAGCTGATTTTTCCTGAAAAAGTCATGATCCGTCTAATTACCTTTCGCGCTACAAACTGCAAACAATTTTATCACGCCCGGTATTCAAGATCAAATTTCAACAACCTGCATTTTGAATATCCGGTTTGCGCCCGGGCTGCCTCATATCTGCCAGTTAAAAAAGGGCAGGCGCATATCAGCCTGCCCTTTTCTCTTATTAACCTCCCATTTGATCAAGCTTATTTCTTGATTTTGCAAATTATACCGTCAGTTCGTTTCCCTTACGCCGACGGTGACCGAAAACCCGGTATCCGATATTGAGGCCGAAGCGGTAAACTCGTCTTCAGGCTCGGAATAACTTTCGCTGCTGCTGTAATAGTTGTTGATCTCCTTCACCAAGGAATGATGGGGTCGCCGGTAGATCCATCCGGGGTGACCGTGCCGGTAGACCGGCCGGTGACGCCGGGGTCGGAATTTGGGCCCGTACCGGTAGGGCATACGATAATGATGCGGCCTGTGGAATTTTGATTTAAACCGGGGCCCCGGGCGATTAAAATGCTGGCCGGAAGGATTGCGCGGGCCGCTGTCACGTTCACCGAAGCGGTCTCGGTCAAAATCGCGGTCTCCGGACCCATTCCGTTTCTGAAAGTGGCCGTCTCGATCCGGGCGGGGGCCGCCGCCTCTTTCGCGTTGGGCCCACGAATTACTGGACAGGGCCACAATAAATCCAATCAATACAACGCTGATGATAATGATCTTTTTTTTCATAGCTTGCCTCCTTGTTTACAAGTTTGACAACCTGGTTATCCGGGTTGTTTAAATTGTATGACGCAAGCCGTTTCTGAAAAGTTTACAAAAAGCGGACGCAGTCTACGAATACTGCCAAGACGCAAAGGCGGGGCCCGTGACGCAAAAGCTTTATGACACCCTGCCGGGTATTCAATACGGAGATTCTCCTGATCCTTTTGGCTGGTTTGAAATAGTGAATTAAAGAGATTGGGATAGGCGAATCTTTGCGAGCCAGTGCAATCCGGATCTGAGATAAGATTTCAAAAGCAGAATTTCTTTCTTATCAATGAGTGCAAACTGCCTGACTACAAAATCCGTATGCCTTCTTCTTCATAAATGCCGATGGTGTGCAACTCGGAGGGCACCGGAACTTCTTCAATATCGATCAGCCAATCGAACAAATCGATGGCCAATTCTTCGGCACATCGCACTTTCCAACCCAAAAACACATATTCGCTGCAAAAAAGTGCCCGGGCATCGGCAGATACTTTACCGAATAGATTGCTGCCGACGCCTTCAAAGTCATAGCCCGTGCCGATTTTATCATACATCCAATTAAAAGATTCGGCGACATAAGGTCGAAATTTCTCTTTTAAGGGATGCCAGTAGGCCTTGCCGTCATACTTTTTTAGAGTTTGGCTTAACGGATTTGGAACGGCACCCTTTCTGACGGCCTCCAACGTCATTACCCTGTCAACATCGGCAAGCCGGCAGGCAATCCCGCTATGGGTCGCAGAGCCGCCTGTCTTCCATCGAATAACCTTGCTGATCCAGCCTTCGCCATGCCATTGAAGGAGGTCCATGGTTTGGATTTGATCTCTAACAGCGTGGTATTTCGACAAATCATTCATTTTTACCTCCCTGTAGGTTACCTGGAAATGCCCCTGGATTTATCTTTGGGAAAAAGGACGGAACACATCAATTATTTTTTTCTAAAGTTAATCGTATAGTTACCGATATTTCTATAGAGGTATAATACAATATGGGCAAACGAAAAATGTATAACACCACCCTGGATGCGGATCTAATCAGGGAGATCAAAATCCTGGCGGCCCGGATTGACAAACGACAAAATGATCTCCTTGAAGAGGCGATCAGGGATCTACTCGAAAAATACCGATACCAAGAGGAAGAAAAATCTCCTTTGGACATATCCAATAGATGAGTAGCTCGCTCGGGATCACCCGCATTTATTTTTATAGGAGACACTAACTTGAATAATTTGGTCTATCTAGGCTTTGGCTTGATCGGTTTTGGATTGGTGTTTTTTTTATATCTGATCTTGGCCGACAAATCCAGGCAGGACGATGAGGGCGATATAGAATGATGGGGATCCTTTCCGAAAGCTCTATGCGGGTGAGAATTTGAAATTTGAATCGCAATGTAATGATGCCGTAACCCCCATTGCAATATAATTCCTAAATACCTCCCTTCCGAAAACTCCAGTTAAACGGCGTTACCGTTATTTGGGTCACATCATCACGAATGTAAATTGACATTTTGTGTTTAATATCGCTGGCATCCCTCCAAATCACATAATACTGACCGTTAATATACTGGTTGGAGAGGCTTCTGCTTTCTAAAGCCCCCAGCTCACCGGTAGCCATATTTGCCGGTCGCAGCGATTGAAATGGGTGATCAATCCAATAGAGACTGTAAATCATCTTTTCATTAGACGTATTTTCAAACTGAATTGAAAAGTTGGCAAAAGCGGCGGCAGGCAGCAAAACAATGATAAAAATTATTAGAAATTTTTTCACTGATAATCATCTCCTCTGATTTAATTTGGGTCGGCGCCAATCCCAACCAATGCCGATCTAACATGAACCCATCTCAAAAACGCGTCTAAGTGCCCATGGCGGCGTTGCAAACCGATTCGAAATGCTCACATACTGACGTGTATGCTCCGCTTTCGAGTCGGTTCGCGCCTTGCCATGAACCCTAATCCACATTTTTGAGATGGGTTCATGATGTTTGTTTCTAATCTATATATCGGCATATTCATTTAAATATTAAGGGGATATTGAGGAGGCCGAAGAGAGATCAAAATTTGGATCGATAACGGTCGCCTGTTGGGCCAGAAGTTCAAAAGGCTGTTTAAGAACCCATTTCAAAAGAGTTTTTCTTGACATCAATCGCTGTTTTAAAATATTAAAAGGCTGACGGAACAAACATACAATCGCATATGCTTCCGCAATTCGATTTCACATTAAAACCAGCTCCCTAATTATTTCTCTTTAGTTTTCACATTTTAACGCTGAACCGTTGTTCCGCTGCACCTCCTTGTCTAATCCGGTTTAGAATGATTTCAGCATTTTTTAAGCGATAACCTATAAATCAGGTAAAGCTGAAATGGAGAATCGACTCAAAATGTGTACGGCGTACTCCTGATAGAATAACGCCTTTTCTGTCGGGAGTAAGCAGCGCGATTTCTTTTAAGCGTTTCCAAACGTTAAATAGCAAAAAACCTTTGACACCCAATGAAAGGAGCCAAGAAATGGCAAAAGTACTGCGATGCAAAGATGTTGGTATGGATTGTGATTTTGAGGCCCGGGCCGAAACCGAGGAAGAGGTTTTAAAACAAGCCGCAGAGCATGCTGCAACAGCACATGATATGCAAGAGATACCCCAGGATGTTCTCGCGAAGGTACGTGCGGCTATCCGCAGCGAGTAATGACAACCGCAGAAATCAACGTCTAACCCAAACTCGAAGGTAAGCATAAACCCCAGCTCTTAAACAGGGAGATGGGGTTTTGATTTAGAAGTGTCTGCAAAAAAGACGTAAAAACGTAAAAAAACCTAAGCTGAAATAGGCTAAAAATATTTAACAGAAAAATTTATCAGAACTGCAAAGAATATTACAAATCCAACCAGAACTGCCAGATATATGAGATATTTTATGATTGTCCAAAGAATTCTTACCATGGCCGCTTCTTTTACTTGACTTTAACCGGCGAGCTTGCATTATAGGCCTATTATTTTCAAGTGTCACCCCAATTTAAATTTATCACATCCATTTAAAAAAGGTAAAGAAAACCATGACGACGGGCCATATCTCGACCATAGCCGATGAACTCACGCTGCCGTCTGCCGGTGTCCAGACCACCATTCGCCTCCTCAAACAAGGAGACACCATCCCTTTCATCGCACGCTATCGCAAAGAGGCCACGGGTAGCCTCGATGAAGTGGCCATCACCGCCATCAGAGACCGGTTGAATCAACTGGAAGAACTCGATGCCCGCAAGGCCGCCGTACTCAAATCCCTCGAAGCCCATGGTCATCTTACCGAGGAACTCGAACAGAAAGTGCTTTCGGCTATGAACCTGACCGTGCTGGAAGATATTTATCTGCCCTACCGCCCGAAACGCAGGACCAAAGCCACGATTTCGCGCCAGAAAGGTCTGGAGCCCCTGGCACTTAAACTTATGGAACAGACCGGACAGGATCCCCGCCGGCTTGCCGCCGAATTTGTTGATCCTGAAAAAGAGGTGACATCACCGCAGGATGCCCTGGAAGGTGCCCGGCACATCATGGCCGAAATCATCAACGAGGATCCCGGATCACGAGAAAAAATGCGCGAGTTGTATTTTAAAAAAGGCATTATTCAGAGCCGGGTGGTCTCCGGAAAGGAAACCGAAGCCGCCAAGTTTAGAGATTACTTTGACTGGAAAGAATTCGCCGCCAGGGCCCCTTCTCACCGCATATTGGCCATGCGCCGCGGAGAAAAGGAAGCGTTTCTTAATCTGAGCATTGCACCGCCGGAAGCGGAAGCTCTGGAACTGCTGGAAGCCATTTTTGTCAGGAGTGCCGCCGCTGATTCGATGCAGGTCAAACTCGCCGTCCATGACAGTTTCAAACGGCTGCTGTCGCGTTCCATGGAAACAGAGGCGCGACTCGCCATCCGGCAGCGCGCCGAGAAGCATGCCATCGATGTGTTTGCCCGTAATCTGCGCCAGCTGCTTCTGGCACCACCGCTGGGCTCCAAAAGGGTAATGGGTATCGATCCCGGTTTCCGAACCGGCTGCAAGGTGGTCTGCCTGAACCGTCAGGGGAAACTTCTCCATTATGACACAATTTATCCGCACCTGGATCAAAGGCGGGATCTGAAAGCAGCCGAATCCATTATCACCCTGTCTAAACGCTATGAAATCGAAGCCGTAGCGGTTGGAAACGGTACTGCAGGCAGAGAAACCGAGGCCTTTATTCGCAAAATTGAGGACCTGAAAGAAATCCCGGTGATTCTGGTCAATGAAAGCGGTGCTTCGGTGTATTCCGCATCGCAGGCGGCCCGCCGCGAGTTTCCCGAACTGGATCTCACCATACGCGGCGCCGTTTCGATCGGCAGGCGCCTGATGGATCCTTTGGCGGAGCTTGTTAAAATCGACCCTAAATCGATCGGAGTGGGACAATACCAGCACGATGTCGATCAGCCCGCATTGAAACAGGCCCTTGATGATGTGGTCATCAGTTGTGTGAATGCCGTCGGGGTAGATGTGAACCGCGCCAGCGTCGAGCTTCTGGCCTACGTCTCGGGGCTCGGACCCCAGCTGGCCGCAAATATCATCAAATACCGCGATGAAAACGGCCCTTTCAATTCCAGGCAGGCGCTAAAAGCGGTTCCCCGGCTCGGTCCGAAAGCCTATGAGCAATCCGCCGGCTTTTTAAGAATCCAGGAAGGCGCCAATCCCCTGGATGCCAGTGCCGTGCATCCGGAGAGTTATCCGGTAGTGGATGCCATGGCGCGGGACCTGGAATGTTCCGTTGCCGATTTGATGAAAGACGCCGGTTTGAGAGCAAAGATTGACGTGTCCCGGTATGTCAGCGATCAAATCGGACGGCCGACACTCGAAGACATTCTTGCGGAACTGGCCAAACCTGGCCGTGATCCGCGTCAGGAATTTGAAGCCATCGTGTTCGCCAAGGACATCAACCAGTTATCCGATCTCAAGCCGGAAATGACGATGCCGGGAATCGTTACCAATGTGACCGCCTTTGGCGCATTTGTCGATATCGGTGTCCATCAGGACGGGCTGGTGCATATCAGCGAGTTATCCGACAGCTTTGTGAAGGATCCGGCCGATTATGTAAAGGTACAGCAGAAGGTAAAAGTGCGGGTAATCGCCGTTGATTTGGATCGCAAACGGATCTCTTTATCCATGAAAAACAGGCCCCGGACGTCAACAGACCCCCCTCCACCGAAACCGACCCGCCAAAAAAAATCGACCCCGGCGGAAAAGACACGCAAAAAAAGAAAAAATAAACCGTTTCACAATCCGTTTGAGGAAGCACTGGGGCATAAACGACGATGAGGATGGAGCGAAGCCGAACACGTCATTTGTTGAAATGCGAGATTGGATTTTGCTTTATTCGAAATCGGATTACATCCTGATCAGGAGTGAGAATGAAAACAACGAACACTTACCGCTGGGCGATTTTAGGACTGGGCACTTTCTGCATACTGGCATATGGGGTCATTTTTCAGAGTATTCCCCCACTCATCGGAATTTTAGTTGAGGTCTTCAATGTTTCCTATGCCAGAGCCGGTGCGCTGATGGGCCTATTTATACTACCGGCTATCTTTTTATCGATCCCTGGGGGCATGTTAACAGATCGTTTTGGACCCCGGAACGTTGGGTTGGCTTCACTTCTGAGCATGACACTCGGAACGGCAATTGTCGCTTTGGGTGGCAGCTATTGGATTATTGCATTCGGCCGTCTGGTGGCAGGGATCGGGGCATGCGTCTTGCTGGTAGTCGCTCCAAAAATTGTTGCATCCTGGTTCTATGATCGGGAGATCGGATTGGCGATGGGAATTTTTAACATTTCGATGCCGCTCGGCACGATCCTTTCCCTTAATTTTATGGGCACCATTGCATTCCGCTTCAACTGGCAGACATCCATATGGGTTAGTTTTGCCGTGGGTGCTGCGACGTTCTGTCTTTTTTTGGTCTTATACCGCAGTAAAAGCACCGACGGAGAAGTAAAGTCAGCGCCGGCGGGGCTGCTTGCAGCAGCAAAAAAGGCAGGCGCCAGCGCCTGGTTGGTCGGGTTGTCATGGGGATTGTTCAACGCCGGCCTGATCTCATTCTTTACTTATGCGCCGGACTACTTTATTTCCCGGGGGGAAAGTATCGTCGGAGCAGGGCTTCTTGCTAGCTACCCGATGTGGGGCTCTATTGTGCTGGCCCCGATTGTCGGGCTGCTAATTGACCGCATGGGACACAAGTGGGTATTTGTATCAATCGGATGCGGCGGCACGGCCTTATTTTTATATTTGATTCCGGAATTTAATCAGCATGCCGCCATTTTTTCCATTTCTATCGGGGTCTTCGTCGCTGTTCTAACACCGGCAATTTTCTCATTACCGGCAGAACTTCTGCCCGAGTCGGTCATGGGCTTCGGATTTGGTATCCTGGGCACGGGTATGGGTATCGGAACGTCGGTCGGCCCTTTTATCGTCGGCAGTTTAAGGGATGCAACGGGCGACTATCTTTGGAGTTTCGCCGCAATGGCTATTTTTCCCGCCATCGGTATAATCCCGATGTTGATACTTAAAATGAAAAAACAAAGGGGACAGCAGAAGTAAAGATGATTATCTTAGAGCCAGAAAAATATGATATTCTCCACCTGATAAAAAAATTGGCCCGACTTTTTCAGTAAATACCGAAATTTTTCTTTATGTAATTAGAGGGTGGCGCCAAGTTTAGTTTTATTAAAAGTCAGACAAGGCACAGGAGGTGAGCGATATGAGCAACTTCGTCAGGAACACCAGTTTAGTATTTGCTGCGGGCTGTTTGGGTGGCCTGTTGAACAGTCTGGCCGTTTGGATTTTCGGAGAGCTCGGAATTACAGCAGCAGCGGGCGTAAAAATAGCACCGCAGCTGTCGCCTGCTTTTTTATATCCGCGGCTTGTTTGGGGAGGAATTTGGGGCCTGCTGTTTTTGCTTCCGCTGATGCAAAGACGCATCTTTTCACGGGGGTTAATATTCAGCCTGGGTCCGACACTGGTGCAACTTTTCGTCGTTTTCCCGATGAAAGCAAATAAAGGTTCCATGGGTCTTGATCTTGGTTTGCTCACCCCTTTGTTTGTGGTTGTTTTCAACGCGATCTGGGGCTGGACCGCAGCGATCTGGTTGAAATGGGCGGGCAAATAGTTCTACCTGTTTTCAGACGAAATCGAAATTCGAACTGCTTAAATTCTCAAGCGTTTTGACATTCAGGCGTGCTTTAGATATGCTAGAGGTTATCTCAACAATGCGAAATTCTGGGCGAATCGTTGATGCTCGGGGTATCCCAATACGCAACAGCTAACGAAGGGAACGCGCTATGAAAGAATTGATCAGTCACATTGCCCAAGCACTTGTTGACCATCCAGAACAGGTATCGGTTAAAGAAGTTGAAGGTGGTCAGACTTTGATACTGGAACTCAGGGTAGCCAAAGAAGATATGGGGAAGATTATCGGCAAACACGGGCGGACTGCTCAGGCCATCAGAACGCTATTAAGCGCAGCATCTGGAAAGGCAAAAAAACGCATCGTTCTTGAGATCCTGGAATAATATGTCCGCATCCCCATTCCTGGAGACCATAATTTTTTTTGTTCAGAGGAACAAAAGGGAAATGGTGTCTGATTAGATTCGGATCGGGCAAGAGCAGCGATATTATCAAAATAAGAAGGGCATTCCCTCATCGTCAGACAGAGACGGAATGCCCTTTTTTAATTCAGAAACAGGCAGCTATTGCACCGTTACATTTGTGGCAGCGGGACCTTTTTGGCCTTCTTCTATATCAAAGGTAACGCGGTCGCCTTCATACAGAGACTTGAAGCCGGTTGCATTGATCCCTGAATGATGAACAAATACATCCGGGCCATCATCCTGCTCGATGAAGCCATAGCCTTTGCTGCTATTAAACCATTTTACAATTCCATTAGCCATCGTGACACCCTCCTTAAAAAAAGTTCTCATAGTTTCATACTTCAGGTTGCCACTTTGACAAATGGATCTTTCCTTTAGAACGAAACCGGCCCGCCAATTAAGAGCGGGCCTTTATTGATTAACTTAATAATAACATCTTTTTTATGAAAATCAAGCTTATTTTATTACGTTTGGGATTATAATAAATGCCTAAATTGAGCTAAAGTGCCTAAAGTTATGGTGTCGCTTCGCTCCATCTTTTATTAAAATGGCAGGATTCCTTAACTTTAGTCACTTTAGATCACTTTGAACTTTAGCGCACTTTCTTTGAAATAACCCCATGTTTATTCGATTTGACAAATTACGTTACGGCATTAATTTATATTATGAGTGGATGTCGCTTCTGCAGCCTACAGTACTTCATCTGCTCTCCTCCTTAACGGGCGACTCGATGAGCCGCCCTTTTGTTTTGAGGGGGGAAAGGTAAAAAAATGACCGATGAACTATACATTGCGACGACAAATGGTGTCTTCATTGCCCGTCGAGAGCGTGACGGCTGGCAAAAGATTTCAGGGTCCCTGAGTGCCCATTTTGTGACGAGTGTCGCTGCCCGGAACGGCTGTATTCTGGCCGGCACCAAAGACGGCATCTGGCGCTCGGTGGACGGCGGGCAGAATTGGACCGAGGCCGGCGCCCACCTTTCAAACCGACATGTTCGCTGGCTGGCCTTTGCATCAGAGAGCGGGGCGTTGGCACTGGCCGGTACCGAGCCGGCCGCCATCTATGTTTCCCGCGACAATGCGGCTACATGGACCGCGTGCCCGGAGGTCGAACACTTGCGGGATGAATCAGGCTGGTTTTTGCCCTACTCACCTGAAGCAGGGTGCGTGCGTGGATTTGCCTTTTTCGGTTTCGGAGCCGAATCGGCACGCGTGTTCGCTGCTGTTGAGGTCGGCGGCGTTTTGATTTCCAACAACAGTGGCAACAATTGGCAGCTGGTTGAAGGCAGTGACGGAAACCCGGAAATGAATCGTGCCCTGGGGAAATTGATTCATCCCGATGTGCATTCGATCAATGTGCACCCCGCATCACCCGATCTGGTGACCGCCCCCACCGGCGGCGGGCTTTATCGCTCCACCAACTGCGGCCGGACCTGGAACTGCCTGTACACCTGCTACTGCCGCGCCGCGTGGGTTGACCCGAATGATTCCGAACATATCATACTGGGACCGGCTGACGGCGTGTCTCGAAACGGGCGCATCGAGATGTCCCGTGATGGGGGCCGGACCTGGACTTCGGCCTCAAAGGGCCTGGGCCTCCCCTGGCCGCAGCACATGGTAGAGCGTTTCTGTCAATCGAAACAAGCGCTTTTAGCGGTTCTTTCCAACGGAGAGCTTTGGTCCACAGGCCTGGACTCGATCGAGTGGCATCATATCCTACCGGACATTGAAGGGATCACCGCCATAGCGGTGGGCCATTAGCCGAACCAGCCATCCAAATTTTATAGAGGAATGGGATGATGGGATCCGATACAAACAAAACAAAGGACGAGCTGATTCGGGAGTTAAAGGCCCTCAAAAGCCAATTTAAGGAACGCACGGCCTCTCTGGAACAAGAATGCTTTGAGCGCTGCCGGACCGAAGAGGCGCTTCAACTGGCCCAGGTGATCATCGATAACAGCCCGGTGATTCTGTTTCGCCGGATGGCCGGTGAAACGCCCAAACTGGTGTATGTGTCCGATAATATACGCCAGATGGGATATACGGCCGAGGAGTTTCTCAACGACAAGATCCATTTTAAGGACATTGTCCATCCGGATGATATGGAACGCATCGGCGAAGAAATCAGGCGGTATGCCGAAGAAGACGTGGAAGAATATACCCAGTTTTACCGGATGATGACAAAAGACGGCCAGGTCCGCTGGGTTGAGGATCAGACCTCGGTGGTGCGGGACGACAAAGGCAACAAAATATTTAACCAGGGTCTGCTGGTGGACATTACCCGCCGCAAAATGGCTGAAGATGCGGTGCGCAAAAGCGAGGAGAAATTCCGCCGCATCGTTGAAACCGCCGGCGAAGGTTTTATCCTCATGAATGAGGATTTGAAAATCGTGGATGTCAACGATGCATACTGTAAATTGCTCGGATATTCCCGCGAGGAGATCATCGGTAAAACACCCATTGATCTGGCCACCGAGGAGTTCAGGCAGTATATGGTCAATAACAGGGAGGAGATCCTGGCCACAGAATACCGGGAGCTTGAAGGAACCGTCGTTGCCAAAGACGGTCGCCATGTGCCGATTTTGGTTCACGGCAACACCCTCAGGGGTGACCAGGGAAAAGTCATCGGCAACATGGCTTTTATCACCGATATGACCGAGCACAAAAAGGCCCTGGCGCTGGCTGGAGAGGTGCAAAAAAGCCTGCTGCCCCAGAGCAAACCGGATGTTCAGGGCCTGGACATCGCCGGGCGAAACGTATCCTGCGATGAGATCGGCGGTGATTATTTTGATTTTCTCTGGCGGCGCGAAAATCCGGATGGCCCGTTCACCGTCGCGGTGGGTGACATCACCGGCCATGGGGTGGATTCGGCGCTGTTGATGACGTCGGCCCGCGCGTTTTTGCGCATGCGCGCCTCGCAGCCCGGAACCATGGCGGAAGTCATCACGGCCATGAACCGTCACCTAACCCGGGATGTTCTTGAAAGCGGCCGGTTTATGACGCTTTTTTATTTGACCGTGGATCCGCAAAAAGACCGAATTAACTGGGTGCGGGCCGGTCATGATCCGGCCATCCTATATGATCCGCAGCAGGACGCCTTTGAAGAACTCAAAGGTTCCGGAGTGGCGCTGGGTGTAAATGACACCTTTGAATATAACGCAAACCACCGCAAGGGCCTCGCCAACGGGCAGATCATCGCCATCGGCACCGACGGCATCTGGGAAGCATTTAATAAAAAAGGCAAGATGTTCGGCAAACGGCGTTTCCGCGACATCATCCGCCAAAACGCCAAAGCTGGCGCCGATGATATCCTCAATGCCGTTTACAATCAAATCAATGCGTTCACCGAAGGCCAAAAATCAGAAGATGACATTACGCTGGTCATCATAAAAGTGAATAAACCCTGACGAAAATCCGGTGAACCATAATCATTATTTCACTTTATTTTTTATTCCGATAATCAAATCGTAATTTAAAAATATTTTTCTTATTTTTTCGTCTTTTAAATTTGAGCCGATATTCTCGATGACCTCAAGCGCCGCTCCATATTGTTCTTTGGCATCGCCATTATGACCGTCTGCATCTTTCAGTTGCCCCACTGCGCAATGTGTTTTCCACAGATGATACGGGTTTCCGAGTTTCTTGGCATCTGATAGGGCTATATTTAATTTCTTTTCAGCTTTAGGAAATTCCATGTTTTTTATATATATCTCTCCCATATGACGATTGGCCCTGATCATCCCTCTTTTATTTCTAGTTCTTTCCGCAATTTCAAAAGCCCTTTGAGCGCATTGCAGGGCTGCATCAGTGTCGCCTTTATAAAGAAAAATTTCAGCTGATGTACATAACTGTCTAACTTCCCACCGATGCCTGATGAACAGATATCCCGGGTCTGTTTCAGCTTTTTTTAAGAGGTCTTCAATATGTTTTTCCGCATGCGCATAATCCTTTTCGGCAACTGCATTTTCAGCTAAATTGACGACCGCATTCGCCTCCGCCTCTTCCGATCCCGACCCCATCTCCAGGGCAGCTTTGTAGCTTTCTTGATTGAGCTTTTTCGCCTCGGAAATCCATCCCAACTCACCATAAACCCATCCGAGCCAATTTAGCCCCTTGGCTCTGTTTAAAGCCTCTCCGGTTTCCGCCGCAAATTTAATCCCCTCCTGCAAAGTAGATATGCTGGCGGTGTACTCCCCCTTACATGCCAGATAATAGCCTAAGATGAGGTAGACAAGCACGCATGCTCTCGCATTTTGAACCGATTTAAGCATGGGAATGGCCCCGTCTAAATATTCAACTGCTTCTTCATCAGGGACCCCATAGTGAGGAAACTGAAATGCCCTCAGACTTAATGACAATATCAAAAGAAGCGGGCTGTTGATCCTTTTGCCGATTTCAACTGCCTTTTCCATAAACTTTCCAGCCTCTTGAACTTCTCCCAAGGATAATTTTATCAGTCCGAGGCCGATATAATTTCGTCCCTCTATAATGGGATTTCCAATTTCTCGCCCAAAATCTGCCGCTTCATGATATATGTTTATAACCTCCTCGTATTTTTTTCCAGAGGCCATGCTCCAGCCCGCCATCGATAAAGATTCAGCCTCTTTATTTTTGTCCCCGATCTGTTTGGCAATCTCTCTGGCTTTAAAAAAGTCCTTTTCGGCCACATCGTAATGTCCCATATTAAATTCCGTGTTCCCCTTTCCCTGATAACTTTCATATGCCCGTTCCGGTGACAGGGATACCTCTTTTTGGCTGCTAATATCGATGACTTTTTTAAAAAAAGTGTGGGCACTTGGAATGGCCATATTGCCGAGCGCCTTTTGCCCGGAGAGAATCAGGTAAGTAATGGCTTTGTCCCAGACTTCGCCCTGCTCGTAATGATGGGCCAATATTTCGTAGTGCTCTCCCAGCCGTGTTGAATAAATTTCTTCTATCACTTCCCCGGTCAGGGCATGAATGGCTTTTCTCTTAGATGTCAGCAGGCTATTGTAGGCGACATCATGAGTTAAAGCGTGTTTGAACATGAATGACAGCTCAGGATAAAACTGGGTTTGATAAATGATCTCGAGCCCAACTAGATCAGCGAGAATATCGGTTATACCTTCTTTCAATTTCGCGATTCGTTCCAGTAATCTGTTCGCAAATTCTCGCCCGATCACCGCCGCAATCTGAAGTGCCGCTTTTTGCTCGTTGGGCAATCGGTCAATGCGGGCCATTATGATATCCTGAATGCTCGTGGGTATTTGAATCTGATCTTGAGCATTCGTTGTTCCGATTGCCTCCATTTTCTTGAAGGTTCCCAACTCTTCAAGTGATTTGGCAATTTCCTCGATATAGAACGGATTCCCTTCAGCTCTTTCAAGAATCAATGGCTCTAAGAATTTCGGCAACTTATCCACACCGATGACGCCTTTGGTAAGGTCCAGACTCTCCTCCTTTTGAAGGGCTTTCAAAGAGATGCGGTTGAAAAACGTGCGCTCGCCAAATGGGTTCACATAACCCGGGCGGTAGGTGAGAATAAGCATAACCGGCAGAACGGCAAGGCTGTTAATAATGTATTTGAGAAAGTCTTCGGATTCATGGTCGATCCAATGTAAATCCTCAAAAAATAAAATCAGCGGTCTCAGTTTACTTCCCTGTATGGTCATCAGCCGAATGGAATCGAAAATCATTCGCCTTCGGCCTTGCGCATCCATGGATTGAATAAGCGCGTCTCCGGGATCAACAGAGAATAAAAATTTTAAAAAGGGCGCCCTTTCTTTTGTCTCTTCGCCAAGAACATCGAGGCCCTCGTCAATTTTACGGATAATGATCTCCTCAGAATCTTCTTCATCAATTCGAAAGTTGCGTTTTAACAAATCAAGAAGCGGCGAAAAGGGTAAATTCCGACCATAGGCCGTACAACGGCCCTCAAGCCAGGTGATCTTTTCAGCCGATAATGCGCGATGAAGTTCAAAAACCAGCCTGGATTTTCCAATCCCCGCCTCACCGACAATAAAAACAACCTGTCCAGTGCCCTTTTTACAGAGATCCCAAAGTCGATGCAGGCGATTAAATTCCTCTGAGCGCCCGATCAGAGGCGAAAGCGCCTTCTCAGCGACGATATCCATCAGACTTCTGACCCTACGCGTACGTTTTAATCGATACGTGATCACCGGATCTGTTTTGCCTTTTACTTGTAACTCGCCTAAGCGCTCGGTAACAAAATGGGGGCTGATGAGTTTATGGCTTGAATCAGACATTAGGATGCTGCCTGATTCCGCACCTTGCTGCATGCGGGCGGCCAGATTCGTCGTATCGCCCAATGCCGTATAGTCCATTCTTAGATCATCACCTATACTTCCCACCACCACCGGACCCGTGTTTAACCCGATACGAATATTAAAATCGATATCTTTTTCGTCTTTAAGTTGTTCGCTAAAATCGGCCATTGCTTTCTGAACGGCAAGGGCCGCATAACAGGCCCGCTGGGCATGGTCTTCATGTGACACGGGCGCACCAAAGATCGCCATAATCCCGTCGCCGGTGAACTGGTTAATCGTACCTTCGTATTTATGAATTTCATCCATCAGAATCTTGAATAATCCATCCATGATCTGGTGAACTTCCTCAGGATCAAGTTTTCCTGCGATAGAAGTGTAGTTGGCCACATCGGCAAAAAGGACCGTAACCAATTTGCGCTCGCCCTCAATGGCGCTGCGGGAAGATAGAATTTTGTCGGCAAGGAATTTAGGTGTATACGATTGGGGTTTGGAATAATCTACGGAAGGCGCATCCAGGGGTTTTTTTAAATCATAACCACATTCGTCGCAAAATTTACTGCCAAGTCTGATTTTCGTATGACATTCCGGACAGGTGAGTTCAAATCTGTTTCCACATTCGCTACAAAACTTGGCCCCTTCACGATTATCAAACTGGCACTTCGGGCATTTCATCCTTTTGCCCTCCATTGTTCGGTTTACGCCGGTTAAATAACGGAAATGAGGAAAGTAGCTGGTAGAATTCATATAGAAATATCGCAACCCGTTTCCAATGTCAATTAAATGAATCCCCCAATACTTGTAGCTGGATTATTTAAGAAGAAGTTACGATTACTTGCCGATAAAATAAATATGGAAATATTGCGGATATGATTTATATTTTGGAATCGCTTTTCGTCGTTAATATCGTTTTAATTAAATGAGGGTTCGGGGTTCTGAATTCAGAATTCAATCAGAAATTAAAAATTGTATTTGATCTCCAGGTATAGCCGGTCGTTTTCCCCGACATCACGGAATCTGGGCAGATCGCCGGATTTATAGAAGACGACCCCTCCTGTGAGTTCGATCGCGTCGGTGAGATCATATTCGGCCGTAAATCTCTGAAAGGAGCCGTCGTCGCCGGCAAGCCCCCATGTTTGCGCCAGAATGGTTAGGGTAAGGGTTTCATTCAGATAAGTTCTTGTCAGCCTCAGAGCGGATACCCAGCGATCTTCTTCAGCAAAACCCTGGGATGCGGCATAGACAATGAACATGCCCGCAGTAAAAAGAGAAGCGGCCTTGCGATTGTGGCGAGAATCGCCGGATATATTGGTGGGACGGGATCCGACAACTTATTAATTTTACTATATTTATTATCCAGTCGATTTCAGTGGATCAATACCAGGCTGCCAGATTGCCCGTCATCATTCGGTGATGATTTCTTCACGAATATAAATATAGATGGCCAGCGGCAGACAGCTTATTGTTATTAAAATAAGTGCCGCTTTGCCCCAAAAGTTCTTCAGCAGCGCCTTGGTAATGATTCCACCGGGACCCATATACGCCGGTTGAATAAAAATGAAAATGAGAATGAGAAAGATCAAGCATATTCCCAAAAATCTTTTCTGATTCACGGTACCCCCCTGAATAGCATAGACGTATTGTCTAAATAACCAGCAAAATCCATACCATCCGGAAAGGTGAAATTTTTTTAAATAATTACAGATAGATAAATTTAAGACCCAATTTGGTCCCGACGGAACTTTACAAATATTGTCAGGGACGGGGGCAATAAATGGCAGCCAAAGCAGGAATTCGCATGCTAAGACGCAGCCGAGGTTAGGCACACCTTTTTTTCGCCTTATCGAAAGCGTCTTTCATGGTCCAACAGCCACTGTTTGCGCCAGATCCCGGAACCGAAGCCGACCAGTTTGCCGTCGCTGCCGATTACACGGTGACAGGGAATAATAAGGGGAATACGGTTTTTGTTGTTGGCATTGCCCACGGCGCGAAATGCCTGCGGGTTGCCGATGGCCCGGGCAATATCCCCGTATGAGGCGGTCTCCCCGAAAGGAATTTTTTGCAGCTGCCGCCAGACGGCTTTTTGAAACCCGGTGCCGTCCAGAAGTAAGTGAACGCTGAATTTCTGGCGCTTTCCTTTGAAATAGTCGTCCAATTGTCCCAGGCATTCTGTCATGCAGACCGGCAGATTGCGGTCCGGCTCAAATTCTTCTTCAACAAATGTAATCGATAAAATGCCGTTTTCGGCTCCCACGACCGCAAGCGGTCCAATTTCAGATTTGTAAATTGCTCTGACGGTTTGCATCCGGCCTCCTTTTGATGTTTTTTAGGCCATCCGGTTGATCCGGCCAGGTCCTTAAAAAAATCATTTACCCATTGTTAGATAAAATCGGAGAGCCGGGCAATAAAAAACCAAATTCAGGCGTGCTTTTTGGCGATTTTGAGTATTTCATATTAAAAATGGTGACAAAATTGCCATTGGGGTTGACAATCCCTTTTTTGATCTGATATTGTTTATCGTAAAATTACGATTAACGGAAAGGAATTAGGATGGTTCAAAATAAAACAGCGATACCGCCTGCATGCTGCACGCTAAATATTGCCGGAAAGGAACAGGCGCGGTTGGTTTCCATGCTTAAAGCCCTGGGCAATCCGATCCGTTTTGAAATTATCAAATTTCTGGTTACGCATCCGGGATGCATTACCGGCGATATTGTCGATTATTTGCCGATTGCCCAGGCCACCGTTTCCCAGCATCTAAAGGTGTTAAAAGCTGCCGGTTGGATTTCCGGGGTTATTGAAGGCACCGCGACCTGTTATCAGCTGGATGAAAAGAATATCGGATGGTTTCGTTCTGTCGTAACGGATATTTTCTAAAATTGAATTCAATTTTCCCGGCTCTTGGCCGGGAGCTGCTTTGCCGGCAGCTTTTTTTAACACTTGATTATCGTAAAATTACGATAAACATATTAGCGTCCACATATTTTTTTTGGATTTGATTATCGTAAAATTACGATTGACCCAAGGAGGAAATCAACATGCTCGCGTCAATCCTAAAAATCAGCCAATTCATCGCCGAGGCATTCCTGCACATCTGGCCCTATGTGGTTTTAACGATTCCCCTGGCAGTGGCCGTCCAGATGTCAGGCGCCTCCAAATATATCAAACGCGCGTTTGAAGCCAGACCCCTGACGGCCGTTGTGCTGGCAACCGTTCTGGGCGCTTTTAGCCCCTTTTGCTCGTGCGGGGTCATCCCGGTGATCGCATCGCTGCTAATCAGCGGGGTGCCGCTGGCGCCGGTGATGTCGTTCTGGATTGCCTCGCCATCCATGGACCCGGAAATCTTTTTTTTAAGTGTCGGAATGATCGGCTGGGAATTGGCCATCTGGCGTCTGGCCGCTACGCTGGTTTTAAGCCTGGGTGCCGGTTTAATTACCCATTTGCTGATGGAAAACGGATGGCTCAGGCCGCAGATCTTGAGGACACGCAAGGTAACAAAGGTTCAAAGCACGGCCGAATTATTCAAAAAAGGCTGGCAAAGACTGAAAAAGAACTTAGCGCCTGTTTCGCATGTGCGACATTCGTTGCCGGCAACTGTATCGCCCGTCAGGAGCCAACTTCAATACATGCCTGTCATTGCGCCCTTAAAATCTGAATCGGCTGCCGCTTGCAGTTCGTGTTCGACAGCCGTCATTTCTTTAGAAAACCCCCAGCCGGCAAAAATTGAAAAATTCAGCAGGCCACAGCTTGGGGACGCCTGCAGCGGCGGCGCACAGAATTGCGACTGCAATAGCGTAATGGATACTTTCTGGCAGCGTCTGTTAAAAGAAACGCTAAGCGCAACAACGATGGTGGTCAAATTTATGGCCCTGGCCTTTTTTCTCGAGGCCCTCATTATCCTGTACATGCCCCCGGAGTGGATCACTGCAACACTGGGGCGCAATAATCCCATGGCCATTGTTGCTGCAGCAGTTCTGGGCGTGCCGACCTACACCAGCAGCCTGACGGCCCTGCCCATGATCAGCGGTTTGCTGACCCAGGGCATGAATCCGGCCGCCGCTCTTGCTTTTCTGATTGCCGGACCAACCACCACGCTGCCGGCCATGGCGGCGGTATGGCCCCTGGTGGCCCGGCGTGTGTTTTTTCTCTATGTTTCCTTCGCGCTGGTGGGTGCGATGATCATAGGATATTTAAAGCTGATCTTTGGATAGGTTGCCTGTTGCAAAAGCAGTTACATTCATTTATGAATAAAAGGAATTCAGGATTCAAAGGAAACCATTCGAAGAAAGGGTAAGTCCGATGGATGAGCCAAAAGAAGTTACCATTCAAACCTATAAGGGGTGGGAAGCATTTCATAACATCGAAAAAGGTGACAAACTGGATTTCTTTATGCGAAACGGGCGGATGATTGACATTTTGTTTTCGCAGCAGTTTGACCGCTCGTTTCTGGAGGACATGTGTATCCTGGCCACCCAGATCCGTCGGTTGGCCCTGACTAAAATGGGCGCCCAGAAACTCAGCAGTCTGCTCTCCCATAAGCGTGCCATGCTGTATTTTGTGCAGCCCTCTACCCGAACGTTTATATCCTTTCTCAACGCCTGTCATATCCTGGGGATGAAAATTTCAGAAATTCGAGGTACCACCACCAGTTCAGAGGTAAAGGGTGAATCCCAGGAAGACACCATCCGCACTTTTGCCAGTTATGTCGATTTAATCATTATCCGGCATCCGGAAGAAGGCTTTGCCGAAAAAACCGCCTGGATTCTGAATCAAAACAAACTACCGGTGGCTGTAATCAATGGCGGTTCCGGGCCCGATCAGCATCCGACCCAGGCGCTGCTGGATATCTATACATTGGAGCGCTCTTTTCGAAATATCGGCGGTCTGGACGGCAAAAAAATTGCTATGGTGGGGGATTTAAAACGCGGGCGGACGGTGCGCTCACTGAGTTATCTGATGAGAAACTACGAGGATATCAAGTTGTATTTTGTCTCACCGGATGTATTCCGGATGCGAAACGATATCAAAAGCTTTTTAAAAAAGCATAAAATCGAATTCCACGAAACCGATGATTTCGCCAGCGTCATGCCCGCCGTGGACGCCATTTACATGACACGCATTCAAAAAGAATATGCCGAAGCCCCGGCGGAGGAATCCGATATCTACCCGGAATTTCATTTCACCAAAGCGCACCTGGCGGTGATCCAATCCCACTGCATCATTATGCACCCGCTTCCCCGTCGCTATGAAATCGAAGTTGAAGTCGACAAAGATCCACGCGCGGTCTACTGGAAACAGGAGCGCAACGGCATGTGGATGCGTGCGGCCTTGATTGCGTATATCTTCGGTGTGGATAATAAAATTTCAACAGAATTCAGATAGGATTTGGCGAAGAACCGGTTCCCTTAGAATTTACTTCTGTTGAATCGCTGTAAAGCCATCAACTGCTCTATTTATTCCTGCAGCCCCCCAACCGAGAATCAATTTCGAACCTTTTCTCCTTAAATTTGCCATCTGCCCAAATGATTAAGAAACAATCGCCTGCCCATCTGGAGCGTTCCTATCCGAGTCGGCAAAACCATCGGGAGGCGAATAAAACCTATTAAAGTTATTAACAATTCAACCGATATTTAACATGGGCAAGCCCTGTGTTCAGATCTGGTCTTCAGCTTAATTTTATTTCAACTTAACCCTAAACGGATGGATCTCCTTCAATGCTATTTTGTGAGCCCATGATGAAAAAAAACAGCATAATTCTAATAAATTGTATTTTGCTCGCCTTTTTTGCCAATCCGGTCAGCGTCCCGGCGGAAACCACAATTAAAATGGGTGTGTATCAAAACAGACCGCTTTTGTTTCAGGATAACGATGGCGGCATGAAAGGAATATTTGCGGACATCCTCGCTTACATCGCCGACGAAGAAGACTGGAAAATTGAGTATGTCCACGGTTCATGGTCTCAGGGTCTGCAGAATCTAAAATCTGCTGACATAGATCTATTGGGCCCGATTGCATATTCCCAGGAACGCAAAAATGATTACGATTTTACGTATCAAAATGTACTAACCAATTGGGGCCAGATCTATGTGAACAAGTATTCCAGAATAGAGTCCATCCTCGATTTAAACGGCAGAAAAATTGCCGTCCTTCAGAATGACGTCTATTTCTTAAATCTCAGAAGCCTGGTCAAGCAGTTTGGTATACATTGCAGATTTATAGAAGCCTTTGAATATGAGGACGTATTAAAGCTTGTTGAGATCGGAAAATGCGATGCCGGTCTTGTCAATTACCTCTACGGACATCAGTTTGAAAGAGATTATGATATCAATAGAAGCCCAATCATTCTAAGCCCTCAAAAAATACACTTTGCCGTTCCAAAAGGAAAAAACAAAGCCATCATCGATGCTTTAGACCACCACCTGAGTGCACTCAAAATAGATAGCGGATCCATTTACCACCAGTCTTTGAGCAATTGGATCGGTGTCGAGTCTAAACCGCCCAGCATCACCTGGCTGTTGTGGATGAGTGCCGGTGCTTTATTGCTATTCCTGATTGTTCTCTTTCTGAATCTGGTTTTAAGGGCCAAAGTCAGAAAAAGAACCTGGGAGCTGAACATTAAAAATCAGGCGCTGCTAGACGAAATTGAGCACCGCAAAAAAGCGGAATATGCTTTACAGCAAAACGAAAAAGAATATCGAAGCGTTTTTGAGAACACAGGAACAGCAACGATCCTAGTTGAAGAGGATATGACCATCTCCAAGATAAACGCAAAAGCCGAGGAGCTATGCGGGTATTCAAAAGCCGGTATTGAAGGCAAAATGAAAACCATCGACTTTGTCGCCGAAGAGGATCGCGAGAGAATCATTCAATATCATAACGAAAGAAGAAAGCAAGATGGTGAATATCCTTCTGAATACACTTTTAAACTTGTAGACAAATATGGCAATACCAAAAATGTTTTTATACAGAGCAGCATGATTCCGGGTACTCAAAAAAGTATTGCCTCCATAATTGATCTTACCTCACGGGTTCAGGCTGAAACCGCACTTCGAAAAAGTGAAGAAAAATATCGCAATATCCTCGAAAATATCGAAGAAGGTTATTTTGAGCTCGATCTTGACGGCAATCTAATATTTTTCAACAATTCACTGTGCAAAATTACGGGGCATTCGCGGGAAGAATTGCTCGGGATGAACAGCGTGCCGTCTTCAAACCCGGAAACCGCCGAAAAACTGTTTGAGGTATTCAATCAAATAAGTCGAACCGGCAAACCATTGATTCTGGCCGATCTTGAAATTGATTTGAAAGAAGGCACGATTATAACGGTCGATCTGTCCGCCACTCCCATTAAAACGCCCGACAATCAGACCGTTGGATTCCGGGGTCTGATGCGGGATGTCTCCGAAAGAAAACGCGCCGAAAAGGAGCGGCAGAAATTAGAAAAAAAACTTCAACAGGCCCAAAAAATGAAGGCCATCGGCACCCTTGCGGGCGGTGTTGCCCATGATCTGAATAATATCTTATCGGGCATTGTCAGTTATCCGGATCTGCTATTAATGGATCTTCCCAAGGATAGTCCCTTATTTGAACCCATTCAGACCATTCAAGAATCCGGCAAAAAAGCAGCCGCAATTGTTCAAGACCTGTTAACCCTGGCCAGAAGAGGTGTTTCCATTTCCGAAGTTTTGAATCTAAATGATATTATAACGGAGTATCTGGATAGCCCGCAGCTGGCGAAACTAAAATCATTTCACCCTCTGGTAGAGATACAAACCCAGCTTGATTCCGCCCTTTTAAATATAAAAGGATCTCCGGTACATCTTTCGAAAACAGTGATGAATTTGGTTTCCAATGCTGCTGAAGCCATGCCGGAAGGCGGGACGGTTCTTATAAAGGCCGAAAATCGGTATATCGATAAACCCATCCGGGGCTATGATGATGTCGAAGAAGGTGATTATGTAGTTTTAACAGTGTCTGATAACGGCATTGGCATACATCCGGATGAAATAGGCAAAATATTCGAGCCTTTCTACACGAAAAAAGTAATGGGCCGCAGCGGCACCGGTTTAGGCATGGCCGTTGTGTGGGGGACCGTCAAGGATCACAAAGGGTACATAGATGTCGAAAGCGGCATGGGAAAGGGCACCGTTTTTAAACTCTATTTTCCGGTAACCCGGAAACAACATGCGCAACATCAATACGACAAAAAAACCGTTGATTACCGGGGTAAGGGAGAATCCATTCTGGTGGTCGATGATGCCCAGCAGCAAAGAGACATTGCCTCAAAAATATTGTCCCAACTGGGTTATTCCGTGAAAACCGTTGAAAGCGGCGAAGAAGCCGTTGCCTTTCTAAAGAAAAACACGGTGGATTTAATCGTTTTGGATATGATTATGCCCCCTGGAATTGACGGCTTAGAAACCTATGAGCGCATCATCGAGCTGAACCCCATGCAAAAAGCCATTATTGCAAGCGGCTATTCCGAAACAAACAGGGTGAAAAAGGCCCAGCAGCTCGGGGCCGGAAAATATGTAAAAAAACCGTATACGGTTCAAAAAATCGGGCTGGCCGTTAAGGCCGAATTGGCAAAACAGAAAATAGCCGCATAGAAGCATAAATTTTGAAAATATTTATGTTTCCTAAAAGATATAAGCAATCGTAAGCGATTGCCCCTTGGCACCTATCACCCCCTTTCCTGGAGAAACCAGGACTTCAATCTAGCGGGCCAATATCGGGAGCTGCGCATTCTTCTCCAGGAGCGCTTGGCCAAGGTCATCTGCTCATCATCGAGCACCACCTCCCCGTATACCGCCAAGTTGAAGGCCTTGACTATCCTCCCGATATCCCCAGTGAGAGACGGGAATTGCGTTTGAAGGCGTGAACCATATTCGGCAGGGGTCTCGCTCAACAGATGCGCTAGACCGCTAAGGCGCCCCCACTTCAGAAAAGCGCGGTAGAGCTGTATTGCGTCTTGGTAACCCTTCAACCGCTGCACTGCTCTTTTCAAGCCCATACCAAGGGCCGCCCACAGCCTTCGAGCCCACAGCAACACCGGTGGCCAATGCGTGTATCTTCTATCTTCTTTAGATGTTCTCAAGAATAGCCACCGCAGCAGGTACCACATCCCAAGGGCGCACAGAATGAGTCCCACCAGCAGCCCCAGGCCTAAAACTCCCCCTCCCAAGATCTTCTGGATCAGCTCGCTCCACCAGCTGCTTTCACCGGAAGGGACGTACGTGACCCCGCCCCGGTCGCTCGAGGTAAATAGCGGCTCTTGCTGCCATGGTCTGCCAAACAAGAACAGCAACACCCGCTCCAGGATTGGGATCAACGGCCCGGCGGCTGACCTCAATACCCCATAGCCCGCCTCGGCAGCAGCACTCAGGTAAGGCATGAAAAGCAACACCAGGCCTGCCCCAAAGGCAAAAACAAGCACGGCAAAGCTTATAAGAATGCCATAGCCTTTATAGCCCGCAAGGAAATGCCTTCGCGCATTGTCGCTGTTTCTGGCTAGACCGATAGCCAAAAAGCCAAAGATAAAAAATGAAAGCAGCAGCACCAGTGAGGGATCTCTCACCTCGACCCCAAATTTTATCAGCAACAGCGATTTTAATATGAAAAGACAAAAGAAAGCGGCCACTCCGTAATCAAAACGGATACATATGGAGAGGTACGCGGTTGACCTTCTGGCCAAGGCCACTCCTGCCAGCCAAAAAATCAAGGCAAAGATCATAATGAGCACGAGTATCAGCCATTCCAGTGAATCTCTCGTTCTGCCCAAAAACGCCAGGAGCCAGCCTTTGTCCAAATAGGGATAGGCCCGGTAGTTGAAGCTGTAAATTATCCGTGAGGCAGTGAGTAAAAACCCGATGATGTGCAGCCCCAATATCGAGATCACCCGCAAACCTGCTCCCCGAACTACCTGGCAAAGAGCAGCTGCCAGAATAAATGTGCCGATTGCCTCGGGCAGTGGGAAAGGTCGATGCACTATGGAAAGCAAGAGAAAGCTCGCCCAGGCATAGCGCCAGCTCAGCTCCATCCCGCCGTGTGCCAGGAACAAGAGTGCCCCTCTATCTTTTTTCATGTTTCCTTGGCCTCTTCCATGCGAATCTCATCCAGGCAATATGTCTTACCCCCTCGCGTGCGCCCATCTCCCTCCCGTTGGGACCGGAAGGCGCCCACCACAAATATCATGGGAATCCTTCTGTGCGAAAAGTATTGTGCGGTAGTCCGTGTTCCTTCATCCTGCTTGTAGGAAAAGTGAACACAGCTCACGCCCCAGGGTAATTCCAGGATCCGGTACAGTGTATCTGTAAGGCTCCCATTGGCTTTCATCTTCAGCCTGGCGAGAATCTCCAGGATAGCGGGAAGCTTCTGCGGGCTTCTCCCAATTGACAGGAATGACGGGCCGCCTTCCACCACGCCGTTGGTCACGAGCCCCAATGCAGAGCCGCTCTGATAGGATTGAACGGCCAGAGACCCTACCGCCTCAAGGGTACGCTCAAAGCGCTCTGATGCACTGGCTTTCTCGAATTGGCTCACCTCCACGGCCAATAAGACCTTTTTCTGTTCCGAAGGCTCAAAGACCTTTTCCTGGAGTCGATTGTGGCGCGCGCTCGCCTTCCAGTGAATGTGTCGGGCAGGCCGCCCGCTCTGGTAATCCCTGGTGCCGAGTATGTAAATGGGATCCTGTACCGGGCTTTTGGCCCCCGGTAAACCGAAGAGATCACGGCTCGGCAACGAAAGGGGCTTCAGCGGCACGAGCCTGGGGTAAACGATGACATGAATATCACCTTCTGACCACTTCTCCCTGGGGAAAAAACCTAAAAGATCACCCACCTTCATATGGGATGAGCCCACGCGATATACCCCTCTGCGGCGGGCAACGAGCCCCCAGTTGAAGTGCGCCTGCTGATACCACAGTAACCAACAGTCGCCGGTGAAGCTCATTTCCCCTGAGATCGGGTCAAGCGCGCCCTCTACGTGCATGCTCATCTGGATCCAGACGGGCAGAAACTTGGCGTTTTCTGCTCGCACCTGCAAGGTCAGGGATTCGCCAGGGAAGAGCCTGCATCTATCCACCATCGATGAGCAACGAATCCCTGAAAGACTGAGCCTGCTCCATAGATTTGTCCCGAACGTGATCCCTAAAACGAGCAGCGCCACGATGGTGAGATCCCGCTGGCCATATAGCAGTGAGATAAAGAGGCAAACGCCCACGATCAATTGCATCAGGGGGATAATAAATAAAGAGGGAAGTCGATCTTCCACGGTCTCCATAGCCATTCTTCTATTCGGTAGGTGCAGGCACCGGTATCTGCTCTAAAATCTCCACCAGAAGGTGTTCCGGTGTACCTCCACGCAACCGCTCCTCGTCCGTCAGGATCAGCCGGTGCGCGAGGACCGGCCCGACCAGCTGCTTGATATCGTCCGGCAACACAAAGTCTCTACCCCGAAGTGCCGCCAGCGCCTGTCCGGTGCGCATCAAACCAAGAGAACCCCGCGGGCTTGATCCGAAACGCAAGGCCTCGTTTTTGCGGGTGGCTCTGACGATATCGGCGATGTATTGCCTTACCGGAAGAGAAACGCGGATCTTCTTGCGGGCACCCTGCAGCTCGGTGATTTGTGCGGGGTTCGCTACGGCCTTGAGGTTTTTTAACGGGTCTTTTTCTCGAAAGCGTTCCATCATAGAGATCTCTCCATCCTTTTCAGGGTACCCCAGGCGAAGTTTTAGCAGAAACCTGTCAAGCTGTGCCTCGGGCAAGGGGAAAGTTCCCTCCAGCTCGATTGGATTCTGAGTGGCCATTACGAAGAAGGGTCGCGGCAAAAGGTGGGTTTGGCCATCCACGGTGACCTGTCGCTCCTCCATGCTCTCGAGCAGGCTGGACTGGGTGCGGGGAATCGTGCGGTTAATCTCATCAGCCAGCAGAATATTGGTGATCACCGGCCCGGCTTGATATGCAAAGTGGCCGGCTTGCTGATTATAGACGTTAAACCCGGTGATATCCGCGGGCAGCAGATCCGGTGTAAATTGCACCCGCCTAAATTCTCCGCCGATCGTCTTGGCCAGGGACTTGGCCATTAAGGTCTTGCCAAGACCGGGAACATCCTCGATGAGCGCATGGCCATCCGCAAGCAAGGCGACCAGCAGAAGTTCAATGGCGGACTGCTTCCCCACGATTACTCTGGACATGTTCTCTGCTATTCGCTCACATAAAGAAAAATCCAATTGAACACCCCCTCATATTTATCCCTAAACCGTATACACGCGGAAACTGAATACGGATTCATCGGCAGAGCAAACCTCTTTTCGCGGCCGGATCATGCTCGTAATAAATGTGGATGAACCCGAACAAAGCCGCAGTGCTGCTTCGAGGATCTCTTCCGGGGCGAATATCCGTCCGTTGTCATTGGTGCTGTAAAGTCGGTCTTGGCTTCAGGTTAGACGGAGCAGGAAAATCGGAAATAGCATATATGCATTCATACCCAATTCGATGGGTTTGAGTCAATCATAATTAAATATCCTGGGAAGCCGTCAGGTCTTTGATTACGAGATGTGACATCCGGCAGGACTGAAAAATTTTTAGATGGGTTGACCCAAAATGAAATTTCGGTATTTACGGATTGCCTGCCTTCCGGTGCCGGCTTTATTTGCGCTTGTGCGCTTTGATATAGCCAACCAGCAAATCGGTCAGCGCCGCCAGGTAAGCCTCGCCGTTGGCGGACGAGGCATCGCGGGGATCACCTAAAACACCGTTTTCGGTTGCGGCCCGAAAGCCCTTTTCAAAAACAACCGCGGCGATACCGAGCTGGTCACCAACGTATCCGGGTTGCGCGTTATCCATGGCCACCAGGTCCGGGCGAACGGTCAGCATCAGGGATGTTTCAAACTCGCCGGAATGGGCCCCGGCCTGCTCCGGGGTCACTTCCCGGGCCTGGCCAACCTGAAAAATCTCATCCATGAATACCATCAGGTCGGTAAAAGCAATTAAATTGACCCCGGGCAGCTCGGGCCGGAAGGCCTGGACCGCTTTTGCCAATGGCGCAAAATTGCCCCCGTGGGTGGGAACCAAGACAATGTGGCCGAATCCGTGATGCGCCAGGCTGCGGCAGACATCAGCCACCACCGCAATGAAGGTCTCCTTGCTCAGGGTCAGGCTGCCGGCAAAGTCCATATGGTGTTCGGAGCAACCGATTGTTAAAACAGGCGCCAGCAGGGCGTTTCCCAGGGCACGCGCCACGCGTTCGCCCAGGGCCTCTCCCAGAATGGCGTCGGTCCCCAGCGGCAGGTGGAGTCCATGCTGTTCGGTGGAACCCAGCGGAACGATGACCGTGTCGAAGCCGGCGGCGATGGCCTGCTCGACCTCAGGTCGGGTCATCTCGAATAGATTTATCTTTTGCATCACGCATTTCCCTTTTCGTTTATTGCTTTTTGAGTATTTCCAGCCCTATCTGGCAGTGGGTCTCCATTCCCAGTAGCAGAACATCTTCATTAAAATCAAATTTGGGGTTGTGAACCGGAGCAGCGCCTTCACGACCCACACCCAGGGCGAAAAAACAGCCTTTAGACTTTTGGGCATAAAATGAAAAATCTTCACCCCCCATGGTCTTTTGAGGCTCGAGGACGCGATCTTCACCGACCACCTTCGCCGCACAGCGGCGCACAATCTCGGCTGCGGATTTATCGTTGATTGTGACCGGGTATCCCTGGCTGTATTTGAGTTCATAACTGACCCCCATGGATTCACACACGCCCCGAACCACCTTTTCAAGGCGCGCTTCCCAGGTATTCCAGGTTTCCGGATTGAAAGTGCGCGTGGTGCCGCTCAGTTCGGCTTCACCGGGGATAATGTTAAAAGCGGTTCCGGCGTGAAAGGTGCCGACGGTGACGACCGTCGGCTCCAGCGGATCGGTCTGCCGGCTCGCGATCCGCTGGAGGGCATTGACGACCTGGGTGCCCACCTCAAGCGCGTCGGCACACAGGTGCGGCATGGCGCCATGCCCGCCCTTACCCTTTATTTTAAGATCAAAACGATCCATGGCCGCCATAAACGGCCCGGACCTTGCGCCGATGGTCCCTTCCGGAATATCGGGCCACACATGGCAGCCGATCGAATAGTCTACCCTGGGATTTTCCATCACGCCGGCCGCAATCATGGGCTTGGCCCCGCCGGGCCCTTCTTCCGCCGGCTGGAATAAAAACTTAATGTTGCCGCTGAGTTCGTTTTTGATCTTTTTGAAAACGGCGGCGGCCCCTAAAACCATCGCCATATGGGCATCATGACCGCAGGCATGCATCACGCCTTCATGTTCGGACGCAAAGTCAAGTCCGGTATCTTCTTTTAAGGGCAGGGCATCCATATCGGCGCGGATCAATAACGTCGGACCCGGTCGATCGGTTTTCAGCAACCCCACCACACCGTACCGGGCAATTCCGGTTTGCACTTCGAGCCCCAGACTGTTTAAACAATCGGCCACATAGGCGGCGGTTTTCTTTTCGGTGTAGGCCGTTTCAGGAATCCGATGCAGATCACGACGCATTTTAATAATTCGATCTTTGTGTTCTCTGACCAGTTGACGGACATTTTCCATGACAAGACCTCTTACATTTAAGGGTTGTATAAAAATGATATACCAAATCAGTTTGAGACTCATGTGTCCGGCATGAGATTTAGGCCAATTCCACTGCTGAAAATCAGCAAGGCGCCGATGATCAGGTTCCAACCAAACGGCTCATTCAAATAAAGCACGCCAAATGCGGTAACTAGCGGCACTTCGGCTGTCATCATAACGCTGACCTTCGGTGCCGGAAGATGCGCTAAGGCCTGATTGATGGAAAGTTGCGCGCCGATTGAAAAAACAGCCACTGCGGCAACGCCAAGCCACGCGGCTGTTTGCAGAGGTAGAACTGAAGAGCCCTGCATGAGTAAAGGCGCCAGGCCGGCAGCTGTACCGGTTAGGCAAAGATAGAAAAACAGGGTGTAGATGTTGTTGTCCTTGCTTAATCGGCGTACCAGCAGAAGAGTAAGCGCACACAAAACCGAAGCGATAATGGCAAATAGATGGCCCAGGTTCAAAGCGGTGGAAGTTTCAGACGGCCATAGGATCAGGATGATGCCAATGAATGCGCAGCAACTAAAAAGCCATGCGATCCTGGAGGCGGGCTCACCGGTGACCCAGGGCGATAAAAGGGCTGTACAGGCTGGATACAGGTAGAATATTACTAATGCGACAGAGAGCGGAATCCGTTGCAGGGACGCTACTAGAAGCATGAATGCAACCGAACCGCATAAACCTCTTACGGTAAGAAGAAAGCGCTGTTTCCCCCAAAGGCTCAGTCCCAGAGCCTTTACAATAGGTGGGATCACCAATAGGCCCAGGCCAAAGCGGCCCACCCCAATATGCCAAACACTCACGTGGGCCCCGGCTAATTTGGCTGCCGCACTCATGGCAGCATAGAACAATGGGGCCAGACATACCCAGATAAGCCCACCCGCCATGAACCGTATCACGGTTGAAAATACCCCTTGTTTTATGGTGCTTGATGTTTGGCAGACTTTAAGCTATCTCAAGTTAGAAGTGCCTAAAGTGCCTAAAATTACACTTTTTGTTTTAAAGGAAAGTCCATGATTCGTCAATGCCATCACACGGATTTTGAGATTCTTAATTCCATTATAAACGAGGCCGCGCAAAAGTATAAGGGTGTCATTCCCGACGATTGTTGGAAGGAACCGTATATGTCTAAAGATGCGCTAAAGCATGAAATCGATGCGGGCGTGGTGTTTTGGGGATTTGAAGTCGAAGGCGAACTGGTCGGTGTCATGGGCATCCAGCATATTCAAGATGTCACGCTTATTCGGCATGCATATGTTCGGCCTGAGCAACAACACAAAGGCATTGGAAATCAATTACTGGCCGGGCTTTGCCGGCAAACCGATCGCCCGATGTTAATCGGCACCTGGGCAGATGCGGAATGGGCCATCCGGTTTTATGAAAAAAATGGCTTCAAGCAAGTACCATCCCGGGAAAAGGATCGATTGCTCGAGAAATACTGGTCGATTTCTGCACGGCAAGTTGAAACTTCCGTCGTTCTTGCAGACAAAAAATGGTTCAAAATTCAGGTTTCAGATTTTAGAAGTTATCTTTGAACAAAGACAGTTTTATCGTAGAATTTGACTTCATTATTTTGGTTTACTGCCGATACGTTTTCAATGCTGAAGCCAGCCGGTAGGCGCCTTCTTCCAACTCGTTGGGCGGCACCATCGTAAAGTTGAGACGACAGTGGTTCGCGCCACCTCCATGAGCAAAGAACCTGATGCCCGGTATATACGACACACCCGCATCTTCTGCGGTGCGCAAAAACATAGCGCTATTTATCTCCCCGGGCAGCCGCAACCAAACATAAAACCCTCCATGCGGTGTCATCCAATGGCAATCTTCGGGCAAATGATCCGTGAGGGCATCTATCAGCAGATTGCGGCGCTCTAAATATTTTGCCCGCAACATTTCAACGTGAGGATCCAGCAATCCCAGCTCGATGAAAGCGGCGACGACATGAGCGGTAAAATGGCCCAGGCCGCCTCCGCTATCCAAGACACCGCTTTGAATACACCGCTGCACGATTTGGGGAGCGGCCATCATCCACCCCAGGCGCAGTCCCGGCGCCAGAATCTTGGAAAAAGATCCCAGCCGTATGACCGAATCAGACCTCGCCAGATCGTAAATCGATGGCGGCGGCGGTTGGTCATACCACAGTTGATAATACACATCGTCCTCCACAACGATTAAATCATATTGCCGGGCCAGCTCTGCCAGCTTTTTGCGACGCTCAATATCCAGTGTAATACCGCTCGGGTTGTTGAAGGTCGACACCAGGTAAAGAAGACGTGGCTGTTTTTCCCGGCTGCGAAGCGATTTCAGCAACTCTTCCAGGGCATCGACCTGCAGGCCCTCATTGTCGCTCGGAACCGATATTAACTCCAGATGGTGATCGCGCAGCACGCGCAACGCCAGATGATATGTCGGGGACTGCACCAGAGCGGTATCAGCGGGTTGGGTCAACAGCAAACAAAGCATATCCAATGCCTGCGAAGCACCTCCGGTAATCATTATTTGCTCCGGGGGAGGGCTTGCACCCTCGGTCCGCTCCAGCCAGCTCGTCATCTGCTTAATCAAACAATCAGGCCCTTGCTCGGCGCCGTATGATAGCGCTTGCGGCGCCTCCCGCTCGAGTATAACTTGAGTGGCCTGCATCAATCCGGCCGCAGGCAACAGCCCAAGATCAGGATGCCCGGCGCGGAGCTCAATGATTCCTGAACGAAGTTCATACTGCACGTCGGCGAACGATAAATTCATTTTTGCTTCCCGGCATTGCTTATAAAAAGCTCATATCGTTGAATTCGAGAATCTTATGCTGATTTTCGATCACGGCCGCCACCATATTATTTCAGGCCTATTTAATCAACCGCATCTCCAGGTTTTCCCCACAGATCGGTTCATCATCCGAAAATCGGCATTTCGATTGGGTGCTAAAGTATTCGACATAAGTGCCGATAAGTCATAAGGGATGGAAAAAAAATGAAGCTTTTATTACTTATACTCGGCGTTGTGGTCGTCGCGCTGAATCTTTTGCTCTGGTATTCAAAAAGAAAAGGCGGCAAAACAAAAACAGATGAACCCGCCAATCATAAAGTTCAATTAGATGTTGCTGTTGCCGATTCAAGCAAATTCTTAAGCAGCTCGAAAGCAAAGCCATTAAAGCAATCGGCGGCAGCAGAGCTGGGGATCTCGGTTGAACAATTAGATCGCATGTCTTTAAAAGAGATCAGACAATTGGCAACCAAGAAGGGATTGATCTAGAAGTGGTTTCAAAACCCCATCTAAGGCCCAATGGCTGCGTTGCAGACCTCCGATAAATGCTCACATACCCATGTATGCTGCGCTTTCTCGATCGCCCTGCGCCTTGCCCTTGAAACCTGATCTGAGGTTTTGAAACCACTTCTGAAGAAACTTTTTATCGAGGCAGCATATTCAGTCTGTAGTGCGCATCCGCCTCGACGCTTTTACGATCCAACACAAACGGCCTGTATTTTCCCGCACGCCAGAGTTCGGCCTGGTCGTCATAATGGGGGCTCATGAAGTTCCCCGAAATTCCCGCCGGTATTACCCGGCGCGAATTTCTGCGATCGGCAAAATCGACAATATACCGCAGCGAGGCGCCGTGGTATCCTTCCCAGGGTTCGGCTAATCTATAGGGCTGGGGATTTACGGTGGCGATACTCCCGCCCATAGGATTCGGCCCGATGTTCATAAAGTATCCCATCAGAGGCGAACTCTTGCCAAAAGGGTGATAAATGGTCAGGGTGTGAAGTTTACCCCACTTCCAATCATGGACATTTGAACCCATTTTTTTATCAAGATAGGCGACGGCTTCGGTGAAGCTTTTGTCGATGAGATCCTTAATACCTTCCTTTTCAGCCGTATCCGGATCGTCGAACCAGCTGCTCTGGCCCGCGGTAATCAGATTTCGCATTGCGTTAAATACGACATACTTATTTTTGAGGTATTGATCATAAAGATCATCTCCGAGCCTTTTTCGAAACATTGTTTTCACCATTTCATTGACGATTGCATGAAACACCGTGGGTGCGATGTCTTCGGGGCCGGCCGCAAAATTCCAACTTCTTAAGGCAGCGACAGCCTTTTTTTCCCTTTCTGAAAACTGTTTTCCGGATAGCGCTTCCAGCATCATGGGGATCCACTCTCTCGCAAGAACGACATAGAAATCTGCCTGCATTTCGGCAAAATCCCGGGTGTCGAGCTTCTGCTTGGCGGCGATCATCTCCTTTATGCGCACAAATCGATCCGGCATGGCATAATAGTGAGATATGGGATATGGGTAGTCATCTCCTACATGCTTGTTATTGGCAGTGGCGATCCATCCCCGTTCCGGATTTCTAAGATGTGGCTGCTGCCCGGTTGGAACATAACCTTTCCACTCATGTTTGCCGTCCCAGCCGGGAACCGGAAGCGCCCCGGAAAACCCGTCTCGAATGGGGATCGCGACAGCCGCCCAGTAACCGATGTTGCCCTTATCATCGGCATACACCCAGTTTTGACCGGGGCATTTGAAATGCGCCGCCGCTTTTTCGATATCATCAACGCTTTTGGCAGCGTTGAGCTCTATAAACGGAAGGCCCTGAAGCGTCTCATAAGCTGTCCATCGCATGGCAAGAGCCGTATTTTTTGGCTCTTTATAATGGTTGATCTCATCGACGATCGGGCCGTGGCGCGTCAGCCGAACCTTGAAGGTAACATCATCGGCATCCTTGACCCTGATGACTTCATCTTTGATCTGCATGTCTTCCCAGCGACCCATATACTCATACTGGTCGGGATTGGCGGGATTTATCTTCTCGATGTAAAAATCCACGTCGTCCGCCATGACGTTGGTGAATCCCCAGGCCACATGTTCATTGGCTCCTATAACGATACAAGGTATTCCAGGTAACACTGCGCCGGAGACATTCATCGACGGTGTTACCATGTGGGCCTCATACCAGATGCCGGGCGCCCTGTGGCCCAGATGGGGGTCGTTGGCAAGGATCGGTTTACCGGTTGCCGACTTCTTTCCGGAGACCACCCAGGAATTGCTGGCACCGCCGCCTTCGGCTCCGCGGATTTCCCTGGCCAGATTCAGCGTTTTAAGAAAACCAAGCGCGGCTGAACCCTGCGGGATAATCGTCGGATATCCGTATGCATAATCCGGGAAGATCTCCCGGGCCATCTCTTCTCCAACCTTTTCGATAACAGCAGCATGCAGTATTTCAACGTCAAAGGCAGTGTTAAGATCTATCGCCAGGACGTAATGGACGGCCACACCATCGGAGGTCTGCCAGGGTTCGGGCACATATCCCAAAATGGTGAATTCTATCGGAAGCGGCCCCTTATGATGCTTGATAAAATAGTTGACGCCCTCGGCATAAGCCTGCGACGCGGAACGGATTTCAGGGGGATAGGCTGCGGCGAGATCTTCAAGGGATTTTCCGGCCGTAATTGTTCTAAAGAACTTGTCAACTGAAACAAGATCTTTGCCGAGAATCTCGGCCAGCTTTCCCCCGCCAGCCCGGCGCATAAAATCCATATGAAAAAGCCTGTCCTGGGCCATACAATAGCCCAGCGCAAAATAAGCATCCGCATCGGTTTGGGCATAGATATGGGGCATGCCGTATGAGTCGCGGATGATATCAACCGGTTTCGTAATTCCCGGTACGCTAATTTCTCCTTTATAATCCGGAAGGGTAGATCTAAGATAGGCATAGACACCAATAAAGATCACAAGGATCAACCCGAATAGGATTCCCAGAATCCATTTTAAAACCCGCATGGCCGTCCCCCTTTAGCTTTAATTTAGAATACCAGAAGTTTTTTACCCTATAACAGGATAAACAGAATATCAATATTTCACGTGGATCTCCCTTCCGAACGCTTTGAAAATGATTGCGCGGCTTTGCTTCTAATGATAATGAAGGGATTATTTTTTTAAACCCGATGTGAATTATGATATCGGTAATCTCCAGGTCAAAAGGCAATCCATCATGACGACGACACCCTTGCACTACCAGACAATTTCAGAGTTGGCCGCTCTCATTCGGAAGGGTGAAATAACCTGCGTTGAGCTGGCCCGGCATTTCATTTCCCGCATCAACCGTTTGGAAGACAAACTGAATGCTTACCGGCTCCTGTGCACGGAAAGCGCGTTGGATCGGGCGAGGGCTGCGGATAGCGACTTTAAGAAAGGCGGAGACCGCGGCCTGTTGCAGGGTATACCATATGCCGCAAAGGATCTGATTGATGCCAAAGGTCTGGCGACTACCGCCGGAGCGAAAATTTTCGAGCGCCATATCGCCGCCGAAGATGCAGAAGTGATCCGCAGGCTCGGGCAGGCCGGTATGATCCTGCTGGGCAAAACCAATACGGTTCAGTTTGCCTTCAGCGGCGTGGGGATCAATCACGACCACGGCACCCCTCACAACCCCTGGAGCGAAACTCATTACCTGCCGGGGGGTTCCAGCAGCGGATCGGGAGTGGCAGTCGCCGCAGGGTTGGTGCCAGTGGCCCTGGGGACCGATACCGGCGGTTCTGTGCGTGTTCCTGCGGCGCTTTGCGGCACCGTCGGGCTCAAAACCACCGTCGGGCGGGTCAGCCGCGCCGGTGTTTATCCCCTGAGCTGGAGCCTGGATTCGGTGGGAGTTCTGGCCCGCTCGGTGGAAGATGCGGCGCTGGTTTATCAGTGCATGCAAGGCGCCGACATCAACGACGATACGACATTAGGACTGGCACCGCAGGATGTCCTCAAGGGCCTCAAAAGCAGTTTAAAAGGAAAGCGGTTGGCCTTTGCCGAAACCGTTTTTTTTGATGACATTCATCCGGAAGTGAACACCGCCGTGCACGCCTGCGGCGATGTATTTAAAGAATTGGGCGCCGCGGTATCTCGTATCGCGTTTGCGGAAGCTGCGGAGGCCCTGGAATTGAACCCGGGCGGCGTGTTTATCGCATCCGAAGGCTATACGATCAATGCAAAGTGGTTGGAGGAAAACTTTGACCGGCTCGACCCCGTAGTGGCCCGGCGCATGATCAAGGGGAAAGATATCCCGGCAGCGAAATATCTAGGCAATATGCTTGCGGCGAAACGTCTGCGGGCAAAAGCATACAATGCCCTCAAAGACATCGATGCGATACTGGTTCCCACCACCTGCATGCCGGCCAAACCTTTAGCCGAAGTGGATACCGACATAGATACTTACCTGAACTACAATGCGATGTATCTCCGCAATACCAACATCGGTAATACCTTAAATCTCTGCGGCCTGAATGTACCTTGCGGATTTACCAAAGAAGGCTTGCCCATCGGCCTCCTCATCTACGGCAAGCCGTTTCAGGAAGAAGTCGTTTTGAACATCGGATATGCCTTCCAGCAAATCACCGACTGGCACCGCCATGCACCGGATTTGTCCTGGCTGGAAGATGCATAGAACCCATCTCAACGATTAAAAATTTCCGCCCCACATAATTAAACAGGCTATCCCAGTGGCCCATTACGGAACGACCGAGATAGCCTTAACCCGAACACCAAGCCAAAAAAGAGAGCAGGCATCGGGGATATTAAAACTTTATCATCAAGCGCCGCTAAAAAACAAGAGCTAAAACGGCAGGGCGGTCCAATTTATCAACAGCATCCTCATTTTAATTTAAAAAATGGCTTGATAAACATACCACAATGTGTCACGAAATAGATGCGAACATACCTTAAATGCAATGATTTAATTTCCGGAATCAAAACTTCGAAAACAGTCTATACCAGAAAGAAGGTGTTCTCATGAATTACGAAATTATCAAGAAAGATAAGATCAATGCGTCGGCTATCGGACCCAATCTCCTCGACTATCATAAAGCCAGAGAAGATTTTAAATGGGAAGATATTGCACAGGAGCTTGATTGGTTAGAAGATGGCAGGCTTAATATTGCTTATGAAGCGATAGATCGGCATACAAAAACGCCTTTAAAAGATAAAATCGCCATGTACTTTGAAGGCAAAAAGGGTGAAAGCGAGCAGTATACCTTCGACCAATTGTCCCGGCTGACCAACCGTTTTGCCAATGTTTTAAAAAGCCTGGGAGTCGAAAAAGGCGATCGGATCTTCACCTATATGGACAGAATTCCGGAGATATACATTTGCCTTCTCGGTGCTTTGAAGGTTGGCGGCGTCATTGGACCCCTTTTTTCCGCTTTCGGGCCTGATGCGGTAAGAGATCGTCTCGCAGACGCCGGGGCCAGAGTGCTGATTACATCCCCAAGGCTTGTAAAAACCGTGCACGAGGTAATTGGCGATCTACCGGCACTTGAAACAATACTCATTGTCAATCGAAGAGAAGCCCCATTTGAATTGAAGGAAAAGGAAGTCAGTTATGAAAGCCTGATGCAGAACAGCTCCGAGGAATTTGACATAGAAAGGACCGACAAAGAAGATTATGCGATTATCCACTACACATCCGGCACTACGGGAAAGCCGAAGGGCGTCGTTCACGTCCATGAAGCCATTTTAGGTCACTATGCCACAGCCAAATATGTGCTTGATCTGCACCCTGACGATATATACTGGTGTACGGCTGATCCCGGCTGGGTTACGGGGACTTCATATGGCATTTTTGGCCCTTGGTCGAACGGCTTGTCTCAGGTAATTTATGAAGGCGGTTTCGGTGCCGGTCTCTGGTACGGTGTCATCGAAAAATATAAAGTGAGCGTTTGGTATACCGCTCCCACCGCTATCCGGATGCTGATGAAGGCAGGAGAGAAGCCTGTCAGCAAACATAATCTTTCGAGCCTGAGATACATGTGCAGCGTTGGAGAGCCCCTAAATCCCGAAGCGGTTTTATGGGGGGCTAAAGTTCTTGGACTTCCTTTTCACGATAACTGGTGGCAGACTGAGACAGGCTGCATTCAGATAGCCAATTATCCGGTCCAGGATATAAAGCCGGGTTCCATGGGAAGACCCTTTATGGGGACATCACCAACGATTCTGGATGAAAGTTATGAGAAAGAACTCCCGCCAGGGCAAGAAGGGCATCTTGCCCTGAAAAAGGGCTGGCCGTCGATGTTTAGAACTTACTGGAATAAACAAGAACTTTATGACTCCAGGTTCAACGGAGAGTGGTATATCACCGGTGACAGGGCTTCAAGGGATGAAGACGGCTATTTCTGGTTTGTCGGCAGGGCCGACGACGTTATCAACACGGCCGGGCATCTGGTGGGTCCCTTCGAGGTTGAAAGCGCCCTGATAGAACACCCGGCCGTAGCCGAAGCCGGAGTTATCGGCATCCCCGACCCCATCGCTATGGAGGTCATAAAGGCCTTTGTTTCCCTGAAAGACGGCAGTGAACCCTCTCAAGAATTAAAGCAGGACATTCGAAAATTTGCACGCAAGAAGCTCCACGCCCTGGCGTGCCCGCGTGAAATCGAATTTATTGACAGTCTGCCCAAAACCAGAAGCGGCAAAATCATGAGAAGGCTCCTGAAGGCACGGGAACTGGGCCTTCCTGAAGGCGACACCTCGACCCTCGAAGATTAGAAAGTCCTTGCATCCAGACTGCAGACTGGACCGTATGCATTACGAATATTTTTTCAAGCCTTTTCGGAAAGGATTTTAATCGATGGATTTGGTGCACGTAAATAAGCCCAATCTGATGGAAGATATTTTTAGCTACGATCAGATTCCCAGCATTACCTTCGAAGGCAAAATCCATGAGGAAATTGATGGACGCGTGGTCCGATTTGACCCGGCTGATTTGCTGAAAAGAGACATCCATATTACCGACACCACCTTCCGCGACGGGCAGCAAGCACGCCCCCCTTACACTGTTGAGCAGATTGAGCAACTCTACGATATGCTGTCGAAATTGGGTGGTCCGAATGGGGTGATTCGCCAGAGCGAATTTTTCCTGTATAGCCCAAAAGACCGTGAAGCTGTCGAGAAATGCCGACAATTGGGACATCGTTATCCAGAAATTACGGGCTGGATCAGGGCCGAAAAAGGCGACTTTCGGCTTGTCAAACAGATGGCGCTTAAAGAGACCGGGATGCTCACCTCTTGTTCCGATTACCACATCTTCAACAAGCTGGGCAAAACCCGCGAGCAAGCGCTGGATAAATACCTGGCACTCGTGGAGGAAGCGCTTTCGGTCGGGGTGCGTCCGCGCTGTCATTTTGAAGATGTTACCCGTGCCGATATCTATGGCTTCGTATTACCCTTTGTCCAACGCCTCACACGGATTTCCGAGCAGGTTCCAGAGGAACTAAAGGTAAAAGTACGCCTGTGCGACACCATGGGCGTCGGTATCAGCTTTCCCGGCGCCGCTCTGCCGCGCAGCGTTCCCAAGCTTATATATAAGGTGATCCATGAAGGGGGCGTTTCCCCCGCTCAATTGGAATGGCATGGACACAATGATTTTCACAAAGTCCACATCAACGGGGCAACCGCCTGGCTTTACGGATGTAATGCAGTCAATACGACACTCTTGGGATTCGGTGAACGCACCGGAAACCAACCATTGGAGGGGGCTGTGATCGAATATATCGGGATCAAAGGCGATACAAACGGTATGGAAACCAGGTTGATTACCCGAATCGCCGAATACTATCGTAACAGCCTCAAAACCCCGATCCCTGAACATTCTCCGTTCGTGGGTGCCAACTTTAACAGGACCTGTGCCGGAATCCATGCGGACGGTCTTTCTAAAGATGAGCGGATCTACAATATCTTCGATACGCTGAAATTCCTGGAACGTGCACCCACGGTGGCGATTTCAGAAAAGTCGGGAGTGGACGGCGTTAAACTTTGGGTGAATGAATATTTGGGTTTAAAAGGCGAAAAGCGTCTTCGCAAGACACAGATTGCACGGATTGCTCGCTGGGTGCGTGATCAATACGAGGTGAATGGCCGCATCACTTCGATTTCAGATGAAGAAATGACCGAGGCGTGTAAGCAATACCTGCCAGAATACTTCTCGTAAGCGGGCTTTGAAAGGAAAAAAAATCAAACCTTTTCCACGCCGGTCAGTAAAAAAAGTAAAAACCGCTGCAGTTAGAAAACAGGAGGATATCCAGGGGTACCGTGGTGTTTATCTTGGGGGTAGGTGGGAAGGTGGGTCGCTTTTTGGGGTATCGAAGTTTTGTCAGGTGCAGACCCAAGTGTTTTCTCTTCCGCTGCTTTCCCGTTTTCATGCTCTTTAATCAAGGTTATCTCTACGCGCCGATTTGCGTACCTGTTGCGAGAGGTTGTATTTGGCTGTAACGGCCGATAGGCTGCATAGCCCTGGATTGAAACGCGATGGGGATGGACCCCATTTGAAATCATGAACTTCGCCACATTCACGGCTCGGATGGCCGACAGTTCCCAATTGGAGGGAAACTGAGTGGTGTTAATGGGCACATCATCCGTGTGCCCGGCGACTTCGATTTTATACTCCTTCTGAGATGAAATGAATTCGGCAATCCGCTTTAATGTCGGCTGAAAACCGGGCAGCAGGTTTGCTTCCCCCACATTGAACGCAATCCGTTCACCCAAAACCAGCACCAGGCGCTTTTGATTCCAACGGATTGAAAAGTCGTTTTTGACTTTCCCGGAGACGGTTTGCAATACCTGTTGTTCTAATTGCTCTAAAGAGGCCTCCTGGTTTTCATCTTCGGTTTTGAAGACCTTCCGTTTCGGTTGGGACGGATTATAAGCAACCGCTTCGGTCGCAATGGACGTCTTTTGAACCTGAAAAGAATGCGCTACCGAGCTCTGCGGCTGGGTTGCTGCCATCTTCTCTGCCGAACTCTTATGGGACACAGCATGCGAATAAAAAAGAATAAACAGAATCAAAAGCAGTGTCATGAGGTCGACAAAGCTCCATAGCGTTGTATCCTCTTCGATACTGCCCTTTGATAACCTGTTTTGAAGCGACGCCCTTTTATGTTCGGAGAATTCAAGCCGTTCCTTAAGCTCTTCCCATTCTGGCCTTTCCATTTAGCATCTTCCTCGCTTTTGGCGTGCGTCAGGGTGATTGCGTTTGCGGCGTCGGTCGTCCCCTCTGGAGGTATTCTCTTTCTTTTTTGAGGTGACTGAGATGATTTATGCCGAGATAGGAATTCAGCCGATGGGAAATGGATTTGGACGTTTTTTGATCCGCAATATCCATCACCCCTTCTAATATAATGTTTAAAACGGTTGCTTCGGCCTTTGTGTGTTCCGAAAGCTTTTTTGCAAGCGGGAAGAAGAGAAAATTGGCAAGCAAAATACCATACAATGTCGTCAGAAGCGCCAGGGCCATGCCTTTTCCGATCTGAGCCGGATCCTCCACATTGTTAAGCACATTTATCAAACCAATTATGGTGCCGACGAAGCCGAAAACCGGGGCCAGCTTTGCAAGGGTATTTAAAACATTTACCTGTGACTCTTTTCTGGAAAAGTAGAGCTCATAATCCTTTTCCATAATATTTCGAATGTCAAATCGATTATAGCCGTCAATAACCAGTTCGACGCCCTTGTTCAGAAAAACGTTGTCGACCCTGTTTTTTGCGTTCTCAAGCGCGATAATTCCATGCCGACGCCAGATGACGGCGAGCTTTTCCATTTCTTGAACCAAGGGCTCATTATCGGTATCCTCCTGTTTGTAAACGGCAATCAGGCTTTTAAAAAGATCCCGAAATGTCTTCAACGGAAATGCGATAAACGCACTTAAAAGCGAGCCGGCCATAACCAGCAGGGCACTTTTGAGATTTAACATGATCGAGGTGTTTTCGATGGCATTCCCGGAAAGAATCATAAAGAGAACAAGGCCGATGAGCAGAAGTATTTTTTGTAGCACGCGATATTCCTCCTATTATATTCAACGTTTGCATCATCATTGCAGATTGTATGCCAAAATATTTTTACAATAATTTCAAGTGGTTAATGTCAGATTCGCTGCAATAATCCGATTCGCGGTGCAGAAATTGCCTAGCATCTCTATTTTAATCAATTTAATTTGATCTTTTCAGCAAACAATGTCTACAATTATAGGCAGCACCTGGGGGAGGAATAGAGCAGCAACCTTTGAACAATTATTGGATCAAGCTGATTGAGCCGGATAATGATGAAAAAACACCTCAAATGGCTTTTGAATGAAATCGACCTGTGGGTCGGCGAAGGTATCATTGGACCGGACCAGGCGACGGCATTAAAGCGTCGCTATCCGTCCCCGGCGGAAGGCACCGCCTGGGGCCGGATCATTTTTTTCAGTATCGGCGCCATCCTCTTCGGCCTGGGGGTTATTCTGATATTCGCCTATAACTGGGAGCGCATGCACAAGTTTGTCAAGCTGGCGGTCATCTTTGCGGCCCTGATCGCCGCGCACGCTGCCGGATTGTGGCTCAAACGACCCCAAAGCCGATACCAGACCGCCGGCGAAGGGATGCACCTGCTGGGCACCATGCTCTTTGGGGCCGGCATCTGGCTGATCGCACAGGTTTACCACATCGAAGAACACTACCCCAATGCGTTTTTAATATGGGGTCTGGGTGCCCTGGCCCTGGCCTGGAGCCTGCCATCCACTGCCCATGGCATCCTGGCAACCATTCTGTTTGTGCTCTGGAACTGCTTTGAGGCATTTGATTTTAAGGACCCGCAGCTCATATCCCCGTTTCTCATTCTAGGCGGTATCATGCCGCTGGCCTGGCTCAGGCGTTCCCGGGTGCTGGTTACCATCTGCCTCGTCGGTTTTCTGGCAGCCCTGTTTGCCTCCGTATCGATGCTGGAAGGCGATCTGGCCGCACTCGTTATTTTCTTCATCGCCTGCCTGTTAATCGCCGCCAGCCTGGTGGTAGGACGGCGCAAACTGTTTCCTGAAATCAGCCCGGTGTTTTCGTTTATCGGCTTTTTTATCTATTTTGGAATCCTGTTTATCTTAAGCTTCTTTCACCGGGGCAAAGGCGCCTGGTCGGTCCAGTTCGATCAGTTTATGCAAAGCTTGTTTTTCTTCGCTTTTGCCCTGGCCGCCATTGGTATGTGGGCCTGGGCTATCTGGCCGGCTCCCGCAACAACGCGTCAGGCCCCAAAAGCCCTGAGCGCCGAATATTATGGCGTATGGGCCACCCTCTGCATCATGATTCTAAACTCCCTGGGCCTGCTTCCCTTATGGGGGTGGCTGGGCATGGCGGTTTTCAATATTTTATTTCTGTATCAATGCATCATGATGATTATTACCGGATGCAAAAACCTAAGCCTCAGAACCACCGTTACCGGATGTGTGCTGTTTGCCGTGATTGCCTTTGCCCGCTACACGGACCTGTTTGTCAGCCTGCTGACCCGATCCCTGGTCTTTTTTATCGCTGGAGCCGCGCTGTTTTCCGTTGGCATTTATTATTCCAAAACCAAGAAGCAAATTGAACGGGAAGCCATATGAAAAAAACATTTATTATGCTGGCCATAATTCTGCAGCTCATCGTACTGGCATACATGGCCGGCGAGCGCGAATATATTCTGCAATATGGAAAAGTCATCCATTTGCGGACCGCCCCGATCGATCCGCGCGATATGTTCAGAGGCGATTATGTCCGCCTGAACTATGAGGTATCACGGATTCCCATCAAAATGATAAAAGGTGCGGATGATGTTGGCGCGTTAAAAAAGGGGGCTAAAATATATGCGCGTCTGAAAGAAGGCCCCAATGGCCTGTACGAAATGGTACATGCCGCTCTGCAAAAACCGGAAGAGGGACTATACCTCAGCGGCCGCATCCCTTACCCTTATCGAAAACTGCAAACGGGCAATCCGATCTGGGTCAACTACGGCATCGAAGCTTACTTTGTTGAGCAGGGCAAGGGCCGGGACATCGAAAAACGTCGGGGAAGCAGAACCAAAGTTCAAGTCCCGCTTGAAATGGAAATTGCGGTCGGTCCCAGCGGCAAGGCCGTCATAAAGGGCTATCGCTGGAGTCGGCTGGGGATTGGCTTGCAGTGGCTGCGCAACGCGCCCAGAGATCCGGAAGATGCGGAGGCTCCCCAGAGTGAAACGTTTCAGCTGACACTGGCGAATGCATCTGATGACCCGTTGGCACTTGTGAACCTGCCGGATTATTGCTCATTTTCGCTGGAAGCGGTGCCCTGGGCAAAGCAAAACTGGAGTCTGGCGCACAATTCGTGTGAAAATATCTTCCCTTCTGATTTTGATGTCGTAGTTCTGGCGCCCCGGCAAGAAAAGAAATTTAGGTTTGATTTTTCCACTGAAAGGTGGCTGGTCAAAGGCAAAAACCAGGTTAAACAGATCGGCACCCTGGACCGGACCGAACAATTTCGGATTGTTTATCGCCCGCCGAGCGAAGCGCAATCACAAAATCTGAGCCAGCGAGACATAATCTGGCACGGGTACTTGGCATCAAGAGTTTTCCATGGCCGAGGCCAAATCGACTAACCCGGTTTGGCCGGTTTAAAATAAAAACAGATATAAATCGAATTTTAGCCGCCTAACCGGCGCAACCTTATTTCTGGTATGGCTTGCAAAAAAAATCCAAAGATGAGGTTTTCTGGTCGCGTCCTTGAGTTGTTTCCCTGTTGTCTTAACGCTGTTTTATCTCAATCGAAAGGTGGTTACGCAGGTCTTGCTTGTGTCGAACGTTCCAATCCTGCCTTCGGCCTGTCGACCCGATCCTTGAATTGTCAGCTTGATACCGCGGTTTCTAGGAAGCCAGAGTTCAAAGAAGCCATTTTTTAAGGTGCCGACGGTCTCATCGACAAGGACAGTTCCGTTTTGGTCAGTGGCACTTACATCAAACTTCATCTCAGGCAATTCCCCCTGACAGGAGGACATATAGTGCGTCGTTCACCGATGTGTCTGGTTTATGTATGGCGCCACAGCGACCAGCATCTTCTCCTCCGGAAGCGGAATCTTTATCGCTTTATTTTTGGACAATTCAAATACAACCTCTCGGGGGGTCACGTAGCTCTTAATTTCCTGTTTGGTCCATTTCCATTCATTGGCTAGGGCCATGGCCTGAAAGGCATCCACGTCTTTCAAAATCGCTTCAGGGGAATTCTTGTCCGGCTGGCAGCCAGACCCTGCAAACAGCAAGCTCAGGCCAAGAAGTAGACTTAGAGATATGGAGCGTTTTTTCATCTTTCTTCTCCTTACACCAGTTCCTAAATTCAGCAGGTTTTGCGCTATTACAATCATAAATTTAAACCAAATTTTTACCACATCGTGGTACAATAATCAAATCACTTATAAAACTTTTCGCTTCACTGAACTGCGTACGCAATGGCTATCCAATTCGGGAAGACTCGGAGAAAACAAATTGCGCAGAATGTGCAAAGCTCCCGGTTTGAAAACACCCAATCGGTTGACTTTACTGAAAATTCTGCTATTTTTCCTTCAGACACAGTCGATTTATGTTCAGGACGATATATTTTAGGTTACGCGTTGCGCTAAATATTTATGATCGTTTCTTTTCATCCTTTATTTGTGGCCGACAAAAACATTATTTGTGCGGGACGGGATCCCAACGCAGATGACTTTGCGGCCATAAAAGCAGCGGCGGCAGTGATTTTACCTCAGGGATGCCGTCAATCCCTGTATGAAATGGCCGCGGCCAACTGCCAGCACGTATTTCCCAATTACAGGGTCCGGTTTGATTTTCCCGGTAAAATCGGACAGATCAGGCTGTTTCGAGAAACCGGAACGGCCCATCCACCGGCGGAGTTGTATCCATCGGCCGCTGAATTTAAAAAACAGTATGGCGAAACATTCGCGGATTTTAGCTTGAGGCTGCCATGTGTTTTTAAATTCGATTGGGGGGGGGAAGGGGAAACCGTTCATCTGATAAATTCCCGGAACGATCTAAAACAGGTTTTAACAAAAGCAACTGTTTTTGAAAATTCAGGTCAAAGGGGGTTTTTGCTGCAGCAATATGTCCCGACCAACGGCAAAACCCTGCGCGTTATCATCATCGGCCGGGCAATGATTTCATACTGGCGCATACAGCAAAGCAGCGACGGATTTATGTCCAGCGTTTCCAGAGGGGCGCAGATCGATGCCGCATCACAGCCGGAACTGCAGAACACCGCAAGGCTTTTCATACATGATTTTTGCGCTAAAACTGCCATCGATCTGGCCGGGTTTGATGTGATCTTCCCGGCCGAGAAGGCAAACAGTCAACCGCTTTTGCTCGAAATAAATTATTTTTTCGGACGCAAGGGGCTGGGCGGATCCGCCGCGTACTATGAAATTTTAAAAAAGGAAATCAACGCCTGGCTATCGAAAACATTAAATAGACAGGATTAAGAGGAAACCGTAAAAAGGCGAATTCAGCTTGTGTTTTGTGTTTGGTATTTGGTTTGAAATTAAAGAAGGTGCATCCGTTTTTTGAAGTATCAAACACTAAAAACCAAATACTAAACACGTTCGTTAAAAAACCGTTATTTTAACTTACTGCTCGGCTGGTAGGATCGGCATGAAAAAAAGAAAAACCATACAGCCTTTTGCCTATGATCTGGAAGAAGCGGATCTAAAACGAGAGCGTCGCAAAGCCCGTGAGCTAAGAGAGTCCCAGTGGTGGAAACGCCGTGTGGCAAAAGGTGAGTGCCATTACTGCAAACGCCCAACGCCTTCCAGAGAACTCACCATGGATCATATCGTCCCGATTTCTCGCGGCGGGAAAAGCACCAAAGGAAATGTTGTGCCGTGCTGCAAGATGTGCAACACCGCCAAAAAACAACTCCTGCCCATGGAATGGGAAGAATATCTCAAACAATTCACCCCAAATTTTTCCTAAATCGGGTCAATTTTTTTTCGTTATTTGTTATTTGGTTAATCCGTACTTCCAGCTTTAAAAACACCCAATCATATCTCAAGTTTACATGCCTCATACCGATAACATCTATTAGCGCACCTAGCCGAAAAATTTCTAATTTTTATGATTATTACAGATAATCATAGCCATAAAATGCCTTAGATTTAGCGTATTTTAATCCGTCTCTGGCAGATGCGTCCATTTAGATCACTTATATTAAGGTTGGCGCCATGCAAATTACCTGTTCAAAATGTAAAAAAGTCTACACGGTGAACCCGAACAAGATTCCATCCGGAATTACCAGCACCAGATGCAAAACCTGCGGCAATTCCATATCTCTGCGTCCGGGAGAGCCGAAAGCACCGACTCCGCGTGATCCGGCTGTCATGCGAATTACCTGCCAGTACTGCAGTAAAAAATACAGTGTCAGTCCCCGGTCTATTCCTGCGGGTGTTACGTGCACGAAATGCAAGTCCTGTGGACACACGATTGCATTAAAACCCAAAGACGCCGAGCCGCCCGCACCGGAACCCGGGCAAACCGTTCAGCAACACACGGGCACCATGCAGATTACCTGCCTATATTGCAGCAAAAAATACAGTATCAATGCCAGCAAGATCCCGCCGGGCCTGACATCGACAAAATGCAAGGCCTGTGGTCATGCGATATCGATTCAGGCTTCCGGTGAAATTCCAGGATTGAAAGGCAACGCCGATCAAAAAAAAATACCCCCACTGCAACAATACAAAGGATCAAGGCCTAAACAGCCGGTCCCGGATATCCCGACGGTGCCGGATATGGGACGGCCGGTCGCTCCGATCTGGCGAAGATCATGGGTGCTGGCTGCAGCGGCTGGAATCATCATCGTGTTGTTCAGCGGTTATTTACTGAAAACCGACCGGGTTCAAACAACCGGCAGCCGTTTTGGCCTCGATAAAGTCATCGGAAAAAAGCCGGCCATTCAAAAAACAGAACCGGGGATGGCCCCCGTAGCCATACCTGCGGCGACCGAGCCCTTTCTGGCCCTTAACCTCAATATCCCTCTTCTGCTGGAGGCCATCGACCAGAACGTGCCGGAGAATAGAAAAGACTTAAAATATCATATGGTTACCGGCATTTTCAAATCTTTTGGACTCGGCAAGATGCAATTATACTTTTATCCTGACCCGGTGCACACCGTTTTACCGGTGATTTTAGCGACCGGTAAAGATGGAAAAAGCCTGGAAAAGCATCTGAATTCTAAAAATAAGTTTATCCGCTTTTTGAAACGGGAACCGGATGGCACCTATCGTATTAACCCGAACGCCATTCCCGAGGACACCCGCAACACCTTTCCGATCGACCGCTACCGGATTCAATTTGTTGATAATACGGCGGTTTTTGCCCCGGAAAATTTATCCCGGGAGTTCAAAAAAACACCAGAAAAGATGCGCAAAACCCGGGTGGCACAAATGATCGCATCAATCGCCCGCCCCCGGGATCTGGCAGTGCTGTCCGTTAAAATCCCTGAAAACTTCAGCACGGATTGGCAGAATAAGATCCAGCGTAATCCCGCACTCCAGCAAAACCCCCAGGCCGCCATGGTGGCTGCAATGGACGGCGAAGTGCTGACACAATTATCCCAATCCCTGAAGAGCGTCGAATCCCTTGTGATCGGTTTCCGTCTGGACGAAAGCAACGGTCGGATGCTGCATTACGCCCAGCAGTTTCGAAAAGGCGTGAATGGCAGCCGCATCTATAAGCAATTACAATCGGCAAACCACGCTGAACTCAACGTCGGCGGGATGGTATTAAAGCTGATCGCACTCATAAACGATCCCCGCTATCAACACCGGATAACACACAAAAATAACCGCCTGACGCTGGAACTCAACTGGGACGGGCGGCATGACAAAGCGTTTTTAGCCGCGCTGTCGGAAGCCACCCTCGGCCAGCTATTTACCCGGGGCTCGCAATTAAGGCCCAGTCAGGGGCCGATTACCGCCCAATACGAGGCGCCGCCGCACATTTCAAATGCCGTTGATATCGACAAAGTGAAAGAAACGATTCCCGTTGCGCTTCAACAAAGCCTGTATCCCGGGAATTACTCGAGTTTCGACGGCCAGCCCCGGATGACGCTGGATCTCGACCCGATAGAAGTACCCAATGCCTCCCTGGCACGGCTCACATACGAAGTCCTGGAAGTCCTCGCCACCGATGGTACCGATGTGTTGCGGGTGGAAAAAAACCAATTTCAGCATTCAATCAACCCGGGGAGTACCTCACCCGGCTATATCGATGTAAATGTGAAAAAAGGCACCCCGGAAGCGTCTCTGGGGACTGCTAAAATTCGCTTTCAATTATCCCTGCCGATCAGTCTGACGAAAATGGATTTTGTTTCCGGCAATACACCCGGCAGTGTCAGGGAATCCAACGGGGTATGGGTGAAGCTGGACCGGATGGAAAAGGATGTAGCCGCCGTAACCTATCGCGGCGGGACATCCGCACAGCTTTTTGCTTTTGATAAAACCGGACGGGCGCTGGCTGCCAAAGAAACCATGAGTTCATCATCATCGGTGGCCACCCGTTTCCAGGGTGAGCTCAACGCCCTTATGGTTATCGTCGTTCAGGAAACGTTCGACTATCCATTTGAAGTCAATGTGAATCTCAACAGGGGTAAAAAACTGGCCCTGTCTGATAAGCCGGAGTGAAAAAATGATTCTTGAATGGATACGAAAATTAGGTATTCTAAAAACCACCCTGGCAACTGCAGCTGTGGCGATTTTGTCATCGTTTACCTTATATGCAGGGAGTACCTACATTATAGCGGAAGTTGGGATGCGAGGCATTCTCATGAGCTTGATCATTCCAGCGATTATTGCACCGATAATAGGGTCTGTCTTTGCCTATGCCGTCATCAAACTGCACCTCTCCGAGGAGGCGTTGAAACGGAGTGAAGAGAAATACCGCACCATTCTGGAGAACATCGAAGACGGGTATTTCGAAGTCGACCGCGCGGGTAATTTCACTTTCTTTAACGATTCCATGTGCAAATTGATCGGCTATTCTCCATCTGCGATGACAGGAATGAACAACAGAGAATATATGGATGAAGAAAATGCGAAAAAGGTATTTCAAACCTTCAGGCGCGTATTCGAGACAGGCAAGCCTGCAAAAGGATTTGATTGGGAGATTATCAAAGTAGACGGTACAAAACGGCAGGTGGAAGCTTCCGTTTCTTTAATTACAGATGAAGAAGGCAACCGCATCGGTTTTCGAGGTATTGCGCGCGATATTACTGAACGCAATCTGTCCGAAAAGGCTTTAAGTGAGAGTGAGGAAAAATACAGACAGCTGGTCAACCATGCGCCGACCGGTATTTATCGAGTGGATTTTAATTCCGGAAAATTGATCAGCGTAAATGATGTTATGTGTGAATATACCGGTTATACCAAAGAAGAGCTTCTCAATATGAGTACTTTGGATTTTTTGACCGAAGAGAGTCAAAAGCATTTTCTTGATAGATTGGACCGCCTTTTTAATGGCCGGCAGGTTCCAAGGACCATCGAGTACAAAGCCAGGGCCAAAGATGGCCATGAGTTCTGGATCTTGTTAGATGCAAGATATGAATATGATAAGAATGGAAAGCCCAAAGGCGCTGCGGTTGTGGCTCATGACATCACTGAGCGCAAACAGGCCGAAAAAGAAAAATTAAGACTCGAAGATCAACTCCAGCAAGCCCAGAAAATGGAAGCCCTCGGAACGCTGGCCGGTGGAATCGCCCATGATTTTAATAATATTCTGTCCGTCATCATCGGCTATACCGAGCTGATACTGATGAATGGGAGCGTAAATTCGGAGGTCCGGCAAAATTTAAAAGAAATTTTTAATGCCAGCAAACATGCCCGCGACATGGTTAAGCAAATTCTGGCTTTCAGCCGCCAGAGCAAGCAGGAGCGCAGGCCGATTCAGGTCAGTCATATCGTAAAAGAAGCCTTAAAGATGCTGCGTGCGTCTCTTCCCACCACGATAAAAATTCAGCAGAAAATTGAAAAAAATACCGGTATTATCAAAGCCGATCCGACTCAATTCCATCAGGTATTGATGAACCTTTGCACCAACGCAGCGCATGCCATGCAGGAAAAAGACGGCGTGCTCGAAATCAGCTTGGGTAACATCGATCTGGATCAAAATGCGGTCGCCGGTCTTCCGGAACTCGAACCGGGGCCTTATCTCAAACTGAGCGTCAGCGACACCGGGCACGGGATTTCCCGGGAAGCCCGGGATCGGATTTTTGAACCTTATTTTACGACGAAGGAAAAGGGTGAAGGGACGGGCCTGGGACTCGCTGTGGTTCAGGGAATAATCAAGTCCTATAACGGTGCCGTAACGGTTGAAAGTGAAGTGGGCCACGGTTCAACATTTCATGTGTATCTGCCCAGAATACAGCAAAACATACCAGCAGATGAAGTTGTTGCGGCACCGTTGCCGATGGGGAATGAAAGCATTCTTCTGGTGGACGATGAGCAGCCGCTGGTGGACATTGGAAAACAGATGCTGGAGCGCCTGGGATATACCGTCGCCGCACGCACAAGCAGTGTCGAGGCCCTGGCGCTTTTCAAAGCGCAGCCGAATCGCTTTGATCTGGTGATAACCGATATTGTGATGCCCAACATGACCGGTGAAAAGTTAGCTGAAAAACTGATGGACATCCGTGCCGATATTCCTGTCATTCTTTGTACGGGCTACAGCGAAAAATTTACCCGGCGACAGGCTTCGGATATGGGCATTCACGCCTTCCTCATGAAGCCGCTGGTGATGCAGGATCTGGCGAGTACGGTGCGCCAGGCACTTGCCGCAAACTAGATGCATCCAGCTACAATTACAAGTCGATTTCATAGCGTGCGATCTTGTTGAGCAGCCCCTGGCGGGTTAAGCCCAGTATGCGCGCCGCCTGGGAGCGATTGCCGCCTGTCCGGCGAAGCGCATCCACCACCATCTTGCGCTCAAGCCGCGCAGTGGCTTCCTGTATCGTAGCCGGGTCGTCACCGGAACGCACACCCTTATCCGCCGAGCCCTTAATCCGTTCCGAAAGATATTCCACTTTTATCTCGCCGTCATCTCCGGCCAGGGTCAAGGCGCGCTCGATTTCATTTTCGAGCTCGCGTACATTTCCCGGCCAATCAAATTGCATCAAGTTTTCCAGAGCGTCCGGTGTCAAACGCGCAACCGGGCGATCCAGCTTGGCCGCAAATTTCTCGAAAAAGTGCATCGTTAAAAGTGGAATGTCTTCTTTGCGCCCTCTCAAAGGCGGAAGAAGGATGGGAAATACCTGTAAACGGTAAAAAAGATCTTCCCTGAAAACGCCCTTTTTTACTTCTTGGTATAAATCGCGATTTGAAGACGAAATCAGCCGAAAATTCACCTGCCGATATTGACTGCCGCCGACAGGCCGGATCTGCCCGTCTTGAAGCACCCGCAGCAGTTTGGTTTGCATGGCATGCGGCATATCCGAAATTTCATCCAAAAAGACCGTGCCCCCGTTTGCCAGTTCAAACAACCCTTTCTTATCGGCAATGGCCCCGGTGAAGGCGCCTTTGACATGTCCGAAGAGCTCGCTTTCGAGAAGGTTTTCAGACAATGCCCCGCAGTTTTCAGCAACAAACCGTCTGTCCTTCAAGGGCCCATTGTAGTGGATAACCTTGGCGATCAGTTCTTTGCCGGTACCGGTTTCACCCTGGATGAGCACGGTGGTGTTGGAATCGATAACCTTTTCCAGCAGTTCAAAAACCCGTTGCATCGCAGCACTGGATCCAATGATGCCCTGCAAATTGAATCGTTCCCGGACTTCCGTCTTCAGGCGTACATTCTCCTTTTCGAGGGCGCTGGCATACTGCTGCATATCTCCGTAAAGTCGCGCATTCTCGATCGAAACGGCAATCGGACCTGAAAGGATTTCCAGTAATCGAACGTCCTTCAGGGTAAATTCAGCCACATGTTTGTTTAGCGCATATAGCACCCCGAGCACGCCTTTGCGTGTTTTCAAGGGTACGCAGATCATGGATTGTGTATTAAAGGACTGCTGGATGCTAAGCTGGCTGGTAAAGCGTTCATCTTCAGAGACATCAGGGATTAAGACCGACTTTTTTTCTCTGAGCACCCAGCCGGCTATCCCGTAGCTGTCAGGAAACCGCATGTCATCCATTCCCTGCCGGGTTCCATTTCGCTGTTCTTCAACCGTTCGAATAAAATAGAACTCCTTGCGCTGTGCATCATGCATCGCAATGGAGGCACCTTCGATTTGAAAAACTTCTTTGATCTTTAGCAAAATATCGCGAAGCATCTCATCCAGATCATGGATGGAATGAATGGAGGTCGAAACTTCATAGAGCAGATCAAGGTCTTCTTTTTTCAGATAAACCTCGTTATTCGTCTCGGCCATCTGTTTGCTCCTGCATTGTAGCGGTTGAGCGGCGGAAGATATGCTGCTTTAAAACAGAAGATATGTCAACCAACTTTACAGTTTTAATAAGCAAACGTCAACCATCTTTACAGCACAGGCTGTAAAAATCATTTTTTCTTTCCGATTCGAAGCAACGGCAAAATTAATATATTAATTAATTGTAGCTGGTTATATGGCATATCGCTGACAGTATATCTTTTTGTCAGCCCGATGGCATTAAATCTGCAAAATAAAATGAACAACAGCGTCTGGGCCTAACGGGGGTATGCATTTGGTAATCATTACGGGTTGAAAAATTCCAGCAGGATAGAGGAGGACCCCATGAGAATAAGCGCCATCTTCATTTTATCGGCCATGGTCGCAGCGGGAACGATGCTCACGGTTCCGGCTCTGAGTGGCGAAACCCACAGGGCAGAGTTGGCAGCTATCGTTGATCACTATATTGCAGCCTGTGAGGCCAAATCCGCCATGCTTGACTCCAGAAGTGAAAACATTCGCCGGTCCGCCATGCGTGCCTGCCTGAAGGCCATCTTTTACAAGAATACAAAAGCAGACCTGATCGGCGCACTTGTTGCCAATAATGTCGCGCCAAAACCGTATAAGGTGCACCGATTTCTGAATGCGCGCTTCAATGAGATCGTTGCAGCAAAAGACATAGTGATGGCAATCCGCTAATTTCACAAACAGTCAGCTTTTCCATCATTTCTTCCGTGGGTTTGGCCGCAACCGGAAATATTGAGCCCTGCTGGCGAACTCAATAATGCCGGGAATGAAGTTTTGCAAGGGGGGGACTTCATTCGGTCCAAACCCACTTCTATCACCTCTCACACCTTTATGGCCTGTTTTGACAGCGGCCATCGATCTTCATTTTCATCATCCACTTTTCAAATAGATTTCTTAAATCTTATGGATGCAAGGAGATCTTTGCAACCAAACAATATCCATCCAATCGCTATCGATTGAACCGATAGGACTGCCCGGCGCCAAATTAAATTTTGAATCTGATTATTTTAACGGTATAATGAATTAGGTTCCGTAAATAATATAAAAAGGGAAATGAAAAATGGCCTTTCTTATCAGCCGGGATCTTAACAATCTTCCCGATTCCATGGAATTGAATTACCAGAAACACCTGGTCAATGTATTCATGATCATCGGCCTGCCGGTTTTGGGTATCTTTATGATCTATGACCTCATTATCGGCCGCTACCTGGTCGGAACAATTCTGGTTCTGATGTTCGCCCTGCTTCTGTGTCTTTTTGTGACAATTAATAAAACCGGCTACAAGACAAAAGAAAGCCAGCTCTATTCTTATTTTTTAAACATTTTTTTTGCACTGTTCGGGTTTTTTATCGCTTATACCGTCGGTATCGAGGGCAATTTAAGCCGGATGCCGTGGGCCTTTGTTTTTACGGTGCTGGTGTTTTTTGCCTTGGGGACGACCCGGGCTTTGCTCTGGGTGTCGGCTTTATTTTGTGCGCTGATGGTCCTCGAGGTCTATATCCGCGGTCAAGAAAGCCTGGCCATATCAGAATTTAAACTGCGCTTCTATATCGCTTTTATGCTGGTTATCGTGGCTTCTTTCTTTTTCGAACGCCTCAAAAAAAAGTATCACCTCGAACTGATCGATAACCAGCGGACGCTCAAAGAATCCGAAAATCGTTACCGCGAAGCATTTGAACAGCTCAATGATGAAATGAAGGAGCGACGGCGGATAGAAGATGCCTTACAGGAAAGCGAAAAAAACTATCGTGCGCTGGTCGAAAATATGCAGGCTTTAATCTGCCGGTTTTTACCGGACGGAACTTTATCTTTCGTCAACGGTGCCTATTGCCAGTATTTCAAAAAGACCCGCGAAGAGCTAATCGGTAAGAACTTTTTCCGTTTTATTCCGGAAAATGAACAGGATAAGGTCAGAACCCATTTTAAATCTTTGACCCGGGAAAGACCTGTGATCAGTTATGAACACCAGGTGCTGGCCCCGGACGGCACGATTCGCTGGCAACACTGTACGGATCATGCGATTTTTGACGACAGCGGCATGGTGCAGCAGTATCAGTCGATCGGTTTGGATGTTACGGAATCAAAAAAAACAGAACTGGCGCTCAGAGAAAGTGAAGAACGATTTCGAGAATTAGCCGAATTGATGCCGGAGACCATTTTTGAAATGGATTTAGAAGGCAATCTGACTTTTGCAAATCGTAACGCCTATACTTATTTCGGTTATACGCCAACAGATCTCAAGAAGGGCTTGAGCGGCTTTGACATGATCATCCCGGCGGACCGCGATCGCACGAAAAAAAATATTGCCAAAATACTAAGCGGTGAGCGGACCGGCATCAATGAGTATACCGCCCTTCGAAAAGACGGCGCCACTTTCCCGGTGATGATTCATTCCGCCCCCATCTTTAAAGAAGGCAAACCCGTTGGATTACGGGGCTTTATCATCGATATGACCGACCGCAAAAAGGCCGAAGAAGAACGCCGCAAGCTGGAGATCCAGTTCCAGCAGGCTCAGCGCTTTGAAGCCCTGGGCACACTGGCCGGCGGGATCGCCCATGACTTTAACAACCTGCTGATGAATGTCCAGGGAAATACCTCTTTGATGCTCTTTGAAATAGACAGCACCCATCCTTTTTTCGAACCGCTGAAAAAAATTGAAAAGCAGATAAAAAGCGGCGCTCAGCTCACCCGCCAGATGCTGGGGTATGCCCGCAAAGGAAAATTTAACGTAAAACCCGTTGATTTAAATCAGATCGTGGAGGAAAGCGCCGACACATTCGGACGAACCCGCAAAGAGATAACCATTCAGCGCGAATTGGAAAACGAGCTGTTTCCAATAGAAGCCGACCAGGGGCAAATCGAGCAGGTGCTGTTAAACCTCTATGTGAATGCCGCCGATGCGATGCCCGGCGGCGGTAAGCTTTTTCTGAAAACAAAAAATGAGACCCATGTGAATATCAAAAGCAACCATTATGATCCCAGACCCGGCAAATATGTTCAACTGACCATCACCGACAGCGGGATCGGCATGGATAATCAGACGCTGGAACGTATATTTGATCCGTTCTTTTCGACCAAAGATATGGGACGTGGCACCGGCCTGGGGTTGGCTTCGGTTTACGGCATTGTTAAGAGCCATGATGGATATATTGATGTGGAATCTGAAAAAGGGCATGGAACGACCTTCACCATTTTCCTGCCGGCCACTGAAAAGGGACTCGAAGACAATCCTGAAGCAGATGCCAGACTCATCAAGGGCAGCGGCACCCTGCTGATTGTTGACGACGAGGAACTGGTCCTGGATGTGGGTGTCAACATGCTTGACAAATTAGGATACACCGTGCTCGCGGCTAAAAACGGCACCGAAGCCGTTGATGTTTTTAAAGCCAACAAGGATAAAATTAAAATGATCGTTTTGGACATTATCATGCCGGGCATGGGGGGTGGGGAAGTATATGACAAAATCAAAGCCATCAATCCGGATGTGAAGGTCCTGCTTTCAAGCGGATACAGTGTGGACGGTCAGGCAATCGAACTCCTGGAACGCGGTTGTGACGGCTTTATGCAGAAACCCTTTACCATGGAGGAGCTGTCTAGAAAGATAACGCAGATTCTAAACAAATAGGGCTCAATCTTATCTTCAGTTTAAACTTTTAGTTTTTATTATAACTATTTAAAAATGAACGCGATAATAATTAGCGACCTACATATCGGATCCAAATTTTTTATTTATCCGGACTTCACGTGTTTTCTTAACAATATTCCTGAAGATGCTGAGTTTATATTGAATGGAGATATTATTGAGAATCCTTACACAAAATTGCGACAGGCAGACCGGCAGATCCTAAACCGTTTTGAACAGATGTCCTACCGGCAAAAGGTGGTCTGGGTGCGGGGAAATCACGACAATGGTTATATTCCTATGAATTTTGGCCATATACAGATAAAGCGATATCACCGCATACAAAAAAGAGTATTCATTTCCCATGGAGATTTTTTTGATCAGGTCATGCCCCAGAACCAGGTGTTTATAAAAGCATTTAAAATGATGCACGATCTAAGGGTCAAGCTGGGCGCTCGGCCGGTTCACGTGGCCGAGTATGCCAAACACTGGAAGCGGTTCTACGGGTATCTTCGCAAAAATGTAATGCTCAACGCAATAAATTACGCCGCCGAAAACGGGTTCGAAGCCGTCGCCTGCGGTCATACCCACTATGCGGAAGAACAATTTGTTAACGGCATCCGCTACTTTAACACCGGTGCCTGGACCGAACAGCCGACGTATTACGTTCGTATCACCGATAATGAAATAACGCTGCGGAAAACAACAGATCTTTCCGCTCTGCCGACATCCGCTCGATCTCATCAACCTGCTGCTTCATCTTTCCCAACTTAAAATTTTCTTGCCGCTGGTCTCCAATCATGGCCTGAAGTTATTTCAAAAATGCATCTAGGTCACTGGGTTGAGCCCGATGCCCGTTATCGCCTTGTCCTGTTTGCCGGTTAAGTAAAATCAGAAAGAATTCCTTTTGAAACCGGCTCAACGGGCTCAACCGGCATGCCAAAAAGCAAGACCGGCTTTTTTTACTTGATCCCCTGACGACCATCAGCTATTGATGAACCTCTATTTAAACCGATTATGCGGGAGACAAATATGGGTGGTTTTAAGGAGTATGATCAATACGACGGTCTTGGGTTGGCGGAGCTGGTGAAGAAAAAGGAAATTTCACCAGCCGAAATCTGCGAAGAAGCCATAACGCGAATCGAGCGCGTCAACCCCGGCTTAAACGCCGTCGTCACACCCATGTATGATCTGGCCCGCGAGACGGTTCAAAACAACCTGCCTGATGGTCCCTTTAGCGGCGTGCCTTTCCTGTTAAAAGATTTGCTGGGGGATTTTGCCGGCGTTCCTCAGACAATGGGGTCCAAAGCGTGTAAAAATTATATTCCGGCCCGGGACAGCGAGCTGGTCAAACGTTACAAGCAGGCCGGACTCGTGATATTAGGAAAAACCAACACCCCGGAATTCGGATTAAAGGGAATTACCGAGCCGGAATTGCACGGGCCCACCCGCAATCCCTGGAACACGGAGCATACGCCGGGCGGATCCAGCGGCGGATCTGCCGCCGCTGTTGCCGGCGGTATGGTGCCGATGGCATCGGCTGGTGATGGTGCCGGATCGATACGCATTCCGGCGGCATGTTGCGGCCTGTTTGGTTTGAAAGTCACCCGGGGTCGCACGCCCAGCGGCCCCATCCATGGCCGGACCTGGCAGGGCGCTGTTGTGGAACATGTTATCAGCCGATCGGTGCGGGACAGTGCGGCCATACTGGATGCGACCCAGGGCCCCGACATTGGCGCCCCTTATGTCATCCCATCGCCTCAGCACCCTTACATGATGGAGATCGAACAAAATCCCGGACCGCTCAAAATTGCGTTCAATACGCTATCACCGATTGATACGCCTGTTCATCCGGAATGCGTCAAGGCTGTGGAACACACGATTCGCCTGCTGGAAAACCTGGGACACCATCTCGAGGAAGCGCGACCGGAAGTGAACGGCCAGGCCCTGGCCAAAGGCCTGATTATCCTGTATGCCGGTGAAGTAGCAGCGATTTTGAAAGACCTCGAATCACTTCTGAGTCGCAAAGCCAAACAATCCGACGTGGAATCCATTACCTGGACCCTGGGCTTATTGGGCCGCACCTATTCTGCCGGCCAGATCGTAGAAGCAAAGCGAGAATGGGAATTGGCTGCCAGAATCATGGGGCAGTTTCATGAAACATACGATCTTTATTTGACCCCCACGATGGCTTACCCGCCGGTCAGAATCGGCGAACTGGATCCCAGACCGATCGAGCTTGCTTTACTGAAGATTATCAATGCGTTAAGGTTGGGCCGCTTGCTATTGGCCACCGGTGTAATCGACAAAATGGCCGTGGAAAACCTTTCTAAGACCCCCTTTACGCCTCTGGCTAATTTCACCGGGCAACCGGCGATGTCGGTGCCGCTTCACTGGACCGCGGATGGGCTGCCCTGCGGCGTCCACTTTATGGGCCGATATGGAGATGAAGCCACTCTGCTGCGGCTGGCGGCGCAGCTCGAAAAAGCACAGCCATGGTTCGAAAAACGACCACCGATTTTTGCGTAACACTTCGTAAAATCATCTTTTTGATGAGAAAATCACCGGGTTTTTCTTACGCTGTGGCCCTTTTGCTTATTCTATATCCCATCTGTTTTTCACTTGCCCAGACGGAAAAAACGCCCGGTGAGCGTATCGTCATATGTATGATTCAGCTGGAGCACGCCGATGCCGAGGAGCTCGCCGCAATTCTTAAACCACTGCTTTCGCCGGCAGGCAGCATTACGCCCTACCCGCCGACCAACACCCTGATCATCAAAGACAAGGCTTCGATCGTCGAACAACTCGCAATTGCCATCAAGGGCACACCCTGCACCCCGATCACTGACCCACCAGAAGTTGAAACCGGCCTGCAGCAACAGGAATTCTATCTTGACCGCTAAGCTTTGTTACTCCCGCTGACAATAAAAATGTTGAGAGCTGTTTGCTGAATTCAATCCGTATCTGAGCTGAAATTAAAAGATGGGGGAATTTGATAGGATTCAGCTTGCGGGGTTGCGTAAGCAATAAAAGCAGGCAAGCATCACTCCGGCCGGTAGGGTTTGCCCAAACCAGAAGGTGCCATTCCTGAAAACATACTCAACAACGCTTTAACATGTGCCTTACCCTCCGCCCAAATTTGCACGGATTCTTTCTGTGCAAAAGACATGACCAAAAGCGTAAAAATCATTAGGGGAAAGGGAGCGACCTGAAAAACCTGGGCCGGCACCGAGGGCAGCCACCCCTGAAAATAAATTCCAAGAACCTGCAAAAAGGAGAAAAGATAGGCCCCGATTGCAGCCCGGGCCGGATTCCAACCACCAAAGATTACCAGCGCCAGGGCGATCCAGCCGGTTCCTTCGGCGCCCTGGGGACGTCCCCAGCCGGGTTTGGTTGCCAGGGAAAATGTGGCTCCGGCCAATCCGACCAGCAAACCGCCGCAGATCGCATAAAGTAGCTGTAGCTTTTGGGGATTAATTCCCCGGGCAAACGAGGCCCGGGGATGTTCGCCAACCGAACGAAGCTTGAGTCCATAAGGTGTGCGATAAATATACCACCAGCAGAGCAAAATCAGCAGCAGGCTGGCGTAAACAGGCAGATTGTGGCGAAAAAAAACTTCGCCTAAAAAGGGAATTTCGTCGAACGGCGGTATGGAAAGCGGTATCACCTGGGGACCCTGTATGCGGGAGTAAGGGTTGCCGAGAAAATACGCCAGATCACGCCCCATAAGGGTTAAAACAAACCCCACCGCAACCTGATTCTGGCCCAAATAGATACTGAAGACAGCCACAACAAGCGCCATCAACGCTCCCACCAGCGCAGCGCCGACAAATCCGGCCAGGATATTGTTGGTCTCAAATGCAATGGCAAACCCCGCCATCGCGCTCAATAAGATAGAGCCGTCCAGAGAGAGATTAATGAGCCCGGCTTTCTCGGTGATGGTCTCACCCAGGGTGGCAAGCACGATGGGTGCGGCGCCGGCAACGACACCGGCAAATAAGATCGTTAAGTCAAAATCGGTCATATTTTTTCATTCGCGTGATGAAACAATAAAGTACCGGATACATACGGGCATGGCGCATGGGATCGATACTTTGATTTGCATTCTTAGATTTCATGTTCTTTAGGCTTTGCGCTATGCGCTATGCCTTTTGTTCTTTGCTGTCGCCAGCCATGAATGCCGAGTGTTGCCAGCACCAACGCTCCCTGAATGACGCCGCTTAAAGAAGAATCCAGCTGAAGCGCCATGGGTAGCTGAATGCTGCCGACATTCAGGCAGGCGAAAAACAAGGCCACCAGCGGCGCCAGCCAGATATTGTAATTGGCCAGCATCGCAACCAGCAGGGCCAGATATCCGTAATTGCTGGATATGGCCGGAAGTAAGCGGTGGTAAACCCCTGTTACCTGAAGGCTTCCGGCAATACCGGCAAAGCCGCCGGCAAATATCATGGCAAGGACCATATTCCAGGCCGGTTTCAGTCCAAATAAATAAGCTGCCAACGGATTACTTCCGATGGCTTTTAAATTCAAACCGATTTTCGTGTAACGCAGAATCAGGGCGGTTAGAATCAGCGAGACAAACACAATGGTCAGCGCCGGCGGCGATAGCCGGATCGATGCTAATTGGGGTAGCCAAAACTGAGTTGGAAAAACCTCAGTCCCGCTCATGGATGCCACACCCGGCCGCTTCCAGGGACCGAATATAAGCCAGAGAATGATCCCCTGAGCCACAAAATTAAGTCCGAGACCGGCAAAAATTTCATTAACGCCGCCTTTGGTCTTCAGGAAGCCTGCAATCAAGGCCCACAGCGCACCCCCGATCAATCCGGCAACGATCGATAGAAAAATAATCATTGAAGGCATCTGACTGCCAAGCCCTAAACGCAGAATGGCCGTAGAAAAAATAGCCCCCATCATGACCTGGCCTTCAATACCGATGTTCCAGAGGCCGATTCGAAATGTGAAAAGCAAACCGCACGCGCATAATGTGAGGGGAATCCAGGCTTTTATGACATGCGCAAACTTAAGCCAGGAGCCCAGCGATCCTTTAAAAATGTGATAATAAGCGGCCAGCGGGGGGGCTCCGGTGATCAGAAGAATCAAGGCTGTGAAAAAAAACACGGCAACCACTGTCACCAGAAAATGCCAGGAATGCCTCGTCAAATATTCAAATCTGTTCATAAGAGGTGTTGCCATAGGTAACTGAGTATACTTCTACTTTTTCGCGCGGGCGCTCGGAAAATTCGAAACAATACATAAATTCAAAATCCTAATGTTCAAAACAAGCGCACAATAGATGTTTCGAATAGTGAAACAGCCTGATTTCATCATACCTTACCGGCTATGGCCCTTCCCAATTCATGGGTGTCGGTTTTGGACGCTTCAACCTCTTTTATAATCCGGCCGTTAAAAAAAACAAGTACGCGATCGGCCACCATCAAAATCTCATCCAGCTCCGGGGATGAAAAAACAATGCTGGTCTTCTTTCCGCAATATGCATGTAAATGCTGCCACACCCAGTTGACAGACTCGATGTCCAGACCGCGGGTCGGATTTTCAAGAAGCAGGAGCACCGGATTAGCTGGCAGAAAAGACAACAAAAGCCGCTGCTGGTTGCCTCCTGAAAGTTCTTCTACGGCAGATGCGGGTTGTCCTTTAATTCGAAAATTATCGATTTGCTGCTCCGCCAACTGAAATGCATCTTGCCATCGAACCACAAAATTCTTCTGGCTATCCTGAAGGGCAAAATGTTCTGTGATATTCAGCCCTGAAATCAACCCTTCTTCAAGACGGGAGGCCGGAAGGAAGGCAACGCCTTTGCGTTTGAAGGCATGATGGTCCTGCCGGTATATATCACGGCCCATCAGCCTCAGGGAGCCACGCGTTGCCTGCTTTAAACCACCGGCGATCCGCAGAAATACGCCCTGTCCGCTGCCTTCTAGACCGGCCAGACCCACAATCTCGCCTTCGCGGATGACCACGTCACAATCTTTAAGCCCTGTACGCCCGCCGGTCCCGTTTATGTTATCCATAACCAGAACCGGTTTGCCCGGTTTTTCCGAGCAGCGCGGTGGGAAAACCGGTGGTGTGCCGAACATCATTTCGAGCAGCCCCTGGGAATCAAAAGGCTTATCCATATTGCCGGTGACCTGCCCATGGCGCAAAACGGTTACCCTGTCACAAAGCGCCTCAACATCTTCGAGTTTATGTGAAACCAGAATAAGGCTTTTGCCATGGTCGGCCAATTTCTTGAGGGCACTGAAAAGAACCTCTTTCTGGGTACTGGAAATGCCTGTAGTGGGTTCATCCAGAATCAGCACCTCTATGCCAAGGTCAATGAGTCGGAGAATCTCAAGCTGTTGCCGTTCCCCGATCGTCAGCGTTTTTAAAACCGCATTGGGCTGCAATGAAAAATCCAGCGCTTTAGTAAGCGAGTCAAAACTTTTACCAAATTTTTTCGTTTCTGAACCCAGACCGTCGGTTTGGCCCAGCATAAAATTGTCCAGCACAGATAACAGTGGAAAATCAAGTGGATCCTGATAGAGCATGCCAATGCCCAGCTCAGCGGCCTGGGCCGGATTTCGATAATCAACCGCAGCTCCGTCAACAAGAATTACGCCCCGGGTTTGATTGCTAAAACCCGCCAGGATTTTCATGAGCGTGCTTTTGCCGGCACCATTTTCTCCTAAAATTCCGTGGATCTCACCGGCATTAATTTTCAAATGGATTCCGTTGTTGGCTTTGATGGGTCCAAAATATTTGTGAATATCTTGCAGTTCAATTTGCATGCTGGATGGGTGTTTCTAATTTTAGTTTGAGTGTTGAACTTAAATAGACTTATCCGGGCTAAAAAGTAAATAGGTTTTAGAAACGCTAGAATATTGGAGCGTTGGAATGCTGGCGATTTGAAAAACGAAAAGTGCAGGAGGATTCTAACCTTCCTCCTGCACTTTAGTAATTGATCTTCAGTTTTCTAAATTGAACATCACTTTGCGGAGCTTTGCCCGTCAATCCCCTCCAGCAATTGTTGCATATACCACACCTGCTTATCGGATGCCGATTGACCGGCTTTGACAAACGGACTGCCGTCCTGATAGTTCAGAGGACCTTTGAACAGATTGATCTTGCCTGAGCCCAGGTCTTTAATGAACCCGTCCAGTTCTTTTTTGGCCGAGTCCGAAAGCGCTGCGCCGGCAACAAATCCAACGTTGCTGGTATCGGGATTGTTGATATTTTTCCAGTCCGGTCCCAGCCAAACCCACTTTGACTTCCATTTTCCGGAAAAAGCCTCCTTCACAAAATCCACATAACTCGGTCCCCAGTTAAAGTATGGCACGCCGAGGCACACCTCGGAAGCGCCTTCACAGGCGCCGATATAGTCATACGGAATGGCCCAAACCTGCTTGCCTTCCTGCTTTTTTTGTTTGGCCACCACAACCGCTTCGGTCGTGTCGATGCCCGAGATGACCACATCATATCCTGTGTTAAAAAAGTTCTGGGCGACCTGAGTCGGATCAGCCGTAACGCCGGGGATGTTGAACCAGAAGCCAATCCAGGTAACCTGAAATTTCAACTGCTTGAGATCTTTTTTAAGCACATTTTCCCAGGCATATTTTGCCCCCAGATAAGCGCTGGCAACCAAACGACGGGTTTCTTCGTTGATCAGTGGTCCCAGATATCCAAGTTTACCGGTCTGGGTCGTAAGTGCTGCAACAAAACCGGCCATCATCTTACCGTATTCCATGCGTCCCATTAAATTGCTTAAATTCTTGGGGGCCTTGCCGGTTAACACATCGTCTCCGGAAATGTGAATAAATTGAATATCCGGATGCATTGCCGCTGCTTCGCGGGTGCCATCTTTCATGTCGTCGGAGTTGGCGATGATCAGCTGAGCACCTTTCTCCACCATATCATCCACCAGCTGTGGAATGGTAACCCCGGCCCGATCGGCTGGATTGACCTTATCGATATAGACCATCTTAGTGCCCGGCACCATTTTTTCGACATACTTGCCGGCCTCAAAATGAGCCTGGCTCCAGCCATGGTCGTTATAGGGACCGACCAGAAGCAAACCGAAGATTTGGGGCTTTTCGGCTGCCAATACGAAACTATTTATCGCAAATATGAAGGATAGAACGAGACACACGCTTGCAACTCTAAAAGTCATTTTTTTAATCATAAGATTTCCTCCTTCGTAATGTGGAATGAGAACGGTTTATTATCATTGGCGGGATAATCGAAATAATTCCTTTGCGATCCTATGATCTGGGATAGAAGGGTTGCTGTCCCGATCAGTACCCCGGCCCAAATTCAACAGGAATATGATAAATATGTATTACCTTAAGTCGGGCAGAATTGCTTATGCTTTTATAAAAGAAAAGTTTGCCTGGGGTCAAGATAGAATTTTCAAATTTTAATAAATATTTTTAGTTAAATTTCAAGTGGTTACAACCTGTAAAATGCTGTAAAATCATTTCCTGAATAATATTAATAACAAAGGCCACATCCTCATTTTGCCTTTTTCAAAATTTTAAGTCTGTCGCATCAAATGAAGGTTTTTCGTGTGAAACAATTAAGAAAATATCCGAATTGAAATAGAATAAGCTGAGGTTCTTTGATTGGATATTTTTATTGACATCTTCAATTATGTATGAGCTATTAAAAAGTTTTCAAATTCTAAGAGAAATCATTTCAAACAGCCTGTATATTACCCGATCGGTCTACTTATCGCGGCAGAATAGTTGACTTTATTTTTAAAGCAACTGTTTTGGTTTTTAAGGCCGGAGATTATTAATTCTATACTTTTGAACGATATGCGTATGTGCGGGTGGGTGCTGTCCCAGGGAGGTATCAATTGATTGGTATTGAGAACATAACCAACAATAATGGATGGGCCATGGCGGCGGTGGGCGCCACGATTGTTTTCCTGGGCCTGGTTGTATTGTCTTTTGTGATTTCCCAGATCCACAAAGTCCTGCGGCTATGGGAAGAAAGAGAAAAATATCTGGACCGATTCAAAAAGAAAGCTCCGGCTGTTGCCGAAGAAGAATTTGATCAACCGATTTATAAAGAACGCCGTCTTCCAACCGTTGATGAACTTGCCAATACGTACAGACCTTTGGTTGAAAAATTGGATGAGCCCTTCAGCCTTTCACAACTATTTGAAATCGCTAAAAAAATAGGCTTGCCCCATCCGCATCTATCGATACAGCGGCTGCGGGATGCAGACATTCTGGTTGCCCAGGGGGATGGTACGTTCATCTGGAATAACTTAAAAGGAAATATAGGTTTCGACCATGTTTGATCTTTTTTTACATTTTTTGTCAAATACCGGATACTTTTTAGCGGACTATCGCCATTATATTATGATCGTGGTGGGCAGTACGTTTCTCTATCTCGGAACTGCTAAAAAATACGAGCCCCTGCTGCTGGTTCCCATCGGCTTCGGCATTTTAGTTGGAAATATTCCTTTTTTTAAAGGCTTTGGCATCGGCATTTATGAGTCCAACAGCGTTTTGCACTATCTTTACTTTGGCGTCAGGACCGGCGTCTACCCTTCGATCGTCTTTCTGGGTTTGGGCGCCATGACTGATTTTTCATCCTTGTTGGCCCAGCCGAAATTAATGCTGCTGGGGGCGGCGGCCCAGATGGGCATCTATTTTACCCTGCTGGGGGCCCTGTTTTTGGGATTTCTTCCCAAGGAAGCTGCCTCGATTGCCATCATCGGCGGCGCCGATGGTCCGACATCCATTTTTCTAACGGCAAAACTGGCACCGCATCTCATCGGCCCCATAGCGATTGCGGCATATTCTTACATGGCTTTGATACCCGTCATTCAGCCGCCGATCATGCTTCTGCTGACCTCAAAAAAAGAGCGGCTTATCAAAATGCCGCCCTCCAGGCAAGTTTCCAAAAAAGAACTTTTGATATTTCCGGTGGTGGGCGTCTTGCTGTGTTGCTTTCTGGCACCGACGGCACTTCCGCTTTTAGGTATGCTGTTTTTAGGAAATTTCCTCAAAGAATGCGGTGTTGTCAATCGTCTGGCCAATACAGCTCAATCCGCCATCATCGATACCGCCACGATATTCCTCGGCTTTACGGTCGGCTGCAGCACCCAGGCCGATGTATTTCTGACGCCAAAGTCCATTGGAATATTTTTTCTGGGAGCCGTGGCATTTTCAATTGCAACTGCCTCCGGTGTCATTTTCGGCAAGATTATGAATCTGTTTTTAAAAGAAAAAATTAATCCTTTGCTGGGGGCCGCAGGGGTTTCAGCCGTGCCCGGCTCTGCCCGTGAAGTGCATTTGATGGGCTTGAAAGAGGACCCGTCCAATTTTTTACTGATGCATGGTATGGCGTGCAACTCATCGGGTGTTATCGGCTCGGCCGTTTGCGCCGGGATTCTGTGGAGCTTTTTTATTTAATCGGAAAATGGGTGGTCTTATTAGGTATTGGGTATTGGTAAATGACGCAAGGTAGATAAAACTAACGAAATCTTTCATAGAGCAGAGCGCATAGCGCAAAGCGTTTGAAAAAGGAACTTCGATCACATTCTCTTACCCTATGCCCTATGCGCTTTGCCCTATGCTATTTCACTGCTGCACCGGGACCTCTTTTACGCAGCGAAATCCCAGCCAGTGAGCACCACCGGCGGTATCTTCGGGTGTCCAGCGGCAGGTCGCCCGGACAAAGGTGGCGGAGCCTAAAAAACAGCCGCCCCGCATGGGCAAACTCTCTTCCAGCCATCGTCCCTCACAAATCTCCCAGACGTTGCCGCACATGTCGTAGCAGCCATACGGGCTAACCCCGCGGTCGAAAATTCCGATATCGGAGGTATGCTCGAGACCGTATTCCCTCGAATTACAATAATCGGGCAAAAACTCCTGCCCCCAGGACCACCAGCGGCCATCCGTGCCACGAGCGGCCTTTTCCCATTGGTCCTCGTTGGGAATCGACTTGCCTGACCAGCGGGCGTAGGCGCGAGCATCATCCCATCCTACAAACACCACCGGCTTCATGGGTTGTCCCCACAGCGGATGGTTTAAGAGAACCGGCTTCCGGTGGCCGGTTTCATTGATAAATTTTTGATATTGGTAGTTGGTAACCGGATAACGATCGATATAAAAACCCGCCAGATAGACCGTCCGGCCGGAAACCTCGGTGGCAAATACAGGATTTTGGGCCTTGTCCAACAGGAATATGTGGGCCAATTCTTCTTCGCTGATTCCGCGGACAAACTCACCGGGCGGAACAAATACCATTTCAGCGCCATCTACAGGAGAAACGATGGTCTCAGGATAGGGGCCGGAGCCCAACATCTCGGTTATGTTCCACGAGGATTCCATGTCACAATTATCGATCCTACATTTATTTGATCCTGCGGAAAAAATTCCTAATAGTCAATAACTTACGGCATAGAGCAGGGCGCAAAGGGCATAGCGTAAAAATCTCGCCATCAGAGCTGTCAAAGTTATCTTTTACCCTATGCGCCATGCCCCTTGCCCTATGCTTTTTTATTTGTCATTCCGACCTTCTTTTTCCAGGAGCTCGCGGTACCAGCAGCCAAATTCGTACATTCCTTTAAAATATTCATCATCGTTGACAATTCCAAGGGCCATTTCAAGAACCCCGCGTCCGTAAGCATTGCTGTATTTTTCAGAACTGCGCGATTGCAGAAACTCTCTGACAAGCATCTGGGTGGTCCGTTTGGTTTTATCTTTCCGCAGGTCGATCGGATCTTTGGGTTCAGCAAACGGGTCCCACTGATCATAGCCCTTTTTCGTGATATGTTTCTGACGACGAGGCGACATGCTTTCAAAGACTGCCCGTTTTCTTTCTTCGGCTTCTTCAGGAGAAAATTCGCTCATAGGGTTCTCCTTCGGCGCTTTTTTCGGGGAGCCGGCCCGGGGTCCTTTTCCTCTCCAACACCAAGATGGGTCTCATCAAACGTCGTAAGCAACGCCATGGATAAGGGCACCAGCATATCCGCAAGTTTCACATATCTGGATTTAAGATCCCGTATCAATTCCCCGGATAATTGTTGAAGCTGACTGTTAACCGCATCAAGGTTCACGGTGGGATACTGCTGACCTTTTTCAAAACCGGATTTTCCACACGTGTGCCCTGACCCACCGATCGCCGTCGGAATCCCGTAAAACCGACAGGTAAGCGGCCGGTTATCGTATAAATCACATAATTCCGCTTCGTTCAAGAGGGGGCAGCGTATCCGCTCCCGTGCCAGTCCGGCAAGGATCTCATCCTCGCTTTTTCCGGCCTGCAAATCTCGGTGGGCCTGGCGTTTGAGTTTGTGAACTCTGCGGTCAGCCCGATTTGCCTTTTCCAGCAGCCCGGCTCTTTCGGATTCCTTAATTTTCTCATTAAACTTGGTGTTTATATAAAGGGCTTCTACCAGTGTTAAATCGAATAGCGCATAACAACAATCCGCACATTTTTCCTCACATTTTACACATTCGGCATAAGCCTTTTTAACACGTTCAAACGCTTCATCCGATTTAGAAACCAGCTCCTCATATCTTTGAAAATAGGGTGTAAAATCAAAATCCATCGGTTGGCTTTTCGCTCCTTTTTTTATTACAGAAGTATATTAATTAATATATACAGATTGCTAGGTGTCAAGTAATAAGTGACTAAAGTTATGGTATTTGTCATTTGAATATAAAAAAGATGGAGCGCCTGCGCTGCGCGAGCGACACCTTAACTTTCGGCATTTGAAACTTTAGTTCACTTTAGGCACTTTCCGATGTTTCACGTGAAACATAACTATTTACCTACACAAAACCGGCTGAAAATCTGATCCAGCACATCCACCCTGGCAGAATCACCGGTTATTTCCCCCAGGGCATCAATGGCCTCCTGAAGATGGATCGCCACCAGCTCGGTGGAGGTTTCTTTTTGTAGTTCTTCCGTAATGGTTTCGGCAGCGCTAAGCGCCTTTTCGAGCAGAAGTTTATGCCTCAGGTTGGGGACAATCGCCTCTGTCAGATCAACTGGATTTTCCCCGCCGGCCCACGCTACAATTCTATCTCTGAGGTGATCAATACCTTGATCATACAGTGCCGAGATACGATGACGATCGACATAGGTCCAGGTGTCGGGAATTTCGGTATCGGCACCATTTCGGGCCAAATCGATTTTATTGAAAACAACGAATACGGGTTTGATTTTGATCTTCTCGTATATTTGGTGATCGGCAGCGCCTAAGGGACTATTGGCTTCAATCAAAAAAAGCACCAGATCAGATCCGTTGACATGTTCAAGGGTTTTTTCGATTCCGAGCAATTCGACCGGATTCTCGGTTTTATGAACTCCGGCTGTGTCGCTGACAATGACCGGAATACCCTTGATGTTCAGCGTTTCTTCGATAATATCCCGGGTGGTCCCCGGAATGGCGGTTACGATGGCCCGATCCTTTTTTGCCAACTGATTGAGCAGGCTGGATTTACCCACATTCGGGCGGCCGACAATAGCGACGCTAAGGCCGTCTCGAAAAATATGGCCGTCAATATAATTGCGGATCAGACGTTTCAAAGGCGCCACCGCTTCTTTTTCTACGGTTCTGGCTGCCTCGCCGGGATCGATAAGCTCCTCGACATCTTCCGGAAAATCAATGGCGGCTTCAACCCGGGTTAATATATCGGTTAATTCGCCCCGAACGGAAACCAGCATCCGCCGGAGCCGGCCGGTCACCTGGCCGGTTGCGAGTTCCAGGTTTTTTTGGGTGCGCGCATTGATGATATCGATAACCGCCTCTGCCTGGGTAAGATCGATACGACCGTTTAGAAACGCGCGCTTGGTAAATTCGCCCGGCTCAGCGAAACGGGCACCTTTTTTCAAAACAAGTTTCAATATGGCATGCAGTACCACCGCACCCCCGTGAGCATTAATTTCAACAACATCCTCGCGGGTATAGGTTCGCGGTGCCTTCATTGCCGATACCAGGACCTCATCTACGGGTCTTCCGTTATCGGGATCAACGATGTGTCCATAGTATATTCGGTGGCTCTCAAATTCAAGCTGCTCGGATTTTGGGTCTAACTTTTCAGCTGCGGACACTGCACCCAAATCCGAGTCACCGGGTCTGAAAATAGATCTGGCAATCGCAAAGGATTGTGCGCCTGAAATCTTAATTATGCCGATCCCACCCCGTCCGCCCGGAGTGGCGATGGCGGCAATTGTATCGGCTTCTTTTGTCATTTTATTTCAAGAGGTGAACGAACCCGGCGGTGCATCCGCTCTGGGAGCCGGTGACAACAAAAATTTCGCGTCAGCGTCGGAGGGGCAGTCAAAACGGCCAATACGAACCAAGACAACGTTTATCTTCTTGAATAACTTCTCTTCTTCGGAAAAATCACGAGCTTCCGCAAAGGGCCTTCCCCCCGGCTTCGGGTTTGGACATCGGGATTATCTTTGAGAGCAACATGGACAATTCTGCGATCATAGGCATTCATCTGCCCGCAGGACATCGGCTTGCCGGTGCGCTTGGATTTTTCGGCTAACTGCACGGCCAGTCTTTCGAGGTTCTCCTTACGGGTTTCCAGGTAGCCTTCGACATCCACCAAAACCCGGGTCCGGTTTTCTTTGTTTTTGTTGATAACTTTTTCAACGATGGCCTGAATGGCATCCAGTGTCTGCCCGCGTTTACCGATCAAAATACCCGCGTTTCCACCGTTAATGTTGAAAAATATTCGCTCGGAATCCTGCTCAACCGATATTTTGGCACCTGTGGTAATGGCGTCAATAATTCGCTGCAATACCAGGCGCCCAATCTCAACGGGATCTTCGGGAAAGGAATAAAGCTGCTGACCTTCCTGGTTTTCCTTAGCAAGCGCAATATCATCTTCCAAATTCAATTTATCCGACGGTTCAAATTTATCCGTCACATCAGCGGAATCGGATTCAAATTCACTCATTTCATGCTGCGACGCTACAGGCATCGAATCCTCGGGAAGCTGAACCCGAATTTTTGCCTGTTTGGCACCGGACAGACCGAAAATTCCGCTGGACCCGTAGGAAAGCACCTCATACTTTAGCTCTTTTGGGGGAATATTAAGTTCCTCGCTGGCTTTCTCAACGGCCTTGGATACGTTCTTTGCTCTAAATTCCAGCGATGCTGTCATCTATAACCTCCATAATTACGCAAATTTTTTCTGGGTATAATACTGTTGGGCGATGGACAAAACGTTGTTCACCAGCCAATATAAAACCAGCCCCGATGAAAAATTGATAAATATAAAGGTAAAAACAACGGGCATAAACATCATCATTTTGGCCTGGGTGGCATCTCCCATGGGCGGGGACATTTTTTGCTGAAGCAGCATGGTGGCACCCATGACCAGTGTCAATACCGGTATTCCATAGGGCGGTTCCATTAAGGGTATCGAAAAATCAAAGCGAAACAGACGGTCCGGTGCCGACAGGTCGTCGATCCAAAGAAAAAAGTGCGCGTGGCGCAGTTCGATAGCCTGATACAACATCCGGTAAAGTGCAAAAAATACCGGGAGTTGGACCACCATAGGAAGACAGCCACCCAGAGGATTGATCTTATAGGTGCGATAGAGTCCCATGACCTCTTCGTTCATCTTCTTTTTATCATGTTTGTATTTTTCGCGGATCTCTTTCATCAGGGGCTGGATCTTTTTCATTTCGCTCATAGATTTATAGCTTTTGGCGCCCAGCGGCCACAAAAGGACCTTCACCAGTATGGTTAAAATAATAATGGCAACCCCGTAATTGGGGATCACACTGTAAAATATGTTCATTAACCACACACAGGGCTTGGCAATAAAATCAAACCAGCCGAAATCAATGAGTTTATCCAGATCATTTCCAACCTTTTTTAATTCTTGCATTCTTTTGGGACCCATAAAAAGCTGATAGGTATAGGTTTGCTGGGTTCCGGGCTGAATCGCCTGTTCGGGCTGCCGGTACTGGGACGCCACAAATTTTTCCGATTCTAGTGCCAGATGGAGGCTGGCCTCTTCGATCTGATCGGGAATGAGGCCGGACATGAAATAGCGACTCTGCAAAGCAACCCATTTAATTTTACCGTCAAAGGAATTCTGGTCCTCAAGCTTTTTAATCTTGATTTCTTGCAGGTCATCATTAATCAGCGCACTGGGGCCTTCAAACGCATACCGCCGCTTACCCTCCGGGGCTTTGCTGTTCAAGGCCACAAATAATCTATCCTGAACCGCACGGCCGGATCCGTTTTTGACCGTCACGGTCAGATGGACGACATAAGAATCCGGCATAAATTTATAAATTTTTTCCATTAAAATCCCATCTTCCGAACGCCATGCAAATTTAATTTCGCGCGAGCTGTCGGTAAGCTTCACCTGATCGGAAGTCAGATCGGCAATAAAAATGGCTTTATCCAGTCCCGGGATGCTTTTGCCGGCAAATCCAATTTGCCCGACGCCCAGGGTCTCATCGCCGGTGAGAATCTGTTTCAACGGTGAATCTTTGGCAACTCTTTCGCGGTAATTCCTGAGGAGAAAACTGTAAAAAACGGCGCCATTTTCTGAAATTTTGGCCTCATAAAGCGGCGTATCAACGGTAATTGTGCGGGCTATTTGGGGGGCCACCACCGGAGCGGTCGTTTCCTGAACGGGACCTATTTTTTCGGTCTTTTCCGCATAAGGCTTGCCTTCTTCCGGAACCGGTTGCTCTTTTTTTTCTGCAGGAGCTTCGACCTTTTTTGCCGTTTGCTGGGTTTCCTGGGGACTAAAAATAAAATGCCACACCAGAAACACAACAAGAGAGAGGACGATGGCTATTATCAATCGCGATTGATCCATTGTTTTCTCCTAAGTAAGAATAAAAAGTAATATAATGTGCTTCCTCTTGCGAGAAGATTCATGCAATTTCATGATCAAACCGGTTTTTTATCTGGGGACTTCGTTAGGAGAGCAGGCGCTGGGTTGAGACCCAGGTTTTAAAACCGCCGATGTTTTTAAAGCGCACGCTAGGGTATCGGATCAACGCCACCGGGATGAAAGGGATGACATCGTAACAGACGCCTTGCAGCCAGAAAGACCCCTTTGACAGGACCGTGCTGCTTGATTGCCTGATGGGCATAATTCGAACAGGTTGGATAAAAACGACATGAAGGGCCTAAAATCGGGGATAAGGTAAATTGGTAGACCCTGATCGACGCTAACATCAATATCGATATAATCTTTTTAATCAACACAATTCGAAATCTTTTCAAATAAATCTTGAAGGGCTGAAAATACCTTCTCAGATGAAAGGTCTGCGGCCTTTTGCTTGGCTACAATGTTGATATCCCAGTTTTGTGTTAAATGCTGCCTGTTCAGTCTAAAATATTCGCGTACCAGACGTTTGATTCGATTTCTTTGGGCAGCGCTTCCGACCTTTCGCGTAACTGTAATGCCCAGCCGAGGGCGATCGTGGCGGCCAGGTGCAAAAAAAGCGATAACATATTCGTTTTGTAGCTTGCGTCCGGATCTGATAAGTTCGAGAAATTCAGATCGCTTTAAGATTCGATCTTCCTTTTTAAAGGAAAAACGCATCGGCACCTATTTCGCTATCCTGACCGTTTCAACCAGCGAGTCGCGCTCTACCCTTTGCTCTGCGTCGATTAATTATTCTGCGACCCGCCTTTGACGACATTCGCTTGCGAAATCCATGGTTTCTGGCCCGTCTGATTCTGCTGGGTTGAAAAGTACGCTTCATCTTCTAAGTCCCTAAAATAATTATATATTTAATGTTTCCGGTTTTGGGCTTCAATCTTATGTTGCCGAGTCCGGGGGAGCAAACCCGAAATTTATGATATAAATCACAAGCTTGAAATCATGTCAAGCGCAAATATCTTCCGGGTATTTGATATGTCATTCTTTGTGAATCTCAAAAATATCAAACTCTTCCAGATGATAGGTGGTGTTGGGATAAATCACGATTTGTTTGCCGATGTTCTTTTCCAGTGCAGCAATCAGATGGTTTTCTTCACCGTGAAGAAGCTCGGCAATCTTGGGATTGACTCTCAGGGTTAACCGGATTCCATTCATGTCCTGGACTTCACGTAAAATTTCGCGAAAAATCGTGTAGCAAATGGACTGTTTTGAGATAATATAACCTTCCCCGTCACAGTAATAGCAAGGTTCACAGAGAACTCGGGTCAGCGGCTCCCGTGTTCGTTTGCGCGTCATCTGGATAAGTCCCATATCCGACATCGGCAAAACATGGGTTTTGCTCTTGTCCTTTAGCAGTGCTTCCTGCAGCGCGTTGAAAACCTTTTCCTGGTTGGTCTTTTTCTCCATATCGATAAAATCAATGATAATAATGCCGCCGATATCCCGCAGCCGAATTTGATAAGCAATCTCTTTAACGGCCTCAAGATTGGTTTTTAAGATCGTCTCTTCCAGGTTATATTTGCCGACATAGCGGCCGGTGTTGACATCGATGGCAACCAGGGCTTCGGTGTGTTCGATGGTGATATACCCGCCGGATTTCAGCCAGACTTTGCGCTTCAATGCGCGCAGAATATCGCCTTCCAGATTGTAGGCGTCAAAAACCGGTTCGGTGCCTTCATATAGCACCACATGATCCTTTAGGCCGGGCATATAGGTGTCCAGAAATGACAAAACGGCATCATAGGTCTGCTTGGAATCGATAACCAGCTTTTCAACTTCATGAATAAGCAGATCCCGCACTGCCCGCAGGCTGACGGATAGCTCTTGATGCAAAAGAGAGGGGACCGGCGCTTTTTCGAATTTATGGTCGATGTTTTCCCACAGATTCTTTAAGAATGACATTTCAGAGGCCAGCTTATCCATGGGCTCGCCTTCAGCAGCCGTCCGAATAATATATCCGTAATTATTGGTGCGCAAATTCTGGACGGCATTGCGTAAACGCTCCCGCTCGACTTGATCTTCGATTCGGCGGGATATGCCGATATGGTCCGATGTCGGCATCAATACGAGAAATCGACCGGGCAGCGAAATATAGGATGATATGCGCGCACCCTTGGTCCCGATGGGAGATTTGGTGACCTGGGCCAGCAGTTCCTGGCCTTCAACAAGGAGCTCTTCGATCAGAAAACTGCGCTTATTTTCAAAAAGAGGGAGGTCGGGATCGCTTTCAGTTTCTGATTCCTCTTCCTCAGAGTCGATCTCAAACATGCGTTCATATTCTTTAAAATCATTGGTGTAGACATCATCAACATAGATAAACGCCGCTTGATTGAGACCGATATCCACAAAGGCTGCCTGCATGCCGGGCAATACCCGTAAAACTTTACCTTTATATATGTTCCCGGTGACATCCGAATCATCTCCCCTGTCGATATACAGCTCGGAGATGGTTCCGTCTTCCAGGTGTGCCACCCGGGTCTCATGTTCCGACACATTGATGACGAGTTGTTTGTACATTGATAAAAGCTCCGCTTTTTCGCATAGCGCAAAGGGCAGAGCGCATAGTGGGACATACTTCACCTGGAAAGAGTGCAAAGCGAACGCTTTGCTCCATGCGCTATGCGCTTAGCTTTATAATGGTTGCCTGTTTGACCTGTTCATCACTCAGATTGAATATGTGGCGCAGGATGTCAAACGGCCGGACGGTTTTTCCGGGTTCGAGCCTGAGGGTCAGCTTTAACTGCCGCGCGTTCACCAATTCACTTCTTTCTACAATAGCCTTTAAATCTATCTTTTTCAACTTTCCTTTTCGACTCACGAGCCGAATCGGTGCCGCTGACATGTCGTTAAATGCATCTAAGCTGGCTTTATCGAAAAGATCCTCCTTGAGTGCAACCTGATAGCGAATGCGTCGCTGGCCTGTCACCGGCGTCTTTTTGGAGGCCAGCTGACAATGGGTGATCATCAGTCCGGCAGGCAGATGTGCATTTAAGCCGTCCATCACCGTTTGCGGTCGTACATGATCGGCTACGGTTACGATAAAGCGCTCTTTTAGGCTTTCGATTCCCAGGGGCAGCGGATCATCAAAGGAAACTTTGGGCTTGGGATGAAATCCTTCTGAAAACTTAACCGCAATATCGGCGCGTTTTAGGGCCCGCAAAAAGATGTTGACCAATTCAAGGTGCCCGAAATATTTAGCCGCGCCTTGCTTGGTATAAAACACACTGAGCTTTTTGTAAGTCGTCAGCTTCTCAGCGCTGGATGGCGGTGCCTTGCCGATAGGGTCGGCAAACGCTTGATGGGTGCGGGGCTCAATTTGTTCAAAGTCACAGACGCCGCAGCGGTTGCAATCATCAACCCGGCAATCCGCCGTATGCTCCCCCTGATGGGCGCTTTCCCATTCATCGGCTAAAAATGTTTTGGCCAGCTGGGTGTTGATATGATCCCAGGGCAAAGGTTCACAGACATCTCTGGGACGGGTAATATAAAAATCCGGATCAAGACCTTCTTCGACGAAGGCACTTTCCCACAAATCGAACCGAAAGTGATCACTCCAGCCGTCAAACTTGCAGCCCTTATTATAGGCCGCCACGAGCAACCGGCCCAGCTTGCGATCGCCGCGGGCCCAGACCCCTTCCAACCAGCTAACTTTCGGGTTCTGCCATTTAAATTGAATCCCGGGCAATTTTAGCTGATCCTGAACCCGTTTGATGCGGTCTTCGGATTCGGTGAGCGACAGCTGGGCCGCCCATTGAAACGGCGTATGGGGTTTGGGGATAAACGTGGCCAGGCTGACATTGATCTGACCCCGGACCCTGGCAGAACTTTTGATTTTGCGCAGCGCTTTGACCAAATCCACCAGGGCCTTCAAATCCTCAGCGGTTTCGGTGGGAAGCCCGATCATAAAATACAGTTTGATGACCTGCCACCCCAGATCAAAGGCATCTTTAACCGTATCAAAAATTTCGGTTTCACTGATATTTTTATTAATCACGTCCCGCAGCCGCTGGCTGCCGGCTTCGGGAGCTATGGTAAAACCGGTTTTGCGAACAGTCTTGATCAGTTTCATCAGCTCCGGCGTCAGGGTGCCGGCCCTCAAAGACGGCAGCGAAACAGCCACATTTTCCATCGCAAAGCGGGACATCAGGCGCTCCATCAAAGGAACGATACACCCGTAATCGCCGGTGCTCAACGACAGCAGGGAAATGTCCTCATATCCGGTGGCGCTAATGGCTTGATCGCCAAGTGCCAGCAAAGATTCCGGCGACCGCTCCCGCACCGGACGATAGATCATGCCGGCCTGGCAAAAGCGGCAGCCCCGGGTGCAGCCCCGGGCAACCTCCAGCCGCAGGCGATCGTGCACGGGTTTGCCGTACGGCACGATCGGTCTTTCCGGAAAAGGCACCTGATTCAGATCGGCGACGATGGTTCGGGTGACACGGGTATAATCCGGATAACGCGGCACCAGCGTCTGAAAACCACGGGCGTCATATTGGGGCTCAAAAAAAGCCGGAATATAGACGCCTTCGATCTGCGACCAGCGTTTAAGAAGCTTTTCTTTGTCCGGCCGGGTGTTCTCATTGCAGTCCATCCAGGTTTGGGCCAGCTCCATAATGACGGCTTCACCGTCTCCGACGATGACGGCATCAAAAAAATCCGCAACCGGTTCCGGATTGCAGGTGCACGGACCGCCGGCAATGATGATCGGATGGGTGTTGTCCCGTTGGGCGGCATAAAACGGGATACCGGCCAGTTCCAGGATGGTTAACATATTGGTGTAATTCAGTTCATAAAGCAGGCTGAACCCGATAATATCAAACCGGTTAAGGGGCCGGCGGGATTCCAGCGTAAACAGCGGCAGCCCCGCGGACCGCAGGCGGGCCGCCATGTCGACTCCGGGCGCAAAAACTCTCTCGGCGGCAATGTCTGCATGCCGGTTGAGAATATGATATAAAATCTGCATCCCGAAATGGGAGGTGCCGATTTCATAGAGGTCCGGAAAGGCCAGCGCAAAGCGCAGCTTGACACCGTCCGGGTCCTTTTTGATCTGATTAATTTCACCCCCCAAATAACGGCTGGGCTTTTCAACCAGAGGTAAAATGTCTTCAATGGTTTTAATACGCATAGGTTTTGTTAAGTGCCTATAGTGACTAGAGTGCGCTAAAGTGACTAAAGTTAAGGAATTCTATCATCTTAATATAAAAGATGGAGCGCAGCGACACCTTAACTTTAGGCACTTCAAACTTTAGTTCACTTTAGTCACTTTTTTAGGGGTTTATGTTACCAGATTTACTGGAAAAATAAAACATTCCCGAATAGCGCGGATTTCGACCTGCCGGTGCCTTTATTTTTGAAGCTTCATGTTTATATTTTAGCAGACAAAATCGCTCCAGATTTCAAACCAACCCGAAACGGGATCACCCGAAGGACAGCCATGCAAATCAATGTAATGCCGACCGGCACAAAAACAGGTTCCGCCCTTATTGCTTTCTTATCGCTTTTTCTGTTGCTGACCCTGCCGCAACCCGGCCACGGTCTGCAAAGCGAGCGCGAGAGCCCGGTTGTTCGCGCGGTGCGCAAAGTCAGTCCGGCTGTGGTAAATATAAGCTCCTCCTATGAGGTCCGCAAGCGGTCCAATCCCTTCTCCGGCTTCGGTATGAATCCGTTTTTCGAGGAATTTTTCAAAGATTTTTTTGATCCCAGATTCGACCAGCGCCGGGAGAGCACCAGCCTGGGATCCGGTGTGGTTATCGACGGCAAGCGGGGTTTTATCCTGACCAACGCCCATGTGATTGAACGCGCCGGCAGGATCAAGGTCGTGTTGCAGGATGAACGCGAATTTGAAGCCAAAATTGTGGGCGCGGACCCGGATTCGGATTTGGCGGTTTTAAAAATCGATCCGGACCAAGACCTGCCATCCATCGAAATGGGAAGCAGCGATGACCTGATGATCGGCGAAACCGTGATTGCCATCGGCAATCCCTTCGGATTTTCCCATACGGTGACCACCGGTGTCATCAGCGCCATCAACCGTAGCATCCGCACCGAAGACAAAGTCTTTCTTGACTTTATCCAGATTGACGCTTCCATTAATCCCGGCAACAGCGGCGGACCGCTGTTAAACATCAACGGCGATCTGATCGGCATCAATACGGCCATCTACGCCAAAGCCCAGGGCATCGGTTTTGCGATACCCATTAATAAGGCCAAAAAAATTATCTCCGACCTGATTCAATTCGGCGAAGTCATCCAGGCCTGGATCGGCATTGTGGTGCAAACGCTGGACGAGGAGATGGCCCTCTATCTGAAAGTTCCCGGCAAAAAAGGCGTCCTGGTTCAAGCCGTGGAGCCCCGGAGCCCGGCCCTCCAGGCCGGTCTGCAGGAAGGCGACATTCTTCTGGCAATCGGCAAGAAAAAGATTGCCTCGGCTCGGGAGTACTGGTCGGTTCAAAAAACCTATGCCGCCGGAGACACGTTTACGGCCAGAATATGGCGCGATAACAAAATAAAAACCGTATCGATCAAAACCCGGGTGTTTCCCATGGAGCGGGCCGAGGATCTGGCCTTTCGATTGATGGGTATCCGCGTCGAGAACTTAACGGAAGAAACACGCAAACATTTTGGGACCTTCGCAACGAAAGGGGTCGTCATTTCTGAAATCGACAGCCGCAGCGATTTGGCCAACATCGGCGCCCGACCCGGAGATGTCATCCGGCAAATCGACGACACGGCCATCAGCGACAAAGAAGATTTTAAAAAAACGATCGTCAAATACCGGCAAAAAAAATCGCTGGTGATTTTGCTGCAAAGAGGGGATCAGGGGTATTACATCACTTTGAAATTATAAACGTTGGGCTGCGTTTAAAGATATACATCTTAAGCCGTCGCACATTCGAATGTCTGCTGGCGAGCTGGCGTAGTGGCGTGACGGCGCAATGCAAAAGCGCTAATTGCGAATTGCAGAATATGAAAAACGGACCTGTTTTTTCTAAAACCCTATAGACCGCCCCTTCGCGCCTGAGAGCAATCTCTAAAATCTTAAACAAAAAAAGTTCAGATTGGATCAATTTTTAGCTAAAGTTCTATTAGCAGACGGCCGATAAAAATATTGAAAAAGCAGAATTTAATATTTTCAGACGCATTATGGGGATATTCTTCTGAATGTATATAAATTTGAATTAAACTCTGCTCAAGACAACGCCAAACTCTGAGTAATCAGGGGACGGAAAGCCACGGGTCCGCCGGGGGTGGATGGCCGGGTTGCCTGAGGAGGCTGAAAAGCTGGGTGACCCAAAAATGGTGGCTCAGCTTTTTTGCTTCAGCCGCCGGTTAAAAAGGAGATGAAATGGAACTTTACGGGGGGATTAATCCATACGATAGTTTCCGCTTTGGTTTCGGTTATATCGATACCATTCAAAAACAGAGTGCCGTCACCGCATCGTTCAGCGGGCTTCCCGTTTCAAATCACCGGGATCAGATGGACGACACCACACGCAATGTGCTGCGCATGCGCAAAGCCATGGAGGCGGTCAAGCAATTGATGCCGGCGTCAGGGGAATATAGCGAAATTCAAATCGCCATACCTGCAAAAGCCGCCTCGGCCTCCAGCCTCGACTTAGGCGCGAGCGGGGCTGCGCCAACGCCGACAACCCTGCAGTCCACCGAAGAGGTCAATGCCTCGACGACCGCCTATTCGACGGACCCGCCCGCCTGGACCGGCAGTTCGACCGCACAGCCCACGATCAGCGGCGAATACGACGGCACCGACGGCACCGATACGCTTCGGTTCGAAGTGACTCGGGGAGGCACCCTCGGGAAGTCCAACATCCAGATAAAAGTTTATAATTCCAGCAATAGCCTAGTGGGTGTCTTAGATCCCAAAAAAAATGATCCTGTCGATACGCAATACACGCTATCCAACGGTTTAACAGTAACCTTCAGCGAAGGGAATTTTGTGAAAAATGACACCTTCACCCTGGAGGTTTATGACAACGTGGAAAATGCGGTAAATCCGAACAACCCCTTTAACGGCACGGGTGGTGAGGATCCGAATCTTCAATCCGGCCTCAATGTAACCAGCGGATCCTTTGAAATCAATGGGACCACCATCGCCGTTGCGGCGGATGATTCGATTAACAGCGTGCTCGCTAAAATTAATTCATCCGACGCCGGTGTGACCGCCACCTTCGACGCCGCTACCGAAAAGGTATTGCTGACCCAGAACACACCGGGCGCAACCCCCGATATTGTTCTTGCAAACGACACTTCCGGATTTCTGGCCGCCACAAAACTCGAGGGCGCGGTGGCGACCCCCGGGGAAGATGGGGCGCTCGTCGATGATATCTCAAGACCTCTGGCAGAAGTGGACGCTTTCGCGGATGTTCAAAGCGGCAGCATCAGCGTCAACGGTGTTAACATCAACATCGACGTCAATGCGGATACGCTGACCAATATACTCGATCGCATTTCACTCTCATCGGCAGAGGTAACCGCGAGCTACGAAAGCACCTCCCGGGCGGTCTCGCTGGTTTCCAACAACTCCGAAAGTCAGCTGACGCTTGACAGCGGATTGACCAATTTTTTCTCGGCCCTGGAAATAGCAGACGGCACCTATGAGCCGGTAAATGAAACCGTACAGGTACAGACCGAAGGTATCGATTATGTCAACGCTTCTGATCTCACGGCGCAATATGCCCAGGTCTACAACACCGAACTGAACGAGGCAGAGCGGTCAAATCTGAATGTTTCAGAAACGCCGGCTACACCCGCGGACGCCAGAATGCTGGGAAAACTGGTCAGTATCATGGCCGACTCCATGAATGCCCTGTTCGATGATTCGGCCGTGAACGCTTCGAAGGCTTCAGGAACCGAATCGCTCCGCAATGACATTCAAAGCACCATCTCGTCATGGTTTGATTCCGATGGACCTCGATTCAACACCGACTTTGGCATTGGCTTTGATTTTGAAAATACCGATGCGGGCGTATTTAAATTCTCCCAGGCCGACCGAAGTCGATTTGAGGCGGCGCTGGCATCCCCGCAAACCGCGCCTTCGATTAACAAAGCCCTTTTTGGAATCCAATCCGGCGGCCTTTTCAACCAGCTGCATTCCGTCCTGACGGCGGCCGCCACCGGCAGCGGAAGCAAAGCAGATCCGACCGGTTTGTTTGTGGATTTATCTATATAGTTTAAAGATAAGTGCCTAAAATTAAAGAAGGATTTAAGCCTTTTTTAATTTTAGGCCTTTTTATTTTTGCATCGGGCATCTTGAATACTATATCTTCCGTATTCCGCATCCAATAAATTTAAGTCCTCAATGTGAAGCACTTCTCTTTGGCATGCATAGATCTATCTTGCCGACTCGATATGACAATGTTATAAATAAAATTAGAAAATTACCGATTTAACCGGCTCAACAGACCTACGGGCTTAACGGGCAAACGATTAAAGGGGAGTTTCCATGAAACGCACCAAGATATTTAAACTCTTAAAATCTGATCGCCCTGTCGAGCAGGTGCTGATAAAAGGATGGGTTCGCACCCGGCGTGATTCCAAGGGATTTTCCTTCATCGAAATCAACGACGGTTCCAGCCTGAAAAACATTCAGGTGGTTGCGGATGAGAAGCTGTCCAATTATGAGGACGTAAAAAAACTGACCACCGGCTCGGCCCTGGCCGTCGGCGGACAGCTCGTCGAATCTAAAGGCGGCGGTCAAAAATGGGAAATTCTGGCAGACACAGTGGCGCTCATTCATCTGGCGCCGGAAGACTTTCCGTTGCAGAAAAAACGCCACACCGATGAATTTTTAAGAACCATCGCCCACCTGCGGCCCCGCACGAACAAATACGGTGCCGCCTTTCGCATTCGATCTGAAATATCTTACGGGATTCACAAATTCTTCCGGGACCGCGGCTTTCGCTATCTACATGCACCGATTCTGACCGGTTCGGATTGTGAAGGTGCCGGAGAGATGTTTCGGGTGACCACTCTGGACCTGAACCATCCGCATCAAAAAAAAGGCAAAACCGATTACCAGCAGGATTTTTTCGGCAAGGAGGCCAATCTGACCGTTTCCGGGCAGTTGTCGGCCGAAATGTTTGCCCTGGCTCTGGGCGATGTTTACACCTTCGGACCCACCTTCCGGGCGGAAAATTCAAACACCCGCCGGCATGCCGCCGAGTTCTGGATGGTGGAACCGGAGATGGCTTTCTGTGATCTGGAAGGCAATATGGACCTGGGCGAAGAGCTCATTCGCGAGATGACCGCCTATGCAATGGCGGAATGCGCGGATGATCTGGAGCTTTTCGGCAAATGGGTGGATAAGACGTTGATGGCAACCCTGGAAAACATCGCCCAATCCGATTATGTCCGTCTGCCCTACCGGGAAGCGGTGGAGATCTTAAGCCGGTCCGGCCGGAAGTTTGAATATGAGATCGGCTTCGGCAAAGATTTGCAGACCGAACATGAACGCTACCTGACCGAAAAACATTTTAAAAAGCCGGTGATCGTCTATGACTACCCGAAAATCATTAAACCCTTTTACATGCGGGTAAATGATGACAATGAAACCGTGGCCGCCATGGACGTGCTGGTGCCCGGCATCGGCGAGATCATCGGCGGCAGCCAGCGCGAGGAGCGCCTGGAGGTGCTCGATGCGCGCATGGACGAAACCAAAATGGACAAGGCCCCTTACTGGTGGTACCTGGATGCCCGCCGCTTCGGCAGCGTGCCCCACAGCGGCTTTGGCCTGGGGTTTGAGCGCTTTTTGATGATGATCACCGGCATCAGCAATATCCGGGACGTGATTCCTTTTCCGAGAACACCGAACAGCATCGACTTTTAATTCAGCCGGAACCCGGCCGGCAACCGGGATGCGTTTAACGCCTGATCCGATTTAACCACACGGCGGTTGAAGACATTCAACCGCCGTGTGCTCCTGTAAGCATTTGACATATTTGAAGAAAAAGAGATAGAATATAAGTAGTAAAATAAGCCACTGCGACCTTTGCGTCTTGAGCGACCTGAGGGAGCGGATGCGACACAATAAAAGCGCAGCGTCACAGAAAGGCCCACGACAATGAGCAACGGATACCGGGGAAAACTGGTTCTTCAGGAGGTGCCGAGCGGAGAAGTCGAAAGAAAAATCGTTCTGCTGCTTTCAAAATTTGCAAGAAATGTTTCGCTTGAGGCATTAACGGCAAAAGTCCGCAATACGCCGTATGCACTCAGCAATGATATCCCGGCCGAAAAAGCTTTGATCCTCCTGGAAGCCCTGCAAAAACTGGGGGCAACAGCCGCTTTTGTACCGCACGCCCCTCCACCACCGGCGGATGAACAGATAACCACAGTAGAATTCGAACCCCGCTTTACGTTCGACCCCGCACCGCTTCCGGAAGAAAAACCGACTCCCGTCCGGTCGCAGCCCCGAGAAAACGGTACCCGGCGGCTGGTGATCACCTTGATTACAATTATATTTTTACTGTCAATCGGCTATCTCGCCTACCAGCTTTGGCCGATTCTGGGAGATAAGATCCGTGCACTCGGTTCATACCTCCGGCAACTCTTCTAGGGTTATGTCCCGCAAGTAATTTATTAAACACGATTTTATTTTAAGCTTCTTGCTGCTGGCCGACCCAGAGACAGGAAGCCAGTGACCGGTGACAAAAGACCGGCTGCCAAAAGCCAGGCGCCAGTAACCAGAAGCCTGTAAAAAACTCAACTGAACTAAAACAGACAACACAACTTTTGTGACATTTTTAAGATCGGGTCTATTCGAAAATGATCACAACTTGGCCATTGGATGTCTTTCGGCTTCGCAAATAACCTTTTCTACCCCTGAAACAGATTTTATCAGTTCCGTCACACCGGCCACGGTGCGCATCGGGTTTATCAATCCGGTCAGTTTCACCACACCGGGTTCGGGAACTTCGATGCTTAACTCCTGTGGATTGATGTTGTCTTTCAGGACCGCCGCTTCAACTTTCTTTAACAGCGATAATTTCTCCATGGATTCCAGGGCGGTCAAACTGCATTCCTGAATGTATTCCGTTTGGGCCAGACGAACAATCATCTCGGCCGCCGCATCAATGCCAAGTTTGTCCACATTGATCACCAGATCATACAGAGACAGATCGTTCCAATCGATTTGAAATAAAAAATCCAGAAAACCTTTCAGCTCGGTGTCACGATTTTCGATCATTTTTAAAGCTGTTTCCGGGCTGACTTTCTGTGTATCAACCAGTCTCTGGATGCGAAACGGGTTGGAAGCATGGAAGCGTAAATGCAGAGCACAGGTGAAATCCTTTAAAAAATAAAATGCGCCATGTCCGACGATAACCCCTTCCCCGCGACGCGCCACCTCATAAATAACACCGGCCATCAGCTCATCATATATTTCGGGCCTGCGTCTTAAGAGCCGATCAAATAATCCGGGCGCTTTTTCATCAAACGCCTTCAGGTCCTCGGAAGAATATCCCATACCGACGGCTTCCTGCTGGAGCCGGTCGTCATCATACAGCTCGAGTTTGAGATGCCCGGCAACCGCTCCGCAAACGTCCAGGGCGCCACATCCCATACCGGTCGTAACTGTAATTAAAGACATTTTTATCCCTCCTTTTTATTTGAGGGATCGGGCGTTTTTCTCTGAAACCCATTTTGCGGCAAGCACAGGCATTTTCAAATAAAGTCAGAGAGCCCGCCGGGGGCTCCGCCGCTGCGGAGCCCCCGGCGGGCGTGTCGAAAAAAGCGGATAGAAAAACGCCCCGACCCCTCATTTATTTAAAATATGAAATGCTCAGTTTAGGTAAAAGTTATGTAAAATGTGCCCTGACTGGATTGACTCCTGTCGATTGTACTTATAAGATTTTAGCATAGGGTTCAATCATTGATTTGATAAAACCACCGATAGCAATGAGGATGGATTCGATGAAATCAAAGTCTTCTTTTATTTTAATCGTAATATTTTTCCTGGTGACCACAGCCGGTTGGGCCGCAGAAGCAACCCATCAACAAGTTCGCAAAGAAGCCCAGAAGGCATACACCGACGGCAACTGGAAGGATGCCTTTGAGCTCTACCGCAAGCTGAGCCTGGAAACCGACAATGACCCCGCTAGGGTCGGCAATGACTTTATCCAGGCCTGGCAATGTCTGCGCCAGCTGAACCGTCTGTATGAATTGGACACGTTTCGTGAAGCGGTGGTTCAAGCGCACAGCGATAACTGGCGCCTACTGCGGGATGCGGCCCGCAGCTACAGCCAGAACACCCATTGGGGGTACCGGATCGCCGGTGAATTTCAGCGCGGCCGCCATCGCGGCGGGGGTAAATATGTCAACGCCATTGCGCGCGATCGGGTCCGTACCCTGCAGCTCATGCACCAGGCCATGAAGCTGGCCGACGTCGATCCGGCAAAATCCGAGGCAGCGCAATTTTATGTGGAATTTGCGCGCATGATGTTACAATTCAGAGGTTCCAGCCAAGCCTGGCGGCTGCAGTATCTCACCGACCTGACCTCGCTTCCCGACTATGAACCCGGATACGGTTATGAATATAACCGCCAGTCCCAGGGAGCACCGGTAGATGCCGAAGGCCAACCCGTATTTCATCGCCTGCCAGACAGCTTTGAATCTGCCGAATCGGACGGCGAGCGCTGGCGCTGGCTGCTGTCCCGGGCCGTAGCGTTAAATTCGAATTTGAAAAGCGCTGTCGACTACACCCTGGCTTCATTTCTACAACAGCAATTCGGCGTCCAGACATTGGCCGCTTACGGTGCGCTCTATGGCCGGGGAAATCTCCGCGATGAAGAAAAGGATAAAAGCAGCCCTTACGCAGTGCATACCTTAAGCGATACCGAAACCATTGCCAAACTGGCAGTGGGGGTGCGGCGGTTTAATCTGCCGGATGCGTTTAATTATATTCTGATGTTCAAAGCCATGCTTGCAGGCAAAAGCACCGGTTATGCCGGTAATGCGGCGCGCGCCCTGGCCCAAATTTATGAAAACCGCCGGCAATATGATCATGCGGTAACATACTGGGAAATTTATAAAAACTACAATAAATCCCCAGCCCAGCAACATCTCGATCAGATCACCAAAAACTGGGGCGTATTTGAGCCCCGGGGCTCCCAGCCCGCGGGCACAACCCCCGGCATCGAATATCGATTTCGCAACGGCAGGCGTGTACAGTTCAGCGCCTACCGTATCCGCGTCGGCTGGCTGCTTGAAGATGTCAAAGGTTACATTCGCTCCCAGCCACAGCGCCTGGACTGGCAAAAAGTGAACCTCGACAACATCGGCTGGCGCATCGTGCATGAGAATCAGACCCGATACGTCGGCAAGCGCGTGGCCAGCTGGCAGCAGGATCTGGATCCCGACAGGCGCCACTGGGATCGCCACGTGACCGTCAAGTTTCCCGAAGCGCTCAAAGATGCCGGCGCTTATCTGGTTGTCGCGCATATGCACAACGGCAATACCGCCCGCATCATCATCTGGGTCAGCGATACGGTTATCGTCAAAAAACCGCTGAAAAATCAGATGTGTTACTACGTGGCCGATGCGGTCAGCGGCAGGGCGCTGGCCGATGTCAATATTGATTTTTTCGGCTATCGCACAAGCCGCATTAAAGAAACCCAGCGCTATCGCATTCGCCATACCAGCTTTACAAGGCAGACCGACAACAACGGCCTGCTCATTCTGGGTCCCGATGATGCGCCGAATAATATGTCCTGGCTGGCCACCGCCAGGACCGATGAAGGCCGCCTGGCCTATCTGGGTTTTTCCAATATCTGGTATCCCGATTATTACGACACCGAATACAATCAGACCAAAACCCTGATTATGACCGACCGTCCCGTGTATCGTCCGGCCCAAACCGTCAAATTCAAGGCCTGGGTGCGGCATGCCAGATATGACAAAGACGACACCTCCGCATTCGCCGGCCAGCGTTTTAGCGTGCGAATTCACAACCCCAAAAATGATCAGATTTATTCAAATACGCTCACCGCCGACGCCTACGGCGGTATGGAGGGCGAATTTCAGCTTCCGGCCGATGCGGCCCTGGGCGTGTATCGCATCTCTCATACGCGCGGCAGTGTATACGGCGGCCAGACCTTTCGGGTGGAAGAATATAAAAAGCCCGAGTTTGAAGTAAAAGTGGAAGCGCCCGCCGAGCCGGTGATGCTCGGTGAAACCATCGAAGCCAAAATTAAGGCCGCTTATTACTTTGGCTCTCCGGTGAGCCAGGGTACCGTATCGTACAAGGTGCTGCGCAGCGAGCACGACAGCCGCTGGTACCCGTCGTTTTACTGGGATTGGTTTTACGGCCCCGGTTACTGGTGGTATGCCTACGACTACCCCTGGTACCCGGGCTGGCAAAACTGGGGCTGTCTGCGGCCGATCTGGTCCTGGTGGCGGGACTGGCCGCGACAGCAGCCCGAAATCGTCGCCGACGGGGAAGTAAAAATCGGCCCGGACGGCACGGTCAACATCAGCATCGATACCGGCCTGGCCAAACTGATCCACGGTGACAGCGATCACCGTTATACCATCCGCGCCGAGGTCCGGGATCTGTCCCGGCGTACCATTGTCGGTCAGGGAGACGTGCTGGTGGCCCGCAAACCCTTTAAGGTGTATGCCTGGGTGGATAAAGGCTATTACCGGGTGGGTGATACGATTCGCGCCAGTTTCAAAGCCCAGAGTCTTGATCAGAAACCGGTGGTCGGCGAGGGTCGCCTGAAACTGTATCGGATCACCTATAAAGAAAACAAAGCCCAAGAAAACCAGGTCGCCGTCTGGCCGCTGAATACCGATACCGAAGGCCGTGCTGCTTTACAGATCCAGGCCTCACGGCCCGGACAATACCGGCTGGCCTACACGGTCACCGATGCCAAAAAACATTCCATTGAAGGCGGCTATATATTTACGGTGCGCGGTGAAGGCGATGACGGTGCCGGGTACCGTTTTGCCAAAATCGAGTTGATTGCCGATAAGGCCGAATATGCGCCGGGTGACACGGCGCGGCTGCAGATTAATACCGATCGCAAGGGAGCTGCGGTGGTACTGTTTGTGCGTCCGGTCAACGGGGTCTATCTGCCGCCGGAGGTCATCCCCGCGGCGGGCAAAAGTGCGCTGGTAGAAATTAAGATTTCCAAAAAAGATATGCCCAACTTTTTTGTCGAAGCCCTGACGGTTTACGACGGTAAGGTCCATAGTGAAATCCGTGAAATTGTGGTACCGCCCGAAAAGCGCGTGCTAAACGTCAAGGTCACCCCTTCCGAAACAGATTATCGCCCGGGGCAAAAGGCCAGACTAAAGGTTCGGCTAACCGATTTTTACGGCGAACCCTTTCAGGGGGCAGCGGTGATCAGTGTCTATGATCGCGCGCTGGAATACATTTCCGGCGGATCCAATGTCCCTGAAATCCGCTCATTTTTCTGGAAGTGGCGGCGGCACCATCGTCAGCACCACGAATCCAACCTGACACGCTGGTTTACCAACCAGTTAAAAAAAGGCGAAATTCCCATGCAAAACATCGGGGTTTTCGGGCACCTGATGACACCGGCTGCTCCGGGCAAGGGCTTTGCCGGTGAAGACAAAAGGGCGAAATCCCAGATTGTGGCCGAATCTGCGGCAGGTGCGCCGGCTCCGGCCGAAGCCGATGAGGTCGGCGCGACCTTTAAGCTAAAAAAAGATGCCCCTGACAGCCTCGCGGACCAGGAAGGCCTGGCCGCACAGCCCCAGGACCTTGTCCAGCCCGGCGTGCGCACCAAATTTGCAGACACGGCTTATTGGTCCGGCAGCGTCATTACGGATCAGCAAGGAATGGCCGCGGTCGAATTCAGTATGCCTGAAAATCTGACCGGCTGGCAGATTAAGGTCTGGGCCATGGGACACGGAACCAAAGTCGGCCAAGGTTCCGCCGAGATGGTCACCCGCAAAGATCTGATCGTGCGTCTGCAGGCGCCCCGCTTTTTTGTGGAAACCGATGAGGTCGTGCTGTCGGCCAATGTTCACAACTATTTGAAAGATCGCAAATCCGCTAAAGTCCTGCTGGAGCTGGACGGCGACTGCCTCGGGCTGATGAAAGGCCAACGCAAGATAAAATCGGTAGCGATTGCGGCCAACGGCGAAGAGCGCGTGGACTGGCGTGTGAAGGTCCTCAAAGAAGGCGAAGCCGTGGTCCGAATGAAAGCTTTAACCGACGCGGAATCCGATGCCATGCAAATGCGCTTTCCGGTTTATGTGCACGGCATGGTCAAACAGGTTCCCAGAAGCGGCGTTCTGCGTGCCGATCAAAAGCGGACCCAAATCAGATTTGAAGTGCCGGCGGCACGCCGGGTGGCGCAATCCCGTCTGGAGTTACGGTATTCGCCGACGCTGGCCGGCGCCATGGTGGATGCCCTGCCTTATCTGGTCAGCTATCCCTATGGATGCACCGAGCAGACCTTAAACCGATTTTTGCCCACGGTGATCACCCAGCAGACGTTGAGGCGCATGGGCGTAAATCTGAAGACCATCCGTGACAAACGCACCAATCTCAATGCCCAGGAAATCGGTGATGATGCCCACCGGGCGGCACAGTGGCACCGCTATGATCACAACCCCGTATTTGACGAAGATGAGGTCGCGGCCATGGTTACCGCCGGCATCAAGCGTCTGGGCGCCATGCAGCTTTCCGACGGCGGCTGGGGCTGGTTTAGCGGATACGGCGAACATGCCTATCCCCATACGACCGCTCTGGTGGTCCATGGATTACAGATCGCCCGGGAAAACGGCGTCGTTATCTCCGGGGACGTGATCGCAAGGGGGGTGCGCTGGCTAAAAGATTATCAGGCCAAAGAAGTCGACCACCTGATTCTTTGGGACCGCACCCAGAAAAAAGGAAAACCGCATGTGGATAATCTGGATGCATTCATCTACATGGTACTGACCGATGAAGGGTTTGATAATAAAAAAATGCGTGACTATCTTTACCGGGATCGCAATTCGCTGGCCGTATATGCCAAGGCCATGTTCGGCATGGCCCTGGTCAAGGTCGAAGACAACCAGAAGCTCGCCATGATCATCAAAAATATCGAACAGTTTCTGGTCATCGATGATGAGAACCAGACCGCCTATCTCAATCTTCCCAACAGCAATTACTGGTGGTACTGGTACGGCTCCGAATACGAAGCCCACGCCTATTACCTGAAGCTTTTAGCGCGAACCGAGCCGACCGCTAAAAAAGCATCCGGGCTGGTCAAGTATCTGCTCAACAACCGCAAGCACGCCACTTACTGGAACAGCACCCGGGATACGGCCGTCGTCGTAGAAGCCTTTGCCGACTATCTGGCGGCCAGCGGAGAAGCGGCTCCGGATTTAACCCTGGATATTTATTTCAACGACACCAAAATAAAGACCGTTCGGATCACGGCGGAAAATTTGTTTACTTTTGACAACAAATTAATTCTTCGCGGCAACCAAATTCCCACCGGCACCCACACGATCGCACTTATAAAATCCGGTAAAGGCCCGATCTATTTTAATGCCTATCTGGATTATTTTACCCTGGAAGACTTTATCACCGGAGAAGGCCTTGAGATCAAGGTGCAGCGCAGCGTTTTTAAGTTAAAAGAAGTTAACCAGAAGATCAAAGATGTGGGTTCCCGCGGACAGGTGGTGGACCGCCGGGTTGAAAAATACGAGCGCGAGCCGCTTAAAAACCTGGCCGCCTTAAAAAGCGGTGACCTGGTTGAAGTGGAGCTGGTGATCGACAGTAAAAACGATTATGAGTACCTGGTCTTCGAGGATCTGAAAGCCGCCGGTTTTGAGCCGGTTGAAGTGCGCAGCGGCTACACGGACAATGAAATGGGCGCCTACGTTGAGTTTCGCGATCAGAAGGTGGCTTTCTTTGTCCGGCGGCTGGCGCGCGGCAAACACAGCGTCAGCTATCGTTTGCGGGCGGAGATCCCCGGCAAATTCAGCGCCTTGCCCACCAGGGCCTATGCCATGTATGCGCCGGAGCTCAAAGCCAATTCGGATGAGATCAAGTTGATCATCAATGATAATTAGATCAGAATTCCATTCTTAGGACGATAGTGCCGCTTGGCGATAATGTGCGTTTTTTCCGACAGAGTGCTGATTTCGAACCATTAATTCCATTGTAAAATCAAGCGGTTATTTTTGTCCAATTCAACCCGGGTTCCAAACGCTGACCCTTCTCGATTTAAGGTATTTTTTAGCCACAGCGCAGCGGTGCCCGAAGCCCGATTTACCTTAAAACGCCTGATCTGAGTCGGGGTCATTTGTAATGCGGCCAACTTACCGGTCGATGAATCCACCGTCGCAAAATAGATCAGGGCCAAATCCGATCTGAATTCTTCGTAGCCGCCAATTCCTTCATAATCATTTAAAAAATCCCCGCAGCCATAAAGAATAAGCTTTTCTCGATAGACCTCAATTGCTTTGACATGATGCGATGAATGTCCATGAATAACGTCGACACCGCCATCATCAACGAGTCGATGCGCAAAGCGTATTTGCTTCCGGGGAATAGCGTAGCCCCAATTTCCACCCCAGTGGATGGAGGCCACAACGATATCTCCCCTGCGCTTAACTTCTTTGACCTTTTTTTGAATATAGCGCAGAGATTTATCGCTCAGGTTCCCCAGCAGATTTACGCCGGGCCTTTTTTTATCGGCAGCCCAATCGGGGGGTATCCCGCTGGTTGTCAGTCCGAAGGAAAACACGATCACTCTGCATTGGTCTGCGATAGTTATCACTGCCGGTGCACCGGCTTCATAAATGTTACGACCGGCTCCCGCGGTTTTGATGTCCGCCGTTTTTAACGACGCCAGTGTCTCAAGCAGGCCTGAAACCCCCCAGTCCAATACGTGATTGTTGGCCAGCGAACAAACATCGATCCCGGCGGCTTTTAAACAGGCAATATTCTGCGGGTGCATCCGGTAGTGGATGCCTTTTGTTTTCCAATAATCGTTATGCGTTGTAATGCTCGTTTCCAAATTAATGAGCCGCAGGTGCGGTGCCGCGCGATTGAATTCCTCGAGAGCGTCCCCCCAGATGTAAGCAAAGCTGACAGGCTGTTGGATGGGGCCATTCACCTGCTCGGCGATTTTGACATATCCACGGGCGCTTTTCAGGTAGGACTCGTGAATCAGCGGGTCACCGGGATGCGGCAACACCTGATCGATTCCGCGTCCGGTCATCACATCGCCACTCATAAATATCTTAACATTGCGGGGCATCTCCTGACCCATCGCCTGTGTCCCCATAGAAGCCAAAAAAAGATACCCGATCAGACTGTAAAAAAGGAAAATATGAGGGACGTCCGTTCTATTTATATATTTTGCGAATTTGGTTTTATATGACAGCAACACCGGTGATTAGTTCCCCAGTATCTGTTTATGAATTTTTTCAATCTCTGGTAATTTACTGCCTAAACTAACCGCCTTACTTACCGTAACCGCTCTGATGTCCAGTGTTTTGGAAACATCGGTACATTTATATCCCAATTTACGCACCGCTATATAACAAAGAGCTCGCCGCGCTTTTGTAATGAGACGCTCTTTGCTGGCAGACTTTAAATCTTCAGGATTGATTTTATAGGAAAGCGCCACTTTCTCTACAAGCGATAGCAGACTGATAGCCTTCACCTGAAGTCGATATTTTTCCTCCAATTGTTCGTCTGCTTGCTTTAACACCCGCTCAACAAAATCGGAGGAACCCAATATGCGTTCATCGCCTTTGATGCGCACCCCAAGATCCCGAAACCCTCTAAGTTTCGCCCAACCTCCTACTGATCTTAATAAACCGCCTCCCACTAAATCCAGACGTTTGCCCTGCTTTACTCCCCGGGAGACATAGCTTTCATAAGTTCTGCGGGCTTGTTTAAAAGATTGCCCAAATAATTTCAAAACATACTCGGTATCCTGAAAATTCACTTCAGCTTTGCCCATAAGCGCGCTATGACCGCACCACCGATATTTCTTAAGAGCCTTTAGATCTGCTACCATTCTTGCCCGCAACGGGTTTAAATGAATATAGCGCACCAGTTCCTTGAGGTACACGTCCTCTTCACATAAAAACGACTTGTAGCGATTCTGGAACAACTGCCCGTGACGTCGATGCTTTCGGTTAAAAGAGACGGCATATCCGGTCAGCAACCGCCGCATGACAGTAGCGATGGGTGCAAGGCCGGTCTTTAACAGCAAATGAACGTGATTGGTCATTAACACCCAAGCATAACAGAAGGTATCTGTTTCTGTGATAATTCGAGCTAAACGCTTTAGAAAATTTGCACGATCAGCGTTATCGTTAAAGATCGCTTTGCGCTCTATTCCACGGATGACGATATGATGCAGGGCACCAGGTGCATCGATGCGGGCTTGACGTGGCATGTTCTTTAGGTATCAGGTCATGGCCATTAAGTAAATATATAAATAGAACGGACGTCCCTCTTTTCCTTTTCCCTTTTCCGGAAGCGCGGGTATCTACGCGGTATTTTGATCAGAAGGGGGATAGACTGACCCGAACAAAAGACAAAAGCAGAGTTGGCAAAGGAATTAATATGTAAGGCGTCGGCTTCCTCCTATAAACCTTCCTCTATCCAGGAAAGTTTATCCCCCTGAAAGCATCATGCGATCAGCACCATCTTAAGCATTTTACCAGAAAAAGCGGTGGTAAGGGCTCGCAGCTTAAGATGGGCAAACACGCATGAGCGTAATATAAATATCAGATGATAAAGTCGGGTTCAAGGATAAATTGAAGTATTATCAAATATTTACATAATTTGACAGCATTTGACAGCATTTGACAGGTCCGCGGGGTTATTCTTTAGCGCGAAGGGCACCGGGCACACGGATGTTCCATTTTTAAGCGGTGAAAAACTTTTTCCATCGAGCATAGCAAGCGGTTATATTCAACCAAAGTTTGGCTGTTTTTTTTACAGCACTTGACAGTATTTTACAGTATTTTACATATCTTGCACAATTTTTAAAAAAATACTTTCCATCGCCCATTTAATCATTTAAAGCTTAATTATTGCATCAAATTTTAAATATTTACCAAAAATATTTAAAGAAAAATACATGATTTGCCGATACTAGTTCCGGTTCGAAAGGAGTTTTTGCATACTCATTCATTTTCAGGCGGTATTTATGATAAATGATCACATAGTGCAGCGCAGAAGTGGTGAAGATCGGCGCAAAAAACGCGACCGCCGCAGCGGTTTTGACCGACGCAATGGCGGCTACTCTAACGGATTTGATGAAAATGGCCAGGAAATTGTTTATACCACCAAAGAGGCCTGTGAATACCTCAAAATTTCCCGTCCGACCTATCTCAAATACATTGCCGAAGGCCGTATCAAGGCCATCAAAGTCGGACGCGGGTGGCGAACCCTGAAAACCGAGCTGGACCGGTTTTTAAGGGGCAACTAATTCATTTTTGCGCAACACACAGAGAAACGCCTAATCATCCAAAATTCCTTTCTTAAATTTCTCCAATCCAACAGCCTTTCAACAATCTCCTGAATTTCGGATTATATTAACACAACAATTTTCTTGACAATTCACGGGACACTGAAGCAGCATAGGCATCACAGTTGCCCCGTTCATCAGCGCAGGCGATTAAAAACATCGGCCCTACGCAAGACTTTTGTATAATTTTCAGCAGACATAACACAAAGAGGTCGTTTCTATGAAACCCGTCATGCTTGCAAGCATGGATTCTAAACAGGTGTGTGAAGAGATCGGTGAATTTGTCATTGAAACGGTTTTGGAAACCGGATCCAGGGGGTGCGTCATCGGTTTATCGGGTGGCGTTGATTCAAGCACAACAGCGGCCCTAATTAAGAACGGATTTGAGCGCCACAATGCAACACGTGCCAAACAAGACCAAAAATTGGAGCTGGTGGGCTATATTTTGCCATCCGGTATAAACAAAACCCAGGACGAAATGGATGCCGAGTCGGTAGCGAAATATCTGGAAATTCGTTACGAGATCCACAATATTGAAAAACTGGTCGAATCCTACAAATCAACCAACCCGGAAGCGTTTGACAGCCATTTTCACAAAGGTAATATGATCTCCAGAATACGGGCCAATGTCCTGTCGACCAAAGCAGCCACCGAAAATAAAATCCTGGCGGGTACCGGCAACCGAGATGAAGATTTCGGCATCGGGTATTATACCCTGTTTGGAGACGGTGCCGTGCATATCAGCCCCATTGCCGGCTTACCCAAACGGCTGGTACGCGAAATGGCCGCCTACCTTGGATTGGACAAGCAGATCATCCAGCGCGAGCCCACCGCCGGTTTGGAGCCGGGACAAAGTGATTTTAAAGATCTGGGATACGATTATGATGTGGTTGAATTGATCACCGCGGGACTCGAGCAAGGTTTTTCTAAAAAAGAGCTATGTGAACACGGGCAAATTGTCCCGCTGATTGAAAAGCAAATTGAAACCTATCGGTCCACTTACGGAGAAGGGCAGTTCAGTTCGGCGCAAGCAGTGGTGGGTGATGTGCTCAAACGCCATGAGCAGGCCAAAAGAAAAATGAAAATCATCCATCCGCCGACTCCCCAGATTACGCTGATCTATAAATGAAGATGGTCTCTTATATCCATTTCTGAGGAAAATACCTTTAAAATAGTGCATTGCTCAAGGATCAGGAAGGCCTCTCAATAACAATCCGGGGGGCCAGTTTGTCGAAGAAATGATATCCGGAGCCCCCCGCGGCCAGGACATCCAGCAGTTCATCGGGTTTTTTGACCCAGACCCCACCCACCACGCGCGCGCCGCGTGCAAACAGGGCCTCGGGCAGCATACTGGCCGTGGGCCCGATCACGGCGATTTCGGCATCTGTCCGGGCAGCCTTTAAAATCGGCTCCAGGGTGTGATTGACCAGCGTAACACCGGTGATAATCAGAACATCAGCCGCAGAGATGGTTTCCCGGGATTGATCGGCGGGTATAAAGTGGTCCATTTCATCGCCTTTGAGCGTCCTGGGATCCTGTTCGATGACCCACCACCGACCTCCGCGGACCTTCAATTTCCTCAAGATGGGTACAAAAGCGCCGACGACCGCCACCGAGCTTTCTGCGGGCATATGCACCACATCGACAGCATCCCTGTTTACCTGAATGCGGTAGCTATCGGTTAATCCCCGCTCCCAGCAAATCGCACTGAATGCATTTAGCGTTGCAATCGCAATCGCCGCCTTGATGGGCTCATCGGAGGAGAGCGCCCCCAAAACATCCGCAGCCTTCATCCCCTTAATTTTTACCGGATCAAAAATTCTTCCGGCAGAGCTCGGACAGCAGACTGCCCGGGGAATATCCTTGACCGGCGTGTAACTCACGCCACCGGCGCCATTGGATAATTTCGCCCCGGTAAAAAACAAACCGACCGCGACACGGTCGATGGTCAGCTTTTCAAAATCACTGACCAGCTTTTGCTTTACAAGTTGGGCGGTCTCCTGCAGTATTTCCATGGTGAATTTTCTCGTTTCTCGACAGGCCCGCATGGGGATCCGCCGCTGCCAGCCGCAACAAATTTACAAAACCATCGGCTCTACAAAAATGCGCATCTTTCCCCCGCAAACATCTCCCTCACGAACGCCGATATCATCGGTCAGGTCTATTTCCAAGAGCTCCGGTTTTCGGGTGGTCAGAATCGAACGCAGGGCTGCGCTGCGAACCTCACTTTCGCCGCAACCGCCCCCCACGGATCCGTACAGCGTACCGTCGGCGCAAATAATCATTTTGGCTCCGGCTTCACGCGGAGTGGAACCGGCAGTTTCAACGATGGTCGCCAGGCAGGCCACAATTCCCTGATCTTTGAGTTCGGCAAGTTTTTGATAAATTTTTTTGTCGTTCATAAGTCCTATCCTACGGCAGTTCGGAGAATTTTTGCCTGGGCCGGGCCTTTCCGGCGAACACACACCAATTCAGACACGATCGATATGGCAATTTCTTCCGGTGATTCGGCCCCGATGGGCAGACCGATGGGCGTGAAAACCTTTTTTAAATGCGCCTGAGCAAAGCCTTCTTTTTCAAGGATTTCCAGGACAATGCGAACACGCCGGCGGCTGCCAATCATGCCGACATAAGCCAATTTTTTACCTAAAACCTCGGTCAGGCAGTCCACGTCATGCACGTGACCGCGGGTGATCACGACCACATAGGTAGAAGGTCCTAAACTCATCTCCCGCAAAGCCAGACTAAAATCTTCGGCAATGACCTCACAATCCGGAAAACGCAACGGATTGGCAAAGTCAGAACGGTCGTCCAGCACAGTCACACGGAAGCCGATACCGCGTGCGATTTGGGCCAGCGGCACGGCGATATGGCCGGCGCCACAAATAACCAGGTGGGCTCCTGAGCTAAGTATATCAACAAACGCCTGGATCCCGTTATCAATTTCGACCAGCTGTCGCTTCTTATTTTTAAAGGCGGCGAGCGCGAGCCCGCTTAGTTTGGTATCCAGCGATTCGGTTCCAAGGCTGCCTTCCAGGGATCCATCTTCCAGCACAATGACTTTCCGGCCGGGTGGGACCTCGGAGCGGGATGAAACCACAATCGTCGCCAGACAAAAGGTTGTTTCTTTTTCCATCAAATCTGCAGCTCGGTCCAAAATGTCCATATAACCCTCTGAGGATCACAGTTGTTTCAATTAATGTAATTCAGACTTTTAAAAATTAAAAGGGCAAAAATGTTATGACCTAAAAAAAGCTAAAGTTTATTTTAAAATGGCGGATATAAATATCGGGGGTACCAGAATTTCATCACCGGCAGATTTTGTGGCGGTGAGAAATTCCCGCTCTTTTCTATAGACGTACGCATCCTGTTGGCCAATATTTCCGTCAATCTTTTTCACGCCTGAGGGGAGTTGTAATGTGTAACTATCTGTACCGATGTTCGATATTGTTGATTGTTGTGGGTTGCATCTGCTTGCTTGGCGGCTGCAATTCAATTCCGATTCCCGAAGAAAAGAAAACCTACGTGGGAACGTGGGAAGGTGTTGGTTTTCATTTAACGATCACCGACGATGGGGGCGTCAACTACAGGCGTGTAAACGGTAATCACACAAAAACCGTAACCGGTCCTGTACAGAGTTTCGAAGGAAATGATTTTGTCGTCGGAGTGCTTTTTATCACCACAACCTTTAGGGTGCAACATCCTCCTTATATGGACGGCAATGAATGGCTCATGGTCGTTGACGGGGTTGAATTAAAAAAGGTTGCCGGTCCGATTATTTAAAAGACGGCTTTTCATCGCATCTTTGGTTTGAGCCAACGGTTCTTAAACAGCAGATAAGCAGATACAGATATGTTTCTGCTTTTTTATTTTGAGGGCAGTTCGCCATTCGGGCGGGCTGCCCTTTTGTTTTCTATAATTGCGCTTCTTATTTTCTTGTTGCAAACCCTAAAATTTGCTAGATGAGAAAGGCGATTCGTTGATAATGAAAAGCAGTATCGATGATTAATTAAAATCCAAAAAAGGTAGGATCAAATGAACGCATCCATCATAGACCTCTCAGCGGTTCGCTCTCAGTTTCCGGCCCTGCTGCAAGCCGATGCCCGTGGACGGCCTTATGTGTATTTCGATGGTCCGGGCGGCACCCAGGTGCCGCAGCGGGTTATCGATGCCATGGGCGATTATCTGGTGCACGCCAATGCCAATCACGGTGGTCACTTTATCACCAGTCGCCGCAACGATGAGATCATCGACCAGGCCCGGGCTGACATGGCCGATTTTTTTAATGCACCTTCTTCCAGGGAAATCGTTTTCGGTGCCAACATGACATCTCTTACCTTTAGTTTCAGCCGCGCCATCGGCCGCAAGCTGCAAGCCGGTGATGAGATTATCGTCACGCACCTGGATCACGATGGCAACATCGCCCCGTGGACGGTTTTAGAAGAAAATGGAATCGTCATCAAATGGGGAGATTTCAGGCCTGAGGACTGCCGCCTGGACCTGGATCATCTGGCTTCTCTGCTGAATGAAAAAACCAAATTGGTGGCAGTGGGCTATGCATCCAACGCGGTCGGTAACATCAATCCAATTGCCGAAATAGCGGAAATGGTCCATGCCGTTGGGGCCTGGTTATGGGTGGACGCGGTTCATTACGCACCCCATGGACCCATTGATGTCCAACGCGCAGGGTGTGATTTCCTGGTTTGTTCGGCATATAAATTCTTTGGTCCTCACGTGGGAATCCTATGGGGGCGTCTGGATTTACTCGAGCAACTGGCAGCTTACAAGGTAAGGCCATCGAAAACCACGCCACCCCATAAGTTCGAGACCGGCACCTTAAACCATGAAGGCCTGGCCGGGATACGCGGCGCCATAGATTATCTGGCTGAAATCGGACGGATTTACGGCAACCGGCTAAACTCAAGCACTACCGATGCGCGCAACCGTTATGCTGGCGGGCGCCGCCGGGAATTAAAGCAGGCCATGGATGTGATTATGGCTTATGAACGGCCGTTGTTTGAAGACCTTTTGACAGGGATCCAAAAATTATCCGGAATCCGCATTTACGGTATTACGGATCCGGTGGAATTTGATCAGCGCTGCCCTACGCTGGCTTTTACACGCGAAGGTTTTACGCCTTCACGAATCGCCGAACACCTCGGCAACCACGGCATTTTTGTCTGGAATGGCAACTACTATGCCTTGGCTGTTACGGAACGGCTGGGGGTGGAAGATTCAGGTGGAATGGTACGCGTCGGTCTGGCCCATTATAATACCAGAGAAGAAATAGATCGACTGATCGGGGTGCTGAAAAATATGTAAGCAAGATCGGTCAGGCTCGCTGCCGCTAACTTCAGCATGTAAATCCATTTTTAATTCCTATGAAATGGACTAGAATAAGCTAGCGCTTTTGGCCTCTCGCAAAGGCGCAAAGGGTTTTTTATTATTTAAATTATAATTCTTTGCGGCTTAGCGGCTTGGCATGAGCGATAATATTGAAATCGATTAAGTCCAAAATTCAACTTTAGCGCATTTGCACCTACTTATAACCTTTGCTTGATCAGCTTGCCCAGCTCGGTCACCGCAGCTTCGATCACCGCTTCACTGGATTGAGAATAGGACAGGCGAAACGTATGGATTCCGCTCTGGTCTATGAAAAACGGTGCACCGGCCACAAAAGCCACATTATGTTTCACCGCATCGGCCAGGAGTTCGGTGGCATCCATCGTACCGGGGAGTTTAACGAAAATAAAAAATCCGCCGGCAGGTCGATTCCACTGCACTTCTTCAGGAAAATGAACTTCAAGTTGTTCAAGCATAAAGTCGCGTTTGCGCTTATAGTATTTATTGTTCAGTTCAATTCGTTTTTCGAGCAAACCGCTGCGAATAAATTCCAATAAAATATACTGGGCCAGGGTATTGGTGGCCACATCCACAAACTGTTTGGCTACAACCATTTTACGGATCACCTCCGGTGGCCCGATACTCCATGCCACCCGCAATCCGGGTGCAAACGTCTTGGACATGGAGCGCATGTGGATCACACGGCCTGCGGTATCCAGGGCCATCAGAGAAGGCAGGTGATCGCCTTCAAATCGCAAATCACCGTACGGGTCGTCTTCAAAAATTACCAGATCATAGGTTGCCGCCAGCTCGATAAGATCCTTGCGACGCTTTAATGAAAGTGTCGCCCCGGTGGGATTCTGGAAATTGGGAATCACATAGATTCCTTTGGCCCGTTTTCCAGCGGCTTTTAGCATTTGCAACTGATCCGCGGCCTGAAAGGTGTTTATCCCATCAGCATCGATCTCTACACCGCAAAGTTCTCCGCAACATGCCAGTACGGCACCGGAGCCGCCGAAATAGGTCGGCAGTCCCACCAGAACCACATCGTCGGGATCGATCATCACCCGACAGGCCAGATCCATTCCCTGGGCCGATCCGTGGGTGAGAAGAATGTGATCGGCGCTACATTCAATCCCGTAACGCTTGGCGGCCAGGCGGGCGAGTTCCTGGCGCAATTCGGCCAGTCCCTCGGTTGTGCCGTATTGCAGAACCTGGTCCGCATTCTTGCGGAGCTGTTCGCTGGCGATCCGCAAAATATCTTTGCTCGGAAAGACAGCCGGATCGGGCCAGCCGCCTGCCAGGGATTTCATATCCGGAAGGTCTACGAGTTTATTAATTTCGCGGATTGCCGACGGCACCGCACAACAGGCGCTTTTTGAATATAGATGGTCCAGGCTCGATGGAGACATGGTGAACCTCAAAAAGGTTATGTTTTTAAACACCGCAGCTTGGCCAAATCTTCCGCATACCCGTATAGATGCAAACCCTTGCTTTCGACAACCATTTGACCGTCGCCAACACCGATTTCAGCGGCCATATATTCCTTTAAATTTTGAATGGCAGCCAGGTTTGCCGGGAAGCCGTTCCAAAGATCCCAGGATCTAAAATAAACAAAGAAATTAAGGAAATCATCCTGAATACGGGTGTCGATGGACCGCAAGCAGGGCGGATCCAGCAGGGTCAGATCCGATGGGTGTGCGATTTGGAGGACCAGCTGGTTATTGCGCTGACCAAACTTTTTGTAAGTGTCAATAACCCATTCGATCTGATTTAAGTAAAGCTGACCGTCTTCTTCAAAAACGACATTCCCGTCTACAGCGCGCTTATCGATAATTTCAGTATTGTCCTGTTCCCACCAGCTCAGTTTATCTCCGGATAGGGGAACTCTCGTAAGCCGTTCACCGTAGGTATAGGATTCGCCGGTTTCTTTGCGCGCCGACATTAAATATTCGATATAAGCGCGGTCATAGCCCTCTCCGCCGTAAATATAATCGTGTTCCACCGGATTGGGGATGCCGCAGGCCGGCGGAATATCCGGTATAAGCGGCTGGGTCCCGGGATGTTTCACATGGCCCATGAAGTAATCGTACTCCAGGCGGGTTTGCCCTTCATAAGATCCTCGATCGATGACAAATCGCCTGCCGCGATCAAGGATGTCATGAACCGCCTGAAACCATAAATCCGGTAAATCTCTGGCATAAATGCTGTGGATGTCCATTGTTATCTTTCTTAAATTGAAATGGGTTTCAGGTTTCGGGTGTCAGCGTTTGGTTTGGAGCTGTTTCAGATCTATCAATCCTGACACCTGAATACTGACACCTGAAACCTAGTGGCAGAAAATGTGAGCCTATCTTTGGCGGAGTTTTGCAATCTATTTAAGTGACTGGTTTATTCTAAATATCCAGCGTGCTGACTTCAAGGGCATTGGTCTGAATAAACTCACGGCGGGGTTCCACTGCCTCACCCATTAGGATCGTAAAAATTTCATCCGTATCGACAACGTCTTCGACTTTTACCTGCAACATGTTGCGCTTTTCAGGATTCATTGTGGTTTCCCACAGTTGGTCCGGGTTCATTTCACCCAAACCTTTATAGCGCTGGATCGTAAGGCCCTTCTTGCCGTCCCGCATGAAAATATCCAGCAACTCGATTTTATCCTTAACCTGAATGGGTTCACCATCTTTTTGTTCATCTTTGTAAGAAATCGTAAACGGTGGATAATCGTATTTGAAGATATTTTTCCCAAAATTCAAACATTTCTGAAAATCATTGGAATAGATCAGCCCGCGTCCGATTTTTACAGGACTCGATGATTTTCCGAGCGGGTCATAAGGCAGTTCCGCATCTTCCTCGGTGATCTTTCCATTAACCATCATTTCAAAAACATCGCGTTCTTCATTGAATCTCAAGCTGTCCACAGCGTAACCTTTTTTGATCAACTTTTCCCGCAAATTAGACATGCGCTTTTCGTTCTGCAAAAAGGTTTTATTGGCAACATTTTCTTTGACTAACATTTCGGCGAGTTCGGCCGGAATACCGCGCTTGTTCAGGCGGTCCAGAATTGAAAAATACTCCGAGATGTTGGCAATAAACATAAACAGGTTGTGGCCGGTTAATTCTTTCTGACCTTTTTGGAATTGCAGCGTTCTGGCGCTACAAACCTTTTTCAGGACAATATCATTTAATTCGGATTCATTATTGACATAGTTTTCACTCTTTTTTCCTTTACCGACTTTAAACAAAGGCGGTTGCGCAATATACAAATAACCCTTTTCGACCATCTCGGACATCTGCCGGTAAAAAAAGGTCAGCAAAAGCGTTCGGATGTGGGAACCGTCAACATCCGCATCGGTCATGATAATCACCTTATGGTATCTTATTTTTTCAATATCGTATTCTTCTTTGCCGACTCCGGTTCCCAGAGCGGTGATGATATTTTTAATTTCCTCACTGTGCAAAATTTTGTCAAAGCGGGCTTTTTCAACGTTTAAGATTTTTCCCTTTAACGGTAAAACCGCCTGAAATTTTCGATCGCGGGCCTGTTTGGCAGACCCGCCGGCAGAATCCCCCTCAACGATAAATAGCTCACGTTCAGCGGGATCTGTAGATTGACACTCTGCCAGTTTACCGGGAAGGGTGGCATCTACAAGGGCACCTTTGCTTCTGGCCAGATCGCGAGCCCTTTTGGCAGCATCTCTGGCCCTGGCAGCATCCACTCCTTTGGCAATGATCTTTTTGGCAACCGCAGGGTTTTCTTCAAAAAAAGTGCTTAGTTTTTCATTAACCAGCGATTCGACCAGTCCCTTCACTTCACTGTTGCCCAGTTTGGTTTTGGTCTGGCCTTCAAATTGGGGATCTTTGATGCGCACACTGATGATCGCGGTCATCCCTTCGCGCACGTCGTCACCGGTGATTTTTACCTGTAAATTCTTCGGCAAATTCCCGTTGGTGGCGTATTGATTGATGGTGCGGGTCAAGCCGGCCTTAAATCCGATCAGATGAAAACCGCCTTCGGTGGTGTTGATGTTATTGGCAAATGAAAATATTTTTTCGTTATAGGTATCATTGTATTGGATGGCAACTTCTATCTGGATATCGTTTTTTGTGCCTTCCATAAAAATCGGTTTTTTATGAAGCGGGGTATGGCGCCGATTGATGTACTTGACATAATCAACAATGCCGCCTTTTTGATAAAATTCTTCTTTTGTATCGGTGCGCTCATCTTCAATCGTAATTCTGAGCCCTTTGTTTAAAAAAGCCAGCTCTCTCAGCCGTCGGACCAGGACCTCATAGCTGAATTCCGTGATTTCAAAAATTTCCGGATCAGGGACGAAATGAACCTTGGTCCCCTGTTTGCGGGTTTTGCCATTTTTCTTTAATTCGCTGGTTTTTTTACCTTTTTCATATGACTGCGTATAAACCTGTCCTTCCGTATAAATCTCGACTTCCAGAAAGCTGGACAGGGCATTGACAACCGAAACACCGACGCCGTGGAGTCCGCCGGAAACCTTATAGGAATGATCGTCGAACTTGCCGCCGGCATGCAGTTTGGTCATGACAACTTCAACCGCCGGAATCTTTTCTTTCTTATGAATACCGACGGGTATCCCCCGGCCGTTATCGATCACACTGACACTGTTGTCGTCGTGAATGATTACGTTAATGAGTTCGCAATAGCCTGCCATCGCCTCATCGATACTGTTATCGACAACCTCATAGACCAGATGATGCAAACCCGCAACGTCAACATTTCCAATATACATTGCAGGTCTTTTGCGAACGGCCTCCAGACCTTCCAATACCTTGATGTTATCTTCTGTGTAAGTGTTCTTATTCGGTTTTTCTTTCATATCCTCATCGGCATTATTACGCTTAAATAGGTTTTGTCTTTTTCGCCTTCAATCAGACAGGGTTTTTCCTCATCGATAATATTGAGAATGATTTTATCATCTTCAATAACATTCAGGGTTTCAGTGAAATATTTGGGATTAAACATAACCGTAATGGCGTCGCCTTTATATTCGACATCCATATCTTCTTTTGATTCACCGATATCGGGATTGGTGGAAGTAATCATCAGCTTATTCTTTTCAAAATTAAATATCACGCCTTTGTAATCTTCCGAACTCAATATGGACATGCGTTTGAGCATCATTAAAAATAAGTGTCGATCCAACGGAACCGTATTTCCTCCCTTTTTCACGATGATATCGCCGTATTCCGGAAAATCACCTTCCAATAGTCGAATGATCAATGTTTCGCGCTCTTTTTGAACGATAAAATTATTATCTTTAAAACCGATTTTGGCCGGACCCTCCGAATCCAGAAATTTGCCGACCTCAACAAGACCCTTTTTGGGAATCATGACATTTTCTCCCGACGGCAGGATGCTGTCCTTGTCAAAGAGATGATCCACCTTTGAAAGCCGGCTGCCGTCAGTAGAGACAAACCGAAAAATCTTATTCTTTTTTTCCTCAATGCGTTCAGCGAAAACACCAACAATGTGCGCACGCTTATCATCGGTTGCACCGCTGATAATAACTGATTTTTCAATCATTTTTGCCAGAATCGTGGATTCAATTTCAAAAAATTCAACGGCTTCTATTTTGGGAATTTCAGGAAAATCATCCGGATTCAAACCGACGATGTGATACTCGACATTTCGATTGCCGATTTCGATCCAATGATTTTCAACTTCATTTAAAAAAATATCTTCACTCGGAAAATCTCGAACAATTTCGTAGAATTTCCGGGAATTTATAGCAATCATTCCTTCTGCTTCAACTTTCGCATCATAAAATCCCTCGAAACCGGTTTCAAGATCTGTTGCTGAAATAGAAATACCGTCATTTACTGTTTTAAGCAAAACATTTGTGGTTATCGCAAGATTCGTCCGGCGTCCGGTAAGACCCTGTACCTTGGATAAAACAGGAAGCAAATCGGCTTTTTTTATGGTTACCTTCATAATGGTTTCCTTATTATTATATAAATATATTTAATACTAATTATAATAATAGCGTGTCGATAAGTATGAAATCTTTTTAAAATATTAATATTATTATAAAAGAAGTAATAAAAAGGCTATAATAACCTTACGTGTATGCTGACGATAAGAAGCCGAATATCGACATACAAAATAAAATTGTCAATAAGTCTTAAACTATCATCACTTTATGATAAAATATGTGTTCAAAACCAAAATTTGTTAAAATTTAAAAAAATAGAGTTATTTCAATAAAATATAATACCTGACAACCCGCGGTTAAGATGAATGCATCCACTTATTAATTAACGGTACAACACGGCTTTGCCAGTTGTTGGACGTTCTTAGTTTAATAAAGTGTTTATACAATTTTTCTAAAAATTGCAAGATCTTATCATATAAAAAGACCTTTTCTAAAATTGCACCTTCCAGCTCCTCCGGACTTTCCTGCGGTGCAATTTCGGGTGTTTTGAAACCGCTAAGATTTAGACTTTCCCCTTTTAAGGTAAACTGCCATTTTTGTTCGGTCGTTCGGCAAATTAGATTGAGTTCAGCAACCAGGGCGCCTTTATTCAAGGCCAGCATTCCTTCTTCAAAATTAGCATTTTCACCTTTAATGGTGATACGCTCGACCGATTCTTTTTTTCTTTTTTCCAGGACAATGCGGTTACCGATTTCAAAGGATGTTAAATCCGGATCCATACGTTTAAATACGGCCGGCTCCTGTTCGATGACAAACCATAACCAGGTCAGAAACTCCTCCCCGAGAAACTTAAATCGGTTATAGGCAACCGCTACATCTAACAATTTATACCTAATTAATCTTTAAAACGTGTAGGCGACAGTTTCAGAAGAACATCTTTTTCAGCAGCCGAAAGATCGGCGCTCAATTGGGCAGCCGTATAGGGAAACATGCGAATCAAGGTCATATGAAAGGACCTTAAAAAGAGCGTTTCAAGTTCTTCATTGGCTGCTTTTAAATTCGAAAAAAACCATAAAACCGATTCTTCATAGTTCCAGACAATATCGTAAACATGAGGGGTTGCTGGAACTTTTAAATTTAACGCTGCGATAACATGATCTTTGATGATCTTTTTTTCATTACGCGATAAATATTGCCTGCCGCTTTCATCCAAACGCCGGGCTGATTCCATCATGAAATTTTTTTGGATTAATTTTGCAGGAATGTTTTTTTTGTCAATCCGCAACGCGAAAACCAGATGAGCCCCAAAAACAAAATTAGATCCTCTAAAATCAGGCTGATACGGTTTTTCAAATGATGTCCAACCGCTTACCTTTTCCAATGCCTGATCATCAATTTCAGAAATAGCATTTTCGTGAAGTGCAGCAGCAACCGTTTCCAGAACAGGTGATTCAAGCTTACCCTCAACCTTATATCGCGTTATCGAAACCGAAGCGGACAACAGACTCATTTGCAGGACTTTTTATCTGTATTCAGTGAAACAGTTATTCTTATAAATTCTACCATATATAGTATATAAAATAAATAAAGATAAATATATAGCGTTTTTGATAGAAACAGACAAGCTAAATTTACTGTTAAATAAAATAGCAAAAAGTGGTATGGAAAACAGGTTGGCCAGTTAGCCCGTTGAACCGTTATTTTATTTTCCTTTTTCTTTTAAGAGAATGGCATAAACAAAACTTTTCTTAATTTCTGTTCAAGGAAGTTTCATGAAATTTATTGCGGATCTGCATGTTCATTCTAAATATTCCAGGGCTACGGCCAAAAATCTGGATCTTGAAAATCTTTACATTGCCGCCCAGCTCAAAGGCATCACCGTGGTTGGAACCGGAGATTTTACCTATCCGGCCTGGTATGAGGAAATTTCTGAAAAACTGGTTGAGGCCGAAGCCGGTTTGTTTAAGCTGAAAGACGAGCTGGCCCGCCAGTGTGATGCGCACGTCCCACCGTCCTGCCGCAGTACCGTACGTTTCGTTTTGGCCACTGAAATCAGCAATATCTACAAGAAAGATGGCAAAACCCGTAAAAACCATAATCTTGTCTTCGTGCCGGATCTGAATATCGCCCAAAAATTTAACGCTAAACTGGACAAGATGGGTAATATAAAATCCGATGGACGGCCCATCCTGGGGCTGGATGCCCGGGATCTGCTTGAAACCCTGCTGGAAACCTCTGAGCAGGCTTTCCTGGTGCCGGCGCACATATGGACGCCCTGGTTTTCGATGCTGGGCTCAAAATCCGGCTTTGACTCCATAGAAGAATGTTTTGATGATCTAACACCGAACATTTTTGCGGTTGAAACCGGTCTGTCCTCCGACCCGGCGATGAACTGGCGGGTATCATCATTGGATGGCGTAACCCTGATGTCCAATTCTGATGCACATTCACCGCTGAATCTGGGCCGTGAAGCCAATATATTCGATACCGAGCGTTCCTATTCTGCCATCAAAACCGCCCTGAAAACCGGAGATCCCAGGCAATTTCTGGGAACCTTTGAGTTTTATCCTGAAGAAGGCAAGTACCATATCGACGGTCACCGGACGTGCAAAATTTCATTCTGGCCCGGGACCACCATGAAACATGAGGGTCTATGTCCGGCATGCGGTAAACCGTTGACCCTCGGGGTTTTATACCGGGTCGAAGAATTAGCCGACCGCAAAGAGGGCCAAAAACCCGCCCGGAGCCACCCGTACACCAGCAGTATTCAACTGACGGATCTTTTGTCAGAAGTACTACGGGTGGGCCCGGCCTCCAAGAAGGTCAAACAAGCCTATCAGACGGTCCTCAATAAACTGGGTTCGGAATTCGATATTTTACACCGCCTTGATATCGATGCCATCGAGCAGGCCGCGGTTCCCCTTTTGGGTGAAGCCATTGCCCGCATGCGCCGCCGGGAGATCAACATCATTCCGGGCTATGACGGAGAATACGGCCGCATCCGGATATTTAAAGAACAGGAGCACCAGACACTGCTGGGACAACAATCGCTTTTTGTTGATTCCATACTACAGACGCCGTTTCCGGCGTCGGAATCAAAAGGCAGACCCGCCGGAGTTTCGCGAAAAAGCAAAATCAAAAAAAATGAATCTGAACACACGCCGGCCGATGTTTTCGCTCAGCTAAATGACCGACAGCGTCGGGCTGTGGAGTATCCCGATGGATGCCTGCTGATTGTCGCCGGACCCGGCACCGGCAAAACCCGCACCCTGACCATGCGAATCGCCCATTTAATAATGCGCAAAGGCGTATCCCCCCGGCATATACTGGCCGTGACGTTTACCCGCAAGGCTGCCCAGGAAATGCAAGAAAGGCTCACGTCAATCCTGGGCCAGGCCCACCCGATGCCCCTGGTCACCACCTTTCATGCACTGTGTTTTAAGATATTAAACGAACGCCATCCCGACGGCAGCGAATCCGTCATCGATGATGATGCCCGCAAAGATTTAATCGGCGAAGCGATTAAACGGGTTAAAGATCAGGGAATAACGATTTCGCAAAAGCCGCAAAAAATACTGGACAGGATCATTGAAGCCAAGCAACAAATTCTAAACCCGGATGAGTTGACACCGGCCGACAATGTTACGGTTGATGCCCGCGCGCTGGCCGAAGTGTATCATCGATACCAGAATCTTTTGGCCATCCGGGGATTAAACGATTATGAAGATCTGATTTTTAAAGTCGTTCAATTGCTGGAAACCGATTCCGAGGCCTGCAAAAAATACCGCCATCAATTTCAGCATATTTTCATCGATGAATATCAGGACTTAAATCACGGCCAGTACCGGATTGTGCAGGCGCTGGCGCCTCCGAAATCATCAAATCGGAATCTATGTGTCATCGGTGATCCGGATCAGTCGATTTACGGTTTTCGCGGATCCGACGCGTCCTATTTTACCCGCTTTGTTGATGATTATCCCGAAACCGATGTTGTTGAACTCACACGCAATTATCGATCGACCGCCACCATTCTAAACGCATCTTTTCAGGTCATCCGGGACCATCGTCTGCATGCCACCGAAAACAGGACCTATTCTCAAATAGTTGGCGTTAAAACCATTGATATACTTGAACTTGGCAGCGCCAGGGCCGAAGCCATGGCCATTGCCCGCATCATAGCCCGGCTGGTGGGCGGCACCGGTTTTCATTCCATTGATACGGGTCAGGTAGAAGATGCCAATCTGGATTCGGCCCGCAGCTATGCCGATTTTGCCGTGCTGGCCCGTACCAACCACCAGCTCAAAATCGTTGCAGACGTTTTTGAACAGGACGGGATTCCTTTTCAGATTGCCAGCCGCCAGAATTCCCTTAAAAGCTGGGGCCTGGCCGAGTTGATCTCGCTGTTAAGCATCGTGGAAGGATGCGGCAGTGACCTGGATTTTGATAACTGCCTGTCGCTGTTCTCCGCGGGCCTGAATAAAAAAGCTGCCGATAACTTTAAATCCTGGTGTTATTCAAAGCAATTGTCCTTTCAACAGGGGTTTATCAACGCCAAACGCTTTCCGGTACCCGGCTTAAGCCGCACCCAGCAGCAAGAACTTGTCGATTTTGCCGAAAAAATAGCCGTCGTCAAAAAAGAGACCGCCGCGATGACGGTTGCCGAAAAGCTGCGGAACCTGTCCCAAACGCCCCAATTCAGGCCCCTTGTAAGCACGGAGCCCCAGTCTCAGGAAGCCTTTAACAATCTGATTTGCATGTCAGAGGGTTTTAACGACAATGTGTTTGAATTTTTAACCAACGCTGCGCTGCACACCGATACCGATGCCTATTTGCCGGTGGCCGAAAAGGTCGCTTTGATGAGCATGCATGCGGCCAAGGGTCTGGAATTTCCGGTGGTGTTTATTGCCGGGTGTGAAGCCGATTTGATCCCTTTAAAGCGTGAAGGTTCAAATCAGGACGAACCCATCGATGTGGCCGAAGAACGCCGCCTGTTTTATGTGGCCATGACCCGGGCCATGGAACGGTTGTACCTGACCCGGGCTAAAAAGCGCAGCGTTTACGGAAAGATGCTTACCCGATCTCCTTCCCCCTTCCTGGCGGATATTGAAAATCGTCTTAAAAAAGACGAATCCCCGCAAATCAAAAAGAAAAAGACCAGAGAGCAAAAACAGTTAAAGTTGTTCTAAAAATAGCGCTTCTTTCAAAGCGGTCTCCAAAATTAGGCGGATCTTTTCAAATTTATTTGGCCTTTTTCGAATGAAATCTGTATAAAAGGTTATAAAATAAGTTTTGATTTTCTATTTCTTCCGATTAAAGCGCAGCTTCACTTTTTGCAGTACCAGCGGTCCCTTATTTCATCTTAAACACCGATTCATTTTATTTTTTGTAAAAGATGCCTCTACAATCCCAACGGCATAAAAGAGGCCGAAGATGAAAAAAAACAGCGCTCTTGTCTTTAGCAACAAGTCATTTGTTTTTTTATTGCTCATCCCGTCATTCTTTTTAGCCTGTAGCGGGAAAATGTCGGTGGAAGAAGCCCGACAGGTTGCCGTGTCGATGGGGGATAGAACCTTAGTTGCGCCGCCGCGTCGAATCGATGATATCTTAAGCGTACTGGATCAAAGCGCTTCAGAGAATACTGCCGGCAGTCAAAAGTTCAGAGAAGTAATCGATAAACCCCCTCCGCGGACCGGAAGCCCGGCGGTGCGTTCAGTCTATTACAGCAGCAGAGGGGATGCTCTCATCCAACTGGGGCGTTACGGCGAGGCCCTGGACGACCTGCGTCTGGCGCTGGCTTATTCCTCGCGATCCGGCGGTCATGATTTCAGATTGATTCAAAGGCTGGCCTATGCCGAATTTGTCTGCGGGAATTTCAAACACGCCATCGAACTCATGGAACAGGCGCTGCACCTCAAAGAACATCCGTCGAATTACAAAGGATTGGTCAAGCTCTATACGCGTGTCGGAAATCTTGAAGCCGCTCTAAGAGTAGCCGACCGCGGTGTCAGCTTTTGCAACCGTCTGAGAAACCGACAAGGCTGGGGGAAATGGCCTGATATCAATGCTGCCGATATGAAGGCACTTATTCTGGAGGCCCAGGGCAAGTTTGCCGAAGCGGAGCCCTATTATAGACAAATACTGCGATATTGGTCGCCTGAAATGAAGCGGCAGTATCCACTTTCATATATTATCACCAAAATTTATCTGGCCCGCAATTTGGAGAATCAGGATCGTTTGATGGAAGCCGAGCTCGAGGCCCGCGAAGGCCTGAAGCTTTTAGGAGGCCTGGACAGGGAATCGGAGATTTTTGGAAACTTTGTCAGCCTATTAGGAGAAATTCTTCTCGGACAGGGCCGTTTGCAGGATGCCGAAAAAATTATCGGCGCCGGTGTTCGCATCACCGAAGAAGCAAACGTTTCTGCCGATTCTTATATCATGGCAGAAAGCCGCATGCGGCTGGGCGATGTTTTAACCGCCGAACAAAAATTTGATGAGGCCATGCACTACTTTGATCTTGCCCGATCGGCAATGCAGCAGAATCAATACCTTTTTGAAAACTTTTTTGCCAGAAATCCGGCATTGATGCTGGCGCTGGTGCGCACCAGGCGAATCGAAGAAGCCATTCAAAGAATTTCAGCGGTTTATGCTCAAAACCACAAGCTGCTTGGTGATAAACATTATCTGACTGCCGAGGCGCTGGGCTTTCGCGGTATGGTAAATCTGCTGCAAAAAAACAAGCTGGTAGCACTCAAGGATTTCGCCGCCGCCCTGCCGATTCTGATCGAAAGCGGCAGCGCCGAAACTTCTTCCTTCGACCGGAAACTACGGCTGAGGATTATCCTGGAAAGTTATCTTGACCTGCTGGCTGAAGTCCAGGGCAGTCCCTTGGAAAAAAACGCCGGCATTGATGCAAGCGCCGAAGCATTCAAGCTGGCCGATGCATTGAGTGGGTCAACGGTGCGCAGCGCCATTAGCGCCAGCACGGCCAGGGCGGCGGTGACATCTTCCGAGTTGGCCGACCTTGTGCGCCAGGAACAGGACGCCCGCAAACACCTGAAGCAGTTAGAAACCACCCTGATGGAAAATCTGGCCGTACACCGCGAACAGCAACTGCCGGAAGTCATCAGTGAGCTGAAAACTCGGATCGACGCCTTGAAGCGCGCCCGGCGGGTTATCGCGGATGATATCAAAACCCGCTTTCCAAAGTATGCTGAACTAGTCCGCCCAAGGCCGGTGAGCATTGTCCAGGTGCAAAAAAATCTGCATCCTGGCGAAGCGTTTGTTTCCGTTTATACAACCACTGATCAAAGCTATGTCTGGGTGATTCCACATGAAGGAGAGGCCGGCTTTTCGACGATGACGCTGGGTTACAAAAGGCTGGCGCAGATGGTCGCCGACCTGCGCAAAGCCCTGGATCCCAAACCCACAACATTCGGCGATATTCCCGAATTTGACACCGCGCTGGCCTATGATATTTATCACCGGCTGCTTGAGCCGGTTAAAAACAAGTGGCAAAGTGCCAAAGACTTGTTGATTGTGGCCCACGGACCACTAGGGCAGCTGCCCTTTACGCTTCTGCCGACCGAAACCGTCAGTCTCGGCGAAGAACAGGAGCTGTTCAGTCGGTATCGCCAGGTTCCCTGGCTGATCCGCAAAGTGTCGATTACCCGACTACCTTCAGCTTCCACTTTTGTTAATCTGCGCGGCGTTGCTGGGGGCGATCCCCAGCGCAAGGCCTATGCCGGTTTCGGAGATCCGGTTTTTAATCCCCAGCAGTTGGCGGAGGCTCAAAAGGAAAACCAAACGAAGACCATCGTAGTTGCGCACCAACCAGGGCATCTTAATGTTCGCGGCATACGCCTATCTAATGAAGGCACCCTTGACAGCGATAAAATCGTTTCCTGTACGCTGGACAAACTCAATCGGCTGCCGGACACTTCCGCCGAAATCAAGCACATTGCCGATGCATTAGGGGCCAGTCCAAACGACGATGTATTTTTAGGGAAAAAGGCATCCGAGCAGCAGGTTAAATCCATGGATTTATCGGATCGCAAGGTGATTGCCTTTGCCACCCATGCCCTGGTGCCCGGTGACCTGGACGGCCTGGATCAACCGGCGTTGGCGCTGTCAGCGCCTTCCATTGCGGGTAACGATGAGGACGGCCTGCTGACAATGGGAGAAATTTTGCGGCTAAAGCTGGATGCGGATTGGGTGGTGCTTTCAGCCTGCAATACCGGCGCAGCTGAAGGCAAGGGTGCTGAGGCTCTATCGGGTCTCGGGCGTGCATTTTTTTATGCCGGTACCCGGGCGATCCTAGTGAGCATGTGGCCGGTGGAAACGACCTCGGCCCGTGAGTTGACCACCGGGTTATTCAGATATCAACAGGAGGATCAAACGCTCTCAAGAGCCCGGGCCTTGCAAAAATCCGCTCTGGCTTTAATCGATGGGCCGGGATTCAAAGATCCGACGACCGGCAAAATCGCGGCCAGCTATGCCCATCCGCTTTTTTGGGCACCGTTTATTGTGGTGGGCGAGAGCGGCCGTCCTGCCAATTAAAATCCGCAAATTGTAACTCAAAGCCTGTAATCCCCATCGAAATTTGAGCCATTTTAACTCAAGTTTTGTGTTATTTTTGTCGATATTCTCTCTGGGATGGTTGCAGGCTTTTTGCCTCCCTCTAGCTGTTGAGTCAATCCATTTAGACCCACACAAGATATTGTGGGTGTGTATCAGAACATACTAATATCATTGGTTATTATTACATTTTTCTTGAGTTTAAACCCAATTTATGTAAAAATTAATCATACGATAGACGTACAGGGGGAACTGTCGCAGGGGGAAAACGGTTTCGATTTGGCTTTGAGGACTGATGGACGGACGCGGAATTAAATTTTCAAAAATCTTCTTTTCAAGCGCTATTTTTATTCTGATTACCTTTGCTTCGTCGGTACAAGCCGATATTTACATGTATATCGACGATAACGGGGTGATGCATTTCACCAATGCCCCCACATCCAATCAATACGATTATAAAGTTTATATTAAAGAAAGAACTGCCACTTCCACCAGGTTTCACGCCACCGATAAATACGATAAATTGATTTCCGATGCCTCCAGAGAATTCAATGTCGACTCCCGCCTTTTGAAAGCCATGATTAAAGCCGAGTCTGATTTTGACCCACGGGCGATTTCCAGAAAAGGCGCCATGGGTCTGATGCAAATTATGCCGGAGAACTTCAAAATGCTGGATCTGAAGAATCCCTTTGATCCCTGGCAAAACATCAGAGCCGGCGCACAGTATTTTAAGAAGCTCTACCAACGGTTTAATGGAAAGTTGGCGCTCTCCCTGGCGGCTTACAACGCCGGACCCACGGCGGTCGACCGCTATAAAAGCATCCCGCCCTATCAGGAGACCGAGGAATATGTTCGCCGGGTCTTGAGATACTACCGAACCTTTAAACAACTCTAGAACCCATCTGAAAAATGCGTCTAAGTGCCCAGGGCTGCGTTGTCCCGCGAATTGAAATACTCACGTACTGCGTGTACGCTCCGTTTTCAATTCACGTGACGCCTTGCCCTGAACCCTGATCCACATTTTTCAGATGGGTTCTAACTTTAATTTCCAATCTCCCTGTTCAAAAGCAGATCGATAAGCGTCTGACCGATGCGGGCATTGTCTTGAATTCCGCTGAACCGGCTACTTCCCGGTCCATACGCAAAGATCGGAACCATGGCGGCCGTATGGCCGGAGGTTGTAAAACCGCTTGCGGTCACCTGTTTGGTTTTCATGGAGCCGTCGTGAATGGCGAATCCGCCGGTTTCGTGATCGGCGGTAACGACGATCAGCGTGTTGCCGTGCTGTTGCGCAAAATCGCGCCCTGTCCCGACGGCACCATCAAAATCGATCATTTCTTTAATAATCCCTTCATGATCCCGGTCATGGGCGGCCCAGTCAATCTGAGACCCTTCCACCAGCAGGATGAATCCTTTACGGTTTTTAGAAAGAATGCGAAGGGCGACTTCCGTCAATTCGGCCAGAGCGTAATCCCGATCTGCAGCCTTTGGCAGGCCATCGGGTGCCAGCAGCGCAGCCAGTTTTTTACTCTGTCCGGGCAATTTATCATAGGATAATACCAGCGGCATCCGGGTTTCGAGCGACGCGAGCAGATTTTTATCGTCCGGACGGCGGCTGCCCTCATTGGATTTCGGAATAAAATATGCCCAGCCCCCACCGATCAGAACATCGGGGCCGTTTTTTAGGATTTGTTCGGCAATATCGGCGTGTTGGCGGCGATCTTCGACGTGAGCGAAAAAGGCCGCCGGTGTTGCATGGGTAACCGACGACGTCACCACCACCCCGGTTGATTTGCCCAGTTCCCGGGCGAATTCAAAAAGGGTTTTCAAAGGTTTTTTATCCGCAGAAACCGAAACAGCCCGGTTGGCGGTTTTATGACCGGTTGCCAGGGCGGTAGCCGCCGCCGCCGAGTCGGTTATCAGTTCGTTTTCCGGGTGGGTGGTTACCAATCCCGTGACCGCAAAACGTTCCAGGTTCAAAGTGCCGCGGGCAATTTTTCCAGCCGTAATGTGGGCAACGCCCATACCGTCACCGATGAAAAGAACAATATTTTTCGGATAATTATCGTTTCGGGAACAATTGCCGAAACTAAAAAGAATCAGAAAAAGGACCGCGCAAAGAATAATCGGTTTTATCTTTTCAGGGGTTGGTCTCATTAACGGAAGGTTCCCGTTTCAAGCTTATTGAGGCGCGATAAGTGTTTTGAAGCGCTCTCCGGTATTACCGAGGCTGTTGTTCACAATGTTTCGACCGCTCAATGAATCGACGGCGTTGATCCGCTGCTGGGGCGTCAGGTTTTTGGTATGCGCGTTGTAATCAAGATACCCATAGAAATATTTCATCCAAAAAAAGCAGGTGAACTCCGCCTGAATTTTGTGGGACAGGCCGATAACAGTTTCTAAAAACTTGACGTCCAGGGGCTGCCAGAATGAAAACACATCCCTCGCAAATGCTTTTACCGGGCTGATTTTTCCCAGCTCAAGATCAGATACTTTATAGAGCCAGGCCTCTCCGATTGAAACGGATTTGTTGTGACGCTGGGCCAGGGTGGCCACCCGCATCACGCGATTCATGACAAAATCTCTCTGGATCGGGTAGATATGAAGATCCAGATAATCCAGTTCAGGTATGGGCGCCAGGGCCTCAAAATAGGCCATATCATCCCATGTGCCGGCTCCGGCGCCCAAACGTACGCCAGGGTGTTTCAGGTTACCGGCAACGTGACGAACGGTTTCGCTGAAGTTGTTTACCGTAAAATCCAGTCCGGTGTTATGGGACTGGGTATCCGGCTCCGTAAAGAGGGTAAGGTAGTCAGGCTGCAATTCAGTGACGATGACGGCCGCCATCTCGCGCAACTCATCCCTGAAACGCGCCATGGTCAATCCGCGGTAGTCCACTTTGAGTTTGCTGAACTCCGGTTCGCGGAAGGTGGTGCCGATTTCAACAATCAGCTTAAATCCCAGGCGGCGAGTTTCTCCGGCAACCCGACGGTAGAAGTTGCGGTACTCGGCTGCTCGGGGAAAAGACGACGTTAAAATCGGATATTGGATGCTTAAAGCAATGCAATGAACCCCGAGATCCTTTAAACGGTCCAGGGTGAGTCGGGTTGCCCCGAATACCCGGTCTGTCAACAAAACTTCTCCGCGATTGCTGTTGGTTACCAGCAGCTCGACACCGAAGTTGACAGCGGATTTTCTTACATCCCGGTTGGCGTCAATGCTGCTGCGCAAACGGTCGAGTTTGGTATTCAGCTCATTGTACAGCGAGCGGTAGCCAAAGGGCACCCGGGCCTTATCCGTCGTTTGATCCCCCCGGCTGCCCGGTGTGCCGCTGCAGCCGGATAGCACCATCACAAGTATCATCGTGAAAATAAGTTTTGCGGCCTGCTGGTTGTGTGTCGCTTCCATTTTTGGTGATATCCTTGAATGCTTTCGTAAACCGGAATCGGTTTGCTTGAATCGATTTGGTGATATGACGGCCGACGAGAGGCACTGGACGCGCAGGCGCCGAATATATTCGGCGACCGGGATAATCATCTTCATGATCAAGGGCCTTCTTCTTTTTTCACCCGCGGGATCACCCGGACCTTCATCATTACCTCACCGTAACCCTGACATTCAACACCCGTATCGAGACATCTGACAGTGCGCATGAAATGAAAATGTCCGGGGTCCAGGGCCTCACTTAATCTCTCATTGATTAAGGCAACCGGAATGGTCAGTTGGGATATTAGATAGACGCACATTTTTTTTGGACAAAGTTTGGTTATAAAATTGCCGTCCATATCCAGAATCAATTTTTGCCCGATCTTGTGTCCTGAATTGCAATGTCTGGCGTCAACAATCTCAGCTTCTATGGAGTAATGCGGGGCAGCCTCTGAAAGGCGCTCGACGTGTCGAATTCGGTGACCGCCCTCGTGAAATGCATCTATCTGTGATTTTGTATACCCCACCCGTTGTCCGTATTTTGCGATGATATCTTTGGCCATTACGGTTCCTCTTTTTAAATACCCCACCCCCCCGATACCGGGATCGGCGCTCCGGTAATATAGGATGCTTCATCCGAAGCCAGAAATGCGATCACGCTGGCAATTTCCTCAGCTTCGCCCATGCGGCCCAAGGCCGTGTTATCGAGAATGGGCTGCTTATATTGATCGGCCATAAATTTTTCGATGGTGGGTGTGCGGGTCATGCCGGGCAGCACCACATTGACGGTTACACCGTCTGACCCGGCTTCTTTGGCCACCGATTTGGTTAAGCCGATAACCCCGGCTTTGGCCGTCGAGTAGGCCACTTCCCCCTTGGCGCCGATCTGCCCATAAATGGACGAGACATTGATAATGCGTCCCCATCCGGCTTTACGCATATCGGGCAGCAGCAGCTGAATCAGCGTAAACGGTACGACCAGATGAATGCCGAGTACCTCTAAAAAGTCGCCGGTGTCAATTTTGGCAACGGTTCCGGGCCGGTCGAACCCGGCGTTGTTTACCAGAATGTCGATACGGCCTTTGCTTTTTACTTCTTTTACGGCCTTTTTAAGGGCGCTAATATCGGTTAGATCCATTGTGCGGGTGAACACCTGTCTTCCACTCCGGCTGGTCTGGTCGGCTACTTCCGAAAGCGCCGTTGGATTTTTATCAAGTAAAATTAAATCAGCGCCCTTTAAAGCGAATACTTCCGCGCAGGCCCGGCCGATTCCCTGTCCGGCTCCCGTAATCAGCGCCAAATGACCGCTGAGTTCCATAATCTATCTCCTTTTAATGCGAAAAGGCGCCGCTACGCGCACCCATTTCACCGCGGCGCGCAAGATCAGCTCCTGCCAGATATCTAAAGGTTCTTTATCAAAAACAGTTTCTGCATCGGCTTTTAAAACATGCCAGTCGCCTCTGGCCCTTTCAAATTCAAGCTGATTGGGTGCCCAGCCGGCATAGCCGGCAAAGATACGAAACCGTTCATCTTCAGCTGCATTTTTCATCAAACGCTTAAGAACCTTCCAGCTTGAGCTTATGTAGACATCCTGAGTTACTTCTTGCGACGCTTCAGGCACCAGGGGGGTTCGAACAAGCATCAGGATTTGATTTACGGCAACCGGCCCGCCGACGTAAAGGGTATCCTTGCGCGCCTTTAATTCCTTAATATCCGGAAAAACCGTTGCCAGTTTGACTTCCGAAGGGCGATTGATGACCAGGCCCATGGCGCCGTCTTGCCCGTAATCGATCAGGAGTACAACGGTTTCTTTAAAATTGGGATCTATGAGCCGCCGGCTGGCCACCAGAAACTTGCCTTTGGCCAATTCTTCCTTGGAATCAAAGCCGCCGGGACCATTTCTCGGAACAGCGGCCTTTAAAGGCGTTGCTGTGCGCTCTATTCCGGAATCTTCTGCGCCAAACACAGGCGCAACCCGAACGGTTGCCGACAAGATCGGGATAATGAGCAGCGCAAAGAATACAGATCGTTTTACGGTACACCGGTTTGTGTATCTGCTAAAATTCAATTTTACCACCCCCTGTCTCAAAGGTTAAGTTGGGGATGACGCTTATAATATCAAGGCCCTTAGTGACCTTTATATTATAAAAACAAAAACTTCGATATTAAAATCCGATACCTTTAAAACCTTCCATATGGGCCTGCTTAACCAGCCATGCTCCATTTTTTTTTATCATTTGAAGACTCAGCTGGTACAAATCGGCATTTTCGCCCACTTCTTCAAGCCACCGCCCGGGGTCCTTGTAAAGTTCTTTCAATTCGGGCAAGCTTCGGTCTTCTTTAACGATCAGGAGATAAACCTTGGAAGCGGCTTTGCTTTCGTTGGATGTGAGATTAACAGACGGTTCCGGATACAAAACTTTAAATTTACCGTAGTGCTTACAGGCCGCCCAGACAATGCGCTTGATTTCCAGCCGACGATGTTGACCCGGAAGCGCAACGACGTCTTCGGTTGTCAGTTCCATAATGCCGCTGACATCGTGAGCTTCTGCCAGCTGCGCGCCTTTTTGAATTAATTCGCGGATGGCCGCTACCTCATCTTTTGGCGAACAGGATGAAACAAACGCAAAAAGAGTCGCCCAGAGGATGGCGTGCCGGGTCCATTTTGGTCTAAAGCGAAAATCGTTCATATTCACGGGTTTCATTGCGCAAGAGTGATTGTTCCAGAAATATACAATCAGGGATCTTCAACGAGCATGTCTCTTGTCAGCTTTCCGGGCGCTTCCGCACCAATCAGGCTCATGATCCGTTTCATTTCTTCCGTAATTTGATCGATGAGATCACGGACGCCTTCCCGACCCTCGGCGGCAAGACCGTATAAGATCGGACGGCCCAGGCCCACCAGTGAAGCGCCTAAAGCCAGACCTTTTAGCACATCGCTGCCGCGTCGGAAGCCGCCGTCGGCAATCAGAACCGCTTTTCCCTCAACGGTTTCAACAATTTCCTCCAATACCTGCAGCGCATGGGGCAAATAGTCCAGGGTGTGCGCGCCGTGGTTGGAAACCACCATACCGTCGGCGCCGGCTTCAACACATTTTTCCGCATCTTGCCGGCTTAACACGCCTTTGCAGATCAAGGGGCAGGAGACTTTTTTGCGGATGTCTTTTAATTCTTTCAGAGAAAGGGGAGCACAGTCCGAGGCTACCTGTTTGTCGTGGATTTTGGTGCCCTGGCCGGCGTCGGTTTCAATACCGACCCAGGTAACGCCGGCTTTCTGAATGTCTTCCAGGCATTGGAACATCTTGTCCCGATCCCTGAAAGGCTTGGCATTGGCTGCGACCGGAACACCGACAGCCGTAAGTTTGTTTAAATTCTTTGGGATCGGCGTGCCGGTCCACATAAGACTGCCGGCATCTTTCAGGCCCTCGGCCACATCCATCAAGCCGTTATCCGCTATGGCCGGAATCGGCATGGTCATGGCGGACATAATCACCGGAGTTGCCAGCTCAACGCCGAGGATCCGGCAGGCGGTATCGGGCGCCACCCCATCGATGTATCGGGGGCGGAAGGTATATCGATCAAGGATCCGGCGGTCGTGCTCTACAATAAAACCGGTTTCAACCGCATCCAGCAACCAGCCGAACTCCTTTTCCCTGATAAGCCTTTCTCCTTTCTCGTAAATGTCGGTGAGTCCCATAAAAATGTTCTCCTTTCGTCGCATTCAAATGGTTTCGCCCCAGCTTTCGAATTTACTGCACTGTAATTTGAATTTTGACGAAATGCAACCATGGTGAGGGCTGTTGTTAAACACTGATATTTTTATATCGCGCTAGGGGGTTTGAAAATCATTCCGGATATCGTACCAGGAGGTATATCTGCTTATTTTGTGGTCTAAATCCGCACCTCTATTCCAGGGGCGGTCAATTAACGCTACCGGGATGCCCATCTTTTGCGATAGGTGTCGTGCCATTTTTGCTGAATCTTCTACGGCAAGACTAAATTTCATTTCAGAAAATTCTTCCATCGAAACGGCAATATCCGTGTCAATATTTTCCCGGGAATATTTATCGACCATCGTAAAGTGATGATAGGGGACCTTGTGTTTTGCAAGCCAATCCAGTGACGCTTCATATGCACTGGTAAGCCGACCGGTCACAATCGAAATTTGATAACCCTGTTTGACCCAGTCTTCTAATGCGCCAATAGCACCTTCCATGGGGGCAAATGACATGATGACATCAGCCTGATGGACCCTGTGAAAAAAATGCGCATATTCGCTGTCGGTGAGATTAAAAGAGGCTTTGAGGTCGAACGTAAAGATGTCCTCAAAATTTACTTTTTTACCGAATTCAAGCTTCAGTATTTTAAGAAATGCGCTGGTGGTATCAGACAGTACGTCATCAAAATCTACATATATCGGTAACATGAATCTCCTTTAAATGTTCTATCCCGCCCTGCGATGCGCCTTAAGGCGCGGCTGCCGGTAACTTCGATCTGGCCATTATCAATTTTCAAGTATTTTTTTTAAATTTTCACCTTCTTCTTTCATGTGTTTTCGAACACTTGATAATCCCCTCTCGATCGCTTTCTTAAAGAAGGTTTGACCGATCCAACCCAAACGGTACGTTCCGGTTGCAATGAAGCGGCAAGCGCCTTCATCTTGCTCAATGATAAATTCATTCTTCGGGAAAAATTTTCTGACAAAACGGGATGCCGGGGAATATTCAATTCTTTCATTGGGGATTATTTTTGTAATTTCGAACTTTAGTTTGTGCAGCTTTCCGTGAATGTATTCTTCGGCATAAACAACCGATCCCTCGGTCCAAGGCTGTCCTTTCAACCATCGGAGGTGAACGTGGTCTTTCCTGTGCCAGGCCCGATAACTATCATCGTCAACAATGTCGGTTAAAAAGCTGAAAATTTTTTCGGGCGTTGTTTTGATTTTTATTGCATCTGTAAGTCTCACTTCTTCAAAAAAGGCCATGTTTTCGGATCCTCTTTTTTAAACCACACAAAAACCCCGCGCTCATATTATGAGGCGGGGTTTACGACTTTTAAACCATACCTATTCCTCTGAAAGTTAGGAAAATATCATTTGCTTTATGTTTCCATTCGGATCGTCCGATCCCATAATCTTGATAAAAATACGACTAAAAGTCAAGATACATTAAGACGCTTTAGAGCTGAACTTCTTTACCTTTGTTTGCATTCATCTCCTTTTAAATTCGAAGGCATAAAGATAGCGGGCTTGCCACGGCCTAGCTTGGCTAAGTGGAGAAGGGTCGCTGTCCGGCCTGAATCGTCCTCCTGGGACCATGAGTTGTCGTTTTCCGGCCTGGTCTGTCACACCGAGCAGAGGGCTCCGTTCCGGACAAATTAACTATTTAACTATACAACTATTTAACGATATTATTTAGAGGCCGAGGATTTTGTAAATGTCGACCAACCGGTCCCGGGCAATGGGGATGCGTCGGTTGACAGGGGGGTCGAGACGCAGGTCCCAGTCCCGGGAACCGCGCGGCGTGAGAGCGCGGACCCGATTCAGATTGACGATGTATTCCCGATGGCACTGCACAAAGGCCGGGGCGGGCAGCCTTTTTGCCAGCTCATGCAGCCGCTGTACGGAGCGGTAGGGTTTTTTGCGTTTGGTTCGGATAAGTGTGTCGCCTTCTCCGGCTTCGAGATAAAAAATAGCGTCCAGCTCAATCAGTTCTAGCGAGCCGTCTACCCCTTTGACCGGCAGTCTGCGTATGATAGCTTCCATCGTTTTCATGAATTCTCCTTTTATCATCATCATTTTCCAGAACTTGCGATTATTGTGCAGGCGTTCTGACCGGATATTTTTTTTGTGAAATCAACCGGATGCACATCGGATAGCGATAGTATTCCCCGTTATTTGCCCTGACACCGGCGACGATGACGATAATCAAGCTGAAAAGTACCAGACCAATAATCATAAAAACACCGATAAATATGAATATACAGAGGATCGAAATCACAGCGTAAATGATTAAGCTGATCTGAAAGTTGAGTGCTTCTTTGGCCTGGTCGGCAACGAATTCGGATTCATGTTTCTTTAATTGCCAGATGACGATGGGACCGATAAAATTACCCAGCGGCACCAATGCATTAGAAAAGGTGCTGATATGCGCCCACATGGCCCATTTGTTCTCCTCTTCTTCGCTAAGGGGCGTGTTCCGCAGTTTGCTTTTGTGTTTTTGGCGCTTGATCAGAACGACCAGGGCCATAATCGGCCCTGAGAAAAAACCAACAAAAAACAGCACGATACCAGAAACCATTCCTTTTATCATGCCGAGGAAATCCGCACGTCGAACCAGCAGGCCATCGCTGCCCGGGAGCTCTCCGTAAACCATCGCATAGTAATCTCCGGAAGTGTCGAATTCGACATCAGCAATGGCCTTTCTGACAGTTGTGCCAAAGGTTTCGGTTCCCCCAAACTGGGGTGGTTTTAATTGCAATCCCTGGCCGGTGGCCAGATCCATCAGTGCGATTTCAAAATCAGGCTCAAATCGAATGTTGCCAATATTATTATCTGTAAAGACAGAGCTTTCATAAAAGATTGTATACGTACCGGCTTCTTCGACCTCAAGGGTTGTTTCTCCCGGCACCGTTAACGGCATACCGCCGGAAAAACCAGACGTGAATGCGTCAAAGATAACGGTTCCTCCCATAATCATCGGGATGATAAAAAGCAAAATGGCTACGAAATACCAAAATCCTTTCGGACGAATGTCTGCCGGGGCAAGTGCAGGTTGAGCAACGGCCGCGGGCGTCTGATTGGATATGGCGGGGCTTGCTTGAGTCGGCAACGGAGGCGGTGCGGCCGGACGGCTACCCGGTATTTCGGATAGGATAAGATCAGCGCCCGCGGTTTTGAACATCTCATTTATTTTGAAGGCATTTTGCCGATCGACATTTTTTTTAATCACAAAGCGCTTTCCTGAAAAAAGCCGGGTAATTTTGCTCTCGTCTGCGTTGAGCAGTTTGGCCAGATTGGCTTTGACCTCTTCGATTTCCCATCCAGGGATGATCTTACCGGTAAATTCGATAACATATTGTTTTTCTGACATAATATGTGCCTTTAGGTTGTTCCGGGACCGGTTTTAAGCAGGGCAAACCACTGGATCCATGATTTTATTCCGGGATTGGATTTGGTCCCGCTGATCCCAAACCTATATTCGGCCAAATTGAAGAAATGGTTTAGGCTTTTCTCATCTTTGACCCGCCCCCGTGCTTCTGTTATGATCACTTTCCATCATTAATCCCTGTTTTTAAGAGGAGGTAATTTCTTGGGGCTGCAACTGGAAAAAGATAAGCGGCGTTTTGGAAAGAGCCGTCAAGGGAATTTTGGATATAAAACTGTGTGCCAGTCTGGAGGATGGGTCCCTGGCGGCGGAGGGCAAAGGCAGGATGATGATCATCAAGCACTAAAGAATCGACTGGGTACCGACCGTGAGCTTACATATCGTCTACGGAATATGTTCCCCATTGGCCGATCTTGACGATGCCGTCTTCTTCCAATCCCTCTTGAATAGATTCGAAAACCGCATCAACGGCTCTGGCGGCAATTTTTTGGGGGACACCTTCCAGTTTTTCGGATACTCTTTTCACCAATTCGGTCTTATTCATCTATACCTTCTTTTAGTTAAGGATTTTAGAAGTGGCTTCTATTTCCATCCGATAACCTGATACCCCTTGTCCCGCAGGCATTGCTCCACGAAGCGACGCTCAATCTCATCCGGGTCACCCGATTTCATAGCACCGCGGGCCAGACCCCCGGCACCCCCCCCGGCTGCCCCGGCGGCTAATCCGCGACCGGGACGTCCGGTGACGGCGCCGACGGCACCCCCCACCGCCGCACCCACCGCAGCGCCTTTTGCGGTAGATCCGGCGACATTCTTACCGGCATCTGTCGCATGGCCGTGGTCGGCGGCCATTTGGATGCAGTCATCAATATCTCTTTGCGCCACAGATGCCCCGGCTGCTTGATATGTGGCATTGGGATAGAGAACCGGGCGCTTTTTCGCACATGCGGATATTAAAACGGCGATTGCAACCAGGAAAATGACAATTGCAAAATTTTTCTTCATTTTTTCCAAGCGATTTAATTTTTTATTTTTCGTTATCATATCCCAAAAATACCTTCCGCGATAGTTTTATTTGAGAAAACCAGTTCTGTTCGAATAGAATGACGCATCCATCCGGGAAAAAGTCTACGCAGCAATTTTAAAGCATAGAAGCACCCTTCGGTAAGGACTGTGGCAAGCTGAAATATTATTAGAAGTGGTTTCAAAACCTCAGATCAGGTTCAAGGGCAAGGCGCAGGCCGATTGAGAAAGCGCAGCATACATGGGTATGTGAGCATTTATCGGAG
>Ga0209536_100000058_pt1 | contig 149543 bp, 128 predicted proteins | sample DeeMarSeWOR28_12_FD_187461 | JGI IMG/M metagenome (GOLD analysis project Ga0209536, IMG submission 187461) | Marine sediment microbial communities from White Oak River estuary, North Carolina - WOR-2-8_12 (SPAdes) (version 2) | ecosystem: Environmental > Aquatic > Marine > Intertidal zone >...
TTTTTCTCCGATCCGATTTGAAAGCTTTTCGTGGTCACTGAAAATCGCTTCCTGGCTGCTGATTTTCATCGGTGCTTCCAAAACGTTTTCCAGCAAAGAAGATCTCATCCTCGTCAATTTCGCGGTGACGATCGCGGCTTTGATCGTGATTTTCTCCTTTGCCCTCGCACGGCTCGGTTTTTATGGAGAATCCATTGACTATGAAACCGGTGTCAAGCTCTATTCGGGAGGTTTTCAAAGCGGGAAGACCTTCGGGTATTATCTGGCGATGGCCGTTCCGACACTGGCCATTCTGTTGGTCAATAAATCCGGGGTGCTGAAGGTGTTTTCCCTTTTCATTATCCTGCTGGCACTGGGGGTGGTCGCCCTTACTTTTGTGCGGGCACCGGTTATCGCGCTGCTCATTGGATTTCTCGCTTTTCAGTATTTCAGCTGGAAATACGACAAGAAGAGCAGCAGACAGCTGATCGGCAGTGTTGCCCTGGTTTGTCTGACCATCTTGGTCGTCGTGTTTTTTTTCAAAGACAGTGAATACACCAGCCGCTGGAAAACGTTGGGCGACAAATACACGGAGGGGAAAATCGAAAAACTCGGCTCAGGACGGGTCGGCGGGCTGATGGGGTTTTATGAGTACTATGTTTACAAGGCCTCTCCGCTGCGCAAGATGATCGGCTCGGGTATCGGTTCGTCTTTCATTTTTCTTGAACAGGAAAAATACATCCACAACGATTTTGCCGAAATCATGCTTGGTTGCGGCATTGTCGGGTTTTTTCTCTATTTTTATATCCTTTATAAGGTGCTGCGTCTGCTCTTGCAGGCGATAAATAAGGTGCCCGATCAGGAAATGAAAAAATATATCATCTTGTCGCTGGCACAGCTGTTTATGTTCCTGGCATTTCACATGACAAACATCACCTCTGGGGTGATCATCATATCGGTATGGGCGGTAAACACAGGGGCCGTGCTGTCAATCGGTTATGCAGCGGTCGACGATGCACGCAACCACGTCACGGCGAGGACAGAAAATAACAGCCTGGCATAAATTCTCCGACAACAGATTTTTTGAATGCGTGTTCTCTCCCTATATTGCAAGGATCAAAAGGGCGGTTTCTCCAAGCGGCTGTATCGACTGCTTGAAGCCCTGGTCGCAAACGGTCACGAACTTTACTATCTGTCAGCGGACCGAACCTCGGTCTTGAGTGAAAAAGTCACGCATAAAACGATTCGGGCACCCTTTCAAAAAAGTGGCAATATTATTTTCTGGATCTGCTTCAGCATTGCTTCGTTTGTGCACACATTGGCGGTTGCCCGAAAACACAAGATTGAACGAATAACGGTATTCAGTCCGTTTTACACGTTTCTGACGCTATTGCCGATTTTGCTGTTAAAGGTACCGGCGGTTACATTTATCCGGGCGGATAATATGAAACACAGTGGCAACCGGTTGCGCAATTCGATCTTTTATCTATTCGATTATATTGGTATCAGGGCCAGCATGAAAATTGTCTTCGCTGGCCAAAGCCTCGCACGCACCTATCGGAAGCGATTCCCGATCGGAAACAAAAGCGTCCTGATTTTTCCGAACAGCATCGATCGCAAATTTGCCGTCGACGAAGAATCGCGGACCCGCTTGCGTGCTCAACTGGCGGTGGCACCCGAAGAGTTTTTATTATCCACGTCCGGCAATATCAACAGGGGAAAAAATTTCGGTTTCCTGATCGAGGCGATTCACAGGCTTCCGCCCGATACGGTAAAGCTGCTGATTATCGGAGATGAATCCCATCCCGCGGGAGAACTGCAACGATTGAAGCAGCTGACCTCCGAGCGGGGCCTGCACGAACGCGTATTGTTTTGCGGCTGGCAGCCCGATCCCCGGCTGTATATAGCCGCCTCCGATTTATTTGTTTTCCCAAGCAGATACGAGGGATCCCCCAACGCGCTGCTGGAAGCGTTGAGTTGCGGGGTTCCCTGTCTCGGATCGAAAATTGAAGAAATAAGAGAAATCTTGCTGTACGATGAATTGCTGTTTTCGCTGGAGCGTCCTGATGAACTCGTCACGAAAATAAAGCGCGCACAATCAGAAAATCCATACTACAGAAGGCTTTTTGAGCTGTCTGAAGTTCGCCGCGAACATTTTACCGGCGATTGGGACAGCAAGGCAATTACCATCGTAACCGGGGAGCAGGGCAAATCGGCTGTGGTGGCCTTCGCCGACAAGGTGCGGCATCGATGATGAAACCCGAAATTCTCCGAATTGCAATGATCGGGACAAAAGGGATACCGGCCCGCTGGGGCGGCATAGAGAGGTATATCGAGGAGATTGGCAGCCGGTTGGCCGATCGCGGACATTCGGTCACCGTTTACGGTTCCCGCTGGTATTGCGCCGGTTATCGTTTGGATGCTTACAGGGGGATCCGAATTTGCCGGGTACCCTCCATACCCGTGAAAGCGACCGATGCGCTGATCAATGCCTTCTGGGCTTCTCTGGCGGTGGGCAAAAGCGATATCGATATCGTTCAGTTTCACGGGTTCGGTTCATACTATTTCGTTCCCTTTCTGCGCAAGTGCGGAAAAAAGGTGGTCGTTACGGCCCACGGCATCGAATCGGGATGGGATAACCCCAAATACGGCAACCTTGCGCGCCACGTTCTATCCCGGGCATTTCGCATCGGTGTTACGCGTGCCGATGCGGTTACGACGGTTGCCGAGCACCTTAAACAGAAACTGGAGCGACAGTATCAGGTTCACAGTGAGGTGATGCCCAGCGGGGTTGACGAGGGCAATGCGCCCGCGCCCGACCTGATTGAAAAAGAATTCGGTTTGCATTGCGGTGACTACCTGTTGTTTCTCGGACGCATCGATCCGATCAAGCGAGTAGACTGGGTGGTCGATCTGCTGCAGCATGTCCGGTCGCGGGTGAAAATCGTTATTGCCGGCGGCCCCCAGGATGCGACAACACGCCAGTACTACGACCAGCTGATCGGCAGGGTCAAAACGGATTCCCGGATCATTTTTACCGGCCCGGTCACCGGGAAGAAGAAAGCAGAGTTGCTGGGCAACTGCGCCCTGTTCCTGGCGCCGTCGTCTTATGAGGGCTTGCCGATCACCGTTCTGGAAGCGATGTCCTATCATCGTTGCTGCATAGCGTCTGATATCTCTGCACACCGGGAGATCATCCGCCATGATCAAACCGGTATCCTGTTTCCGCGAAACGACCAGGTGGCCTTTTTCCGATCGGTGGATAGACTGCTGGGCCTGCCGGAGGTCGCCGGCCGCATCGGGTCGTCGGCAAAACACTACTGCCGGCGAATCTACAGCTGGGATAATACCAGCATCGCTTACGAAAACCTTTTCCGGAGGACGATCAGTGAGCAGAAACGATAAGTTCCCGAAACGCAGTTTGATGGGTCAAATTCCTCTGGAGGAGGAGTTTACAGGCATGAACGCGTTTCGTTCCGTTTTTTACCGCCTGCTTCATTCTGCAGCCAGGTATCTGCCCATGTTCCCCAGCTGGCGCGTATCCATACACCGGCTTCGCGGGGTGAGTATCGGCAAAAGCGTTTTTATCGGCTCGGATGTCTTCATTGACAACACCTTTCCGGATTGCATTATTATAGAGGACTATGTGACCATTATCTCCCGATCGTTCGTCATCGGCCACAGCTTTGTGCCCCTTCACCTCGAACGGGTTCTGTCCCGTCAAGGGCCTTCGAAACAGGGAGTTCGCTTGAGAAAGGGTTGTTACATCGGAGCCCAAAGTGTCATTTTGCCCGGCGTCACCGTTGGTCAATGCTCAGTTGTGGGAGCCGGTTCGGTCGTAACCGGCGACATCGCGGATTTTTCAATGGCCGCCGGCTCTCCGGCACGCGTAATCAAACAATTCGACCCAAAAGACATCCGCTACGACAGGCTCGTGTAGCGGTTGAAAACACTGCCTGCAATGGACCCGCAAACCCGTTTACATCAAACGCCCTTTTCGGTCGCGCTGCAGATTGCGATTCTGGCTGCTTCGTTGGCAGCCTTTTACCATCAGACCATCGAGGGACTGCTCCGGTTTTACCGGACGGATGGCGACTATTCCTATGTGTGGATCCTGCCCCTGGTGGTCGGATACATCATCTGGAAAAGACGAAGCGCACTGGTTCGAGCTGCGATCCGAACGAACTGGCCGGGTGGATTCTGGTTTCTGGTTTTCTTCCTGATCAGTTTATACGGTATCATCGGATCGAGCCCGTCCGCTGTCCGCCCTGCCCTGCCGATTGTCGTCCTTGCAATCGTGTTGTTCTGCTTTGGGAGACAGGTTTTTACACTCTTGTTTTTCCCCCTGGCCCTGCTGGTTTTTATGATACCCCTTCCAACGCTTCTTCAAACCCAAATCGGTGGGCCGCTCAAATTGGTGTCAACCGGACTGGGAGTCGGATTGCTGCGAGCGGCAGGCGTCTCCGTGTTCGTAGAGGGAAACATCATTGACCTGGGTGTGACGCAGCTGCAGGTCGTCGATGCATGCAGCGGATTGCGGTACCTCCTCCCGCTGCTGGCACTGGGAGTCATATTTGCGCATTTTTTCGAGAAAACGGCGTGGAAACGCGTTTCCCTGGTTCTGGCGACGATTCCGATTGCGATTTTCGCCAATGGGATTCGGATCGGCATCACCGGATTTCTTGCACAACGCTATGGCCCGGACGCGGCCGAGGGATTTTTTCACGGTTTTTCGGGCTGGTTGATTTTTGTCTTCGCCTTGTCCTTGATGGTGTTGCTTCACCGGTTGCTGCTTCTCGTCCCTTCAAATTCTCCCGTGCGCGGTGGCGCGTCAGGCTCGGATCCGGCGGCCGACGGTGTCGGAAAAAAGTCTTCGCATAACTGGACGGCGGTCGTCATCACCAGTGTCGTCCTTCTGGGCGGCGGTTTGTGGAGCCTTCGGATTTCCAATCTTCCGCCGCTGCAGCTTAGCAGCGGCTTATCCTCCTTTCCCCTGTCCTTCGGCGGGTGGACCGGAACAACCGAGACCCTGGATCCGAGAATCGTTGAGCTTTCGGGTGCCGAGGAGGCTTTCAACGCCGCTTATTTCACCAATGGTGGTGGCCTCGTTTCCCTGTACGTCGGATACCGCGGCTCCCCTTTCACCGAGAGCGCCAATTTCTTCCACAGCCCGAACGTTTGCATGCCTTCATTGGGTTGGAAAACGCTTCAGATAGACAGCCACACAATCGACGGGGTACCGGTCTTCGGTCAACTGACCGTCCGAAAGATGGTCATCGAAAAAATGGGGATTCGCCAGCTCGTGTACTACTGGTTTCAGACCAACCGCCGCGTGTCTGCCGACGTCAATCTCAATCGTCTGCATTTGACCCTGCATGCCCTCGAGCGGAAAAATACCTACGATCTGTTTATCCGGCCCATCACACCGGTGGGGCCTGCCGAAGACGCTGCGATGGCCGAAGCCCGCCTGGATCGTTTCACGCGAGCGTTGATGTCCACCCTGACCGCCTTTCTGGCCGAAAACGTTGTTGCGCCGGATGGTGTCAAATGACACCCGGCTGGAGGAAATCGATTCGGGCGCTGGCGGTGCTGTCCGTATGTGCCGTCGCGGTGTTCCTGGTGTTCGGAGAGCGCTTCTTGCGACTTCGCACCGATCGAAAAGACGGCCGTACGGATGCGGTCATAGCGCTGGCCGGAGCACCTGCGGAAGACCAGCGGAGAATCAATGCGGCCATCGAGTTGTGGCGCCAGAAAAAGGCAACCTACCTGATACTGCCCATACGACACCCGGCTTTTTCGTGGTCCTGGGCGGTGAGAAACTACAACCTGCCATCCCACATACCCGAGCACCGGATACTCATCGGCCGATCCGGAAAGAGCGGAGAGGCAGCATTGGAGCGCTATGGGGGAACCTTTGCCGAGGCGCAAAAAACCGTGGAGTTCATGCACCTTCACGGCCTGCAATCCGCTGTGGTGGTCAGTTCCGGATATCACATGCGACGGGTGGCGCTGGCTTTTGCAAATAACGGAAAAACCACCGGCCTGAAATTTTCCTACCATCCTGTCGGCACGTCCGACCCGATGTGGTGGACCAGCCGGCGCAAATTGCGACGGATACTGCGCGAGTACCAGAAACTGATCGTTGCCTTTTTCCTTTATCCCTCCTGACCGCCTGCCTGTTGCCGAATTTCGTCTGCCTGGCAGTGAACTCGAACCGGTGCGGACGACCGGGACGTGTTCGGGAGTTACAGTCTGTATTACTTTTTGTACACATTTTGCTGAAAAAAAGGCCGTAAAAAACCCGCAATACTTTCCTTCCTCCTCCCGCCCCGCCGTGCTGTTAGAGAAATTTGCGCAAAATACCCCAACAAAATATGAAATTATGATGAATTAAGCACAACATTTTTTGGATTAACGCCTGTTTGACCACAAAAATTGTTGTTTTTTACCCGCACCTGTCCGGACATGAACTTTTTGAGCCCATTATATGCCTGATATTGCGCAATATTCTAATTTCGGCCCAAATGGTACGGTATTTGCAATCTATTACGGTGGTAGCTCGATTCGACCGCGGTCGTCGAAATGCATCGATAACTTTTTCGATTTTGTGAATGATTCCATGGTTCTGCTAACCACATTGCTGCTTTCTCTGTTCATCACCCTGGTGATGATTCCCATACTGAAAAACTATGCGGTGCGGCTTCATACCGTCGATATCCCCAACGGCCGTTCGATACACACCTTCCCGAAACCGAAAATCGGCGGCATCGCCATGGCCCTGGGAATGATCATACCGGTCCTGTTGTGGTCGCCGAGGGGCGATTTCACCAGTGCCCTGCTGGTCGGGGGGGCCCTGATCGCCCTCTTCGGTTTTATCGACGATCAACGGGATCTGAACTATAAAACCAAATTCATCGGACAGATATGCGCCGCATTGATCGTTATTTTACACGGCGGCGTGGTGATTCGGTCGCTGGGCGGCATCCTGCCCGACGGCACATTGCTGCCTTCCTGGCTGGCCGTGCCGCTGACCGTTCTGGTGATCGTCGGGGTCACCAACGCCATCAACCTGTCCGATGGACTCGACGGTCTGGCCGGCGGGATCTCCCTGCTCTGCTTCAGCTGTATCGGCATCATCGCCTATCAGGCCGGCAACTACACCATCGCAACGATCGCCGTGGCCGTGGTGGGTGCCATTTTCGCCTTTTTGCGGTTTAACACCTATCCGGCGGTGATTTTCATGGGCGATGCCGGAAGCATGCTGCTTGGATTCCTGGCCGTGACCCTGTCCCTGGGTCTGTCCCAGGGGCACTCACCGGTAAGCCCCCTATTCCCCTTGATATTGCTGGGTTTTCCGATTCTCGACACGCTGCGGGTGATGGTGGAGCGGATTGCGTCCGGACATTCCCCCTTCGTCGCCGACAACAACCATTTTCATCACAAGCTGATTCAGCAAGGGGTTCCCCACTCCAAGGCGGTGGTGACCATCTACCTGCTGCAGGCGCTGCTGGTGATTTGTGCGTTCGTATTTCGGTTCCATTCCGAATGGTTTCTCCTTTCATTGTATCTTGCTTTCTGCAGTGGGGTGATGTCCTGGTTTGTTTTCACGACCAAAAGCGCCGGCAAACACCACCATCCCAACCCGATCGAGCTTTTTATCCGGCACAACTGGCAGGTGATCCGGGAAAAGAGCATCATTATCAAGATGGCCTACTGGGCGGTTCTGATTTGCCTGCCGGCGACCCTTCATTTCACCGCCCTGCTGCCCGAACGCATTCCGGCCCCTTTTCCGACCATCTCGCTGTGCCTGGCGAGCTTTCTGTTTTTGATCATGCTGTTTCGACCCGCATGGCTGCAGTTCAGCCTGCGGGTTTCGTTTTATTTTCTCATTTTGTTTCTGGTGTACCAGTGCCAGGTCGGGATGGTGCCCTGGCTGGCGTACAAATATGAACGGCTATACAACCTCAACTTCCTGTTTCTGGTCGGCGCCGTCATCATCATGCTCAAATTCACCCGGCGGCAAAACGGCTTTCGCACAACCCCCACCGATTTTCTGATACTTTTCATCGCCCTGATCGTGCCGAATCTTCCCGATGCCCACATCCAGAGCTACCGCATGGGCTTGTTTGCCGCCAAGCTGATCGCCCTGCTGTTCAGCTTCGAGGTGCTGCTCGGTGAGCTCCGCGGTGAATTGAACGGACTTTCACTGCATGCCGTTGCAGCCTTGATGATCGTGTTCGTCCGCGGCCTTGTGTGAGGCATCCATTCTTGAAGATTCTTGGTTTTTCCCTTATAATAGCCTGATAACTTCCATGCGTTGTGTCCGAATACCTGTTCTTCCCAACCAGGCACAAGCCGATATGGATCCAGCAGGACCATCGAGGCCCGCCTGGTCGCAAAGAATGCACTCAAATGCTGAGTCACGGCAATTCCTTCCAATGAGGAAAAAAAAGCCAAACAGCTTGCAGCAACTATACCGCAACGGCCTTCTGCTGCTTTTTATCTTCATGGCCCCGGCGCTGATTGCCGGATGCTACGGACCGGAGGAGAAAAAGCGCCGCTTTTTTGCAAAAGGAGAGGCCCTCCAGGCGGCCGGCGACACCGTTAAAGCCCGCCTGGAATACAAAAATGCGCTGCAGATCGATCCGAACTTCCATCAGGCCTATTATGCGCTCGGTGAAATCGCCTTTGACGACCGTAAATACAAAGAGGCATACAAATACCTGGCCAAAGCTGTGCAGATCCATCCCGACCACCTGCCCTCTCAGGTTATGTTGGGAAAGCTCTTCCTCATCGGCAAAGCCGTTGATCGGGCAAGAGAGAAAGCCGAATGGGTCCTTCACCGTCAACCGGACCACCCGGATGCCCTGCTGCTGAACGCGGCCGTGCAGCTGGCCGAAAAAGATGATGAAAACGCCCGCCTTCAGCTGGAAAACATCCGGATGAGGGGGATCATCGAGCCGGATCTGTATGTGATGCTGGCCTCGATCCACACCCGGAGAAACGACTATGAGGCCGCTGCTGCGGTAGTCCTGGAAGGCATCGCCGCTAATCCCGGTTCATCACGGCTGCTCACCCTGCTGGCAAGGATCTATGATCTCGAAAATCGATCCGAAATTGCCGTCGAAACCATCCGTAAAGTGATTCGCATCGAGCCGCAGGAATCGAGCCACCGGGTGAACCTGGCAGATTTGCTGTGGAAAGCCGGCCGTCGGGATGAAGCGCGCAGGGAGCTAACCGAGCTGGCAGCCTACGATCCGGTCGAAGTGGACAACGTGGTTCGGGTGGCGCATTTTTTTATATCCAAAAACCAGCTGGCCGATGCCGAGACAGTGCTCAAGAACGGTATCCGGAAAGTGCCTAAGAGCTTCAAGCTGCGGTTGCAGCTCAGCGAGCTCTATTTGAACACCGGCCGTCCGGAAGCCGCCATCGGTTTGCTGGACGACAGCCTGCGGATCGAAAAAGACCCTGCAGACCCCGGCGTGCTGCAGACCAAAATTGCCCTTGCCAAGCTCTATCTGCTCCAAAACGATCTCGACTCCGCAATCAAATATGTCAACGAGGTGCTTGCCGAAGCACCGAACAATATCGACGGTCACTATATTCGCGGTGGCATCAACCTGCTCAAAGGGGAAGGGATCAACGCGGTCTCCGAGTTTCGAACCGTCATCAACGAAAAACCGGAATTTCTGGACGGCTACCTGCGGTTGAGCGAGGCGCACCTGTTGAACCGGGAATTCGAACTGGCCGCCGACACCCTGCAAAATGCCCTGGCCATCGACGATAAGTCAACCGACGTCCTGATCGCGCTGGCAAGTGTCTATGCCGCAAAAAAAGATCTGGATTCCGCCTTGCTTCAGCTCGACAAGGTGCTGGATTTTTCTCCGGACCACTATCCGGCCCTGTCGCTGCGCGCTGATCTTCTGGCCTTCCAAAGACGATTTGAAATGGCCTCCCGGACGTATCGCCGCATGATCGAGATCCAGCCGCACAACCCGAGAGCATACTACCGCCTGGGGCAGATGCAGATGAAGCGTCAACAAGACCGTGAAGCATTGTCGACGTTTACGGCCGGTTATCGACAAAATCCCGCCGCATCCGGCCTGCTTTCGGCGCTGGTGCAGTTAAACATCCGGCGGGGGGCCGTTGATGAGGCCCTGGCCCTGTGCCGCCGACACCTTGTAGATCGACCGGAGGATGCGGTCGGTTATTACCTGCTCGGTGAAGCCCAATCTGCGGCGGGAGATCTGGCTGCAGCCGAAACCTCCTATCAAAAAGCCATCGACCGCAAATCGGAGTGGCAGCCGCCGCATACCGCACTCGCCAGGCTTTATATCCGGCGGAATGAACGCGATCTGGCCCTGGCAAGGATCGGAAGGGCGCTGGAGATCAATCCGGACAACCCGTCGGCCTACCTGTCCCTTGCCTATCTATACCAGTTGAGCGGAGATTATCACAAAGCCATACAGACATATGAAAAAGCGCTGGCGGTAAAGCCGAACCTGTGGCCGGCAGCCAACAATGTCGCCTACCTGCTAAGTGAATACGATGGGTCCCAGTCCGCTCTGCTGCGAGCCCTGAACTACATCCAAATTGCTCAGAGCGCGGCACCGGAAGATCCAGCGGTACTCGACACCCAGGGATGGATATACCACAAGCTGGGCTACTCCCTGCGGGCCCTCGGTCTGATCGAAAAGGCGCTTCAGAAAGATCCCGAAAATCCGATTTTCAATGCTCATGCCGGTATGATCTACTACCGCACCGGGTATCGCGTGGAAGCAAAAGAAAAACTGCAGAAGGCACTGGAAAGCGATGATCGGTTTCCGGGGCGGGAAGAAGTCGAAAAACTGGTTCAGGAATTCGGATGATCCGAGCAGTGGAGAAGAAAATGAGTCGACACAACGTTACCGCCGTATGCTGGGTTCTGGCGATTTTGTGGATTCACACCGCCGGCATCCCCCACGCCGTGCGTGCGGCAGAAAACCCGACACCTCAGCCTTCCGTGACCCCTGGCGGACTGCCGTCCGATGATTATATCATCGGCAGCGGCGACATTCTGGAAATATCCGTATGGAAAGAACCCGATCTGGCCAAACTGGTGACGGTACTGCCGGACGGGAAAATCACTTTTCCTCTGATCGGGCAGATCATTGCGGAAGGCGCAACCCTCGGCCAGTTAAAGGCCCATATCGAACAGAAAATCGTGCGTTTTGTCCCCGATCCCAACCTGACCGTGGCCGTTCACGAAATCAAAAGTCTGTATGTCTACGTTGTCGGCAAGGTGTACAATGCCGGCCGTTTCGAGTTGAACACGAACGTCGACGTTCTGCAGGCCCTGGCGATGGCGGGAGGGCTGAATCCTTTTGCAAAAAAATCGAAGATCAAAATCTTTCGCAAACGAAAGGATGGCACGCTCCAGTTCGATTTTGACTACGATCGGGTGTCGGAAGGGAAAAACCTGGAGCAAAACATCACCTTGCAGCGCGGTGACGTCATTGTGGTGCCCTGACCCTCTCGATTAATGCATCACAAGCAACCACGAGGCAATGCGCCGACACGGCTGATACGCAACGCGTCTGATCAAGGGGGGTGTTGTGATTCATTTTCAGCTGGTATAATATTGGTTGGGTTTTGCGACCCTTGCAGACATAATCTTCAATGGCAGTGAGGCAGACGAATGAACCAGGGCGCCACGTCCCTGAAAGATTATCTGGACGTTGTCCGACGTCGAAAATTCAGCCTGATCGTGCCGTTTGCGGCGATCTTTCTGCTTTCGTCTGCCATCGCCATCATTCTGCCACCTATCTATAAGTCGACTTCCACCATTTTGATCGAAGAGCAGGAAATCCCTGCAGATTTTGTCATGGCGACCGTCACGAGCTTTGCCGAACAGCGCCTGCAGTCGATCCACCAGCGGATCATATCCACATCGAGACTGCTCGACATCATCAACCGTTTTCGGCTCTACGACGATTTGAAGGGCAAGCTGACCAACGAGCAGATTGTGTCGAGAATGCGCCGATCGATCAAGCTGGAAACCATCAGTGCCGAGGTTGTCGATCGGCGCACCGGCAGACCCAGTTCAGCAACGATCGCATTTACGTTGACCTATGAGGGGAAAGGAGTTCCCGAAAAGGTTCAACGGGTCGCAAACGTGCTGGCCTCCTTGTTCTTGAAGGAAAACCTGCAGGTGCGTGAGCGACAGACCAAAGAGACGTATCAGTTCCTGGAAGACGAAATGAAGAAACTGAGGCTGCAGCTGGATGAAATCGAGGCCAAAATCGCTGCTTTCAAGGGCCGGCACATCGACGAGCTCCCGGAGCTGTTTCAGGTCAACCTGCAGAGCCTGGAGAGCACCGAACGCAACATCGATCGCCTGAACGAACAGCTGCGCAGCCTGAAGGAAAGAGAAGGTTATCTGCAGACCCAGCTGGCCAGTCTCGCGCCCACCGACAAGATGAACGAAGACATGCGCAGGCTGCGGGAGCTGCGGGTCGAGCTGGCAAATTTGCAGACCCGCTTCACCGATGCGTATCCGGATGTCATCAAGACCAAGCAGGAGATCGCCCGACTGGAAGAGCAGATCGCAGCTGACGGCGGTTCCTCCGACGGCGGCCGCCCCGATAATCCGGCCTACGTCACCCTGGCATCCCAGCTGGCCAGCACACAGGCGGATATCGAATCGGTAAAACGGCAGGTCGGTGATCTGCGGCGCAAGGCGAACGAGTACCGCCTGCGGATCGAGGCCTCTCCCAAGGTCGAGGAGGGCTACAAGGTATTGCTTATCGAACGAAACAATACCCAGATGAAGTTCGACGATCTGATGCAAAAATACATGGAAGCAAAGGTGGCCCACGGGCTCGAAAAGGAGCAGAAGGGCGAGCGGTTCACTCTGATCGACCCGGCCCGCCTTCCGGAAAAACCGTACAAGCCGAATCGGATGGCCATCATCCTGATCGGCCTGATCCTGGGTGTGGCTGCCGGCGTGGCCACGGTATCGGTTCGGGAGTTGACCGACAGCTCCGTCCGCAATGCCGAAGCGCTGTCCATGGCCACCCAGTTTCCCGTTTTGGCCGGGATACCGGAAATTCGAACGGCTGGAGACCTTCGCCGCCGTCGCCGGATGCGATTGGTAAAAATTGCCGCCCTGATCCTGATTTGTGTCTGTGGTTTGGTGGTGGTGCACTTCTGGGTAATGGACCTGCACATTTTCTGGGCCAGGCTGATGCGCAGGCTGGCAATGTAAGTATGCTGTGAAATGAGGCACTCGAGACGAGATGACGAACAGCAAAACATCACAACAAAACAGTGACAGTGGCAAGCAGCTGCGGAACCCGTCCGATACCGGCAGCGATGGCACCGGATGGACGGCGCCGGTGTACAGCGAAATCAAAACCGTTGCACTCGATCCGCACGTCGTTTCCGAAAACCGCATTGTCGGCATGAACACGGATTCGCCGGAAGTCGATTGTTATAAAATCCTGCGCACCCAGATCCAGCACCGGACCAAAGAAAAGGGCTGGCGGACCATCATGGTCACCAGCGTCAACCCCGGTGAAGGAAAAACGCTGACGAGCATTAACCTGTCGATCACGTTTGCCAAAGAGTTCGATCAGACCGTACTGCTGGTCGACAGTGACCTGATGCGCCAGAGTGTCCATAAATACTTGGGGTATCCCAGTGATAAGGGGTTGATCGATTACCTGGTCAACGACAAACCGCTCAAGGACTTTATTACGTGGCCGGGTATCGACAAATTGACCGTAATATCCGGCGGCCGCACCATCCACGACAGCTCCGAGCTTCTGGGTTCCCCCCGTATGCGGGCCCTGGTCCAGGAGATGAAGAGTCGTTACAGCGATCGTTACGTGTTTTTTGACGCACCGCCGGTGCTTGGCGGTGCCGACGCCATCGTGATGGCACCGCTGGTGGATGCCGTCATCATGGTCGTGGCCGAAGGGCGCACCTCCATACACGATGTAAAAAAAGCCCTGGAGCTGCTGCCCAGGGAGAATTTTCTCGGATTTGTGCTCAACCGACAGAAAACGCCCATGTTAAATTACTATTACGCTTACAAAAACGGTGGAAAATCCGCATCGTAATGGTTCCTTGCCGCCCGCGACCGATTTTCAGACCCTGTGCCGGCAGAAAAAGGATCGGCCATTCGTTGAACGAATGATTTCCACTCATTGACCCCGCACCAAAAGGAGAGTTACCGATGAAAACCGCCGAAGACATTGTCAATGAAAAGGGCGGTAAGATGGTCACCGTTCCGGGCGAAACGACCATTCATGCTGCCCTGAAGCTGATGATCGAAAAAAGACTCGGTGCGGTCCTGGTCACCGAACAGGATCGAATCGTCGGCATCTGGACCTCCAGGGATCTGATGCGCAACGTGGTTCTGAAAGATTTTGATCCGCACCAGGCCGTCGTTAAGGATCACATGTCCAAACCGATTCTGTCCGCCCCCCACTCCGACACCCCCTACAACATGATGGACAAGTTTCTCGGGTTGCGGATCAACCATCTGCTGATCGAAAAGGAAGGAAGTTATATCGGCATTCTTTCCAGCGGCGACGTAATGAAGGCCGTCATCCAGGACAAGTCCGCCGAGTTGACCCAGCTGCGCTCGATGGTCAGCTGGGAGTATTACGAGGAATGGCGCTGGAAGCCGGGAAGGTAGAGATAAAAGCCGCCATGGGCCCGGGGGCGTGGCGAGCTAACATACTGCGGCTTTACCCGAAGATCACTTCATCGAACAGGGTGTATTGAAACACGTTCGTCTCGGCCTTTTTTCTCAGTTTTCTGCGATCACTCTTCATGTTCACCACATGCATCTTGGCGTGACAGTTGGGACAAAGCGCCACGGTGTTGTCGATGGTGTCCTCACCGCCCGCGGCGATCCATTCGATGTGGTGCGTTTCGAGAAAGGGCCGACCGTGCCGATCGCGGAACGGCGCCGGTTGTTCGCACAGCTGGCAACAGCCGTTCGCCTTGCGGCGGGCCAGTTCGGCCACATAGACGTTTTTTTCATACAGGTCCGTAGTTGCCCGCCGGCAGCCTGCCCTGCTTTTGATGTTTGCCGCCCGCTTGACCAGTTCCTTGTCCGACAGATTGCGGGCCAGGCGCTCGCTTCGCTTCCGGTTCTTGCGGATCAAATCCTCGGTGATCTGCCAGGAACGCTCCCCCTCGATGAGCTGCAGCGGAAACACCCAGACGCTTCGACAGCTGCCATCGATGTCCGGATGGCTGGCCGTGTAAGGCGCATCGGCGAGCGCCACCCGCCCCGCGTAGACGTACTGGCCCGGTTCAAACACTTCGAACAGAAATACCGTGACGGGGTTTTCGGCCGATTCGGCCAGGGTTTTGTTCTGGCTGAATTCCAGCTGCTGGTCCCCTTTTTTGCCGATACCGGAAAAATGGAAACGACCGTCGATCCAGCGATTCTCATACAGGCTCTGAGTGTGGTCGGCAATCAGCACCAGGCTGTCGGTGGCGTGGCTGCGGCGCATTCCCCCCTGGGAGCTGCACTTGAACCGTTCGGTCAGCTGCCGGTTGGAAATCATGTCACCGGGTTGCAGGGATGGATCGAATGTCAATTTCACCCTTCTCCAGTTTGCGAACAAACGGCAAGTCGGCCGGGGCGAATTCGTATTGTTTCAGTTCAGCCGGGGCAACCCACCGAAAGTCGGCGTGTACCAGCGCCACCGGCTCCCCGCTTTCCCACCTCACGCGGTAGACAAGCAGCTCGATGGCCATGTGATCGTACCGGTAGGTGCTGGCCCCCAGATACTCGTCCAAGGAAACCGTGAGGTTGAACTCTTCGAACAGCTCTCTTGCCAGACACTGCTCGGGGCTTTCGCCGTCCTCCACTTTGCCGCCGGGCAGTTCCCACTTGCCGGCCAGATGATCTTCGGGTCCCCGGCAGGCGATGAGGATGCGACCGTTTTTTTCCAGCACCGCCGCCGTCACCCGCACCACACCGCTGTTGGTTTTTGTCATGCGCTACCGCAAGGTGCAAAAATACAAAGCCCCACCTCGAATCAAAGAGGCGGGGCCAATATTGCAATCTGTGATTTTCACCCGGTTATCTGCCTGCCGTCAACGCATCTGTTCGGCTGGAAATATTGGATTTCAATGAAATCAATCTGGCAGATCGGCCGGCGCTTGTCAAGGGCTCGGACCGGTGCCGCAAACGGCGTTTGCCATCCGGGAAAATGAAAACTCTACGACGGTCCGGAAATATCGATCCACATGTAGCGATATCCTTGGAGTTCCAGATCCTCTCCGGCTGGAAACATTTTCTGGGTTAAGACTTCAAGGGCGTCTCGGGTCATGCCTGCTTCCGCCAATTTGTCGGCGCTGATAATCTGCGTGAATTCAGAAAAATTGTTGATAATCAGCAACCGCTGTTCCCGGTTCCCCCGGATATAGGCGAACAGATGTGGGTTAGCCGTATCAACCAACTCCATACCGCCGTTTCGGAGGGCCGGCGTGCTCTTGCGCAGCTGAAAGAGCTTGACCATCTCGTGATAAAAACGCCACTCGATGGTTTCCGTGTCCGTCAGGTCATCGGCCGCCTTCCACCGTTTTCTGGAGCGGTGCACCCACCGGCTGTCATTGACCTTTACCGGATCGGAGAGATACGTATAATCGTTCAAAGCCCCATATTCATCGCCGGCATACAACAACGGGATGCCGCCGATGCTTACCTGGATGCTGCGCAGCATGTTGATGCGGCGTACGGCACGCTCGATCATCGTGTTGTCCTTCCTCTCCAGAGCCTCTTCGAGGCCGGCCAGCGACGATAGCGTGCCGGATATGCGCAGATCGCCGGTATCCGGATTGAACTGAAACGGTACGCCGCGGGCAAATGATCCCGGAAACTTTCCTGTATAGAAGTCATTTAGGAATTTACGGTGCCCCTGCGGATCAATGCCCACCTGTCGGGCGTCATTGTCGTCGAAGGTCCATCCAATGTCATCATGACAGCGCAGGTAGTTGACCCACGAACATCCATATGGAAGCCGTTCGCGATGGCGCATGGAATGTACCAGAAGCTTTACCTCTCGGGTGGCAAGGGCTTCCCAGAGCAGCGCCATCAGCAGAGGGTTGTAAGACAACTGACACTCCTGCGGGTGGACATACTTGATCACTTCGTCGGGATGAACGATGGCTTCGGACTTAAAAATCATGGCCGGCGCGACGATCCTGGCCATGGCATTGAATGCGCGGATGATGATGTGTGCTTCGGGCTGGTTTTCACAATCGGTACCCAACCGCTTCCAGATGAAAGCCAGGGCATCCAGGCGAAGAACCTCGATTCCCTGATTGGCCAGAAACAGCATCTCTTCTGCCATGTCTCGAAACACCGCCGGATTGCCGTAGTTCAAATCCCATTGATAACTGTTGAAAGTTGTCCACACCCAGCGTTGCATCGCGGGGTTCCAGGTGAAACTGCCTTTACGGACGGTCGGAAAAATATCCCGCAAATGTTCCTGGAACCGATCAACCAAGACGGGGTCCGTGAACGTCAAATAGTAATTCATGAATTCCGGATCCCCGTCCTTTGCCTTTTGCGCCCACCGGTGTTCATCGGAAGTGTGGTTGAACACGAAGTCCAGTACCAGACTGATGTTTCGTTCGCGCAGAGCGGAGGCCAGTTCAAAAAGCTCCTCCATCGTGCCGAGATCCGGATTGGTTGCTCGGTAGTCACTGACTGCATATCCGCCGTCATTTTCCCCGCGAGGCACCGAAAACAGGGGCATCAGATGCAGATAGGTCACCCCCAGCTGTTCAATGTAGGGAATGTGATCGTGCAATCCCGCCAGATTGTTGCTGAAAAGATCCACATATAAAACGACGCCAACCATATCTTCGGAAAGGTACCAGTATGGATCGGCTTCACGCTGCTCATCAAGCTGCCGCAGCGAGGCTGGCCGTTTCAGCCAGTATCTTATCAGCAGGTCGAGGATCAGTTCGAGGGTGTAAAAAAAATCGTACTGCCAACCGTAGAGCTGTTGTAAATAATTGAAAAGACGCTCCCACTCCCGGTTGAGGCGGTTTTTGAAATGGTTCCACTGCACCGGCATTTCAACCAGCTCGGGTGCATAGGTTTTTTCGAGACGGGGCAGCAACCGGCTCAACGAGCTTCGAGCTGCCCCTGATAACCATTCATTTCGATCCATCAAACCTTCCTCTACTCCTGCGGTGCGTTCGTTCGGCGGGTGTGAGCTGAAAAAGGGGCGGTGGGAGCTGTTCTGCAATGGTGCAGTGCGCCTTTTTCGGTTCCTGCCGGCCTTGCCCGCGGTATGCGGATCAATAAGGTGTCGAGTGATGACCCCGGGATCCAACCGACAATGGTTCGATCCCGGGACCTGTCACCGCATTTCCTGTAAAAAAAGGGGCCACCAACGAAGGTTGCCCCTTTTTTCGTATTGAGTGCGCCCGGCAGGATTCGAACCTGCGGCCTACGGATTCGTAGTCCGGCGCTCTATCCGGGCTGAGCTACGGGCGCCAAAACCATTTTCGGCCTGACACTATTAGATCAATCGCGGGCGTCTGTCAAGGGTGGTTCGATCCTGTGTGCAACCGGATCTCGTGGGCGTCATCATTGCAGCCGCGGCAGACGCGCGAAAACGCTTTGTGACAAGTCCTGCGGTTTCGCCCCGACAGCCGTGCCAGTCATTGCATCGGATCGATGCAGGTACTCGGAGTTCGGGTTTTGGTGTCTAACCAAAAGCTGCCGTGGGCTTTTCCACTTTCCGCGATAGCGTTTTGCGGGTCCGGTCGAGGTTGAAGCTCAGGGTGAAGTCATCGTTGCTCGGTTTGGTGTCGAATTTCTTTTCCCACCGACTGCCGTCGCGGGATGCTGGACCCATGGAGAAATATCGACCGCATTTGTTGATGTCGGCTTTTTTGACAACGGCTGCGGCCGCCGACTTCAGCAGGTTCATTTTTCCCAACACCTTCAGCATCTCGAGTTTGATGAGGTCGTTGAAACACAGCATGTTGGGTTTTCCCCGCCCGGCGGTTGGCAGCGCCGGCTCAAAATACCCTTTTCGAATCAATTCGTGAATCCAGGTGATTTCCGTGCCGGTGAGGCCGGCCGCCTGGCGCAGCGAAAATCTCGGTTTGTCGGGTCCGCTCCTTTCCATCCGATCATTCCCCCACGGCTGTTTGCTTCCGGTGTAGTACCAAAACCCTAGCGTTGTCAAGGTTAATATCCTAGTAATAAAGTATCAAGATCCTTTTGAACAACCATTGCGTCTGGATCGCATAATTCCCGTTGCGTTGAGCACGCGAATCCGCGATAATATTTATTTTGGATCGCGCAGGCTGCAGTTGCGTTCAATTCCATCACAAATAGCGCCTTCCGTGGGATTATGGAAAAACACTTTCAGGCATTCATGCTGCAGGCGCTGGTCGAGGCAAAAAAGGCCGGGCAGGCAGGTGAGATTCCGGTTGGAGCGGTGATCGTCGACTCCGGCGGCAGTATTCTCTCAAGCGCCCACAACCGGGTGATTTCCCTGGCCGACCCGACGGCCCACGCCGAGATCCTTGCCATCCGGGAGGCGGCCGCCAACCTCGGCAATTACCGGTTGTTAAACACCACCCTTTATGCTACGGTCGAACCCTGCCCGATGTGCGCCGGCGCCATGGTGCACGCCAGGATTCAGCGACTGGTGTTCGGTGCCGCGGATCCCCGATGGGGTGCGGCGGGTTCCCTGTATCAGCTGGCCGCCGACCAGCGACTCAATCACCGTATGGAGGTCGTTGGCGGTGTCTGTGAAGACGACTGCCGGCAGTTGATGCAGGCTTTTTTTCGTACCCGGCGATAAGCCTGTGGGCCCATTGCGGTTCCAATCGCCGGGGGGGCTACCAATTCCTTTTTGGCGTGAACGATCCGAGCAGGAGTCATTAGTGGCAAACATCGTGGTTATCGGAACCCAGTGGGGAGACGAGGGCAAAGGCAAGATCGTGGATCTGCTTGCCGAGAAGGCCGACATCGTGGTGCGGTTTCAGGGTGGCAACAACGCCGGCCATACCATGGTGGTGGAAGGAGAGCAGTTCATCAGTCACCTGGTGCCTTCCGGCATCCTGCAGGGAAAAGTCTGCGTGATCGGCAACGGGCTGGTGGTGGATCCGGCCGTGCTGATCGAAGAGATGGACTACCTGTCCAGCCGGGGCATCGATGTGGGGCCCGGGAAGTTGCAGATCAGCGATCGGGCTCACCTGATCATGCCTCATCACCGGGCGATCGATCATGCCCGGGAGGCCATGAAAGGCGACAAGAAGATCGGCACCACCGGCCGGGGCATCGGACCGGCTTACGAAGACAAGGCTACCCGCCGGGGAATCCGATTCGCCGACCTGCTGGATGCAGAATCCTTTCCGGAAAAAATCCGCGCGATAATGGAAGAGAAAAACTTCTATCTCTCCAACTATTTCTCCGCGGACACCCTCGACCCGGAAGAAGTCATCGAGAAATACCGCGGCTACGCCCAGCGTCTTGCGCCGCATGTCACCAACGTTTCCATCACCATATTCAACGCCATTCGCAACGGACGGCAGGCCCTGTTCGAAGGCGCCCAGGGCACCCATCTCGATATCGATCACGGCACCTACCCGTATGTGACCTCCTCGAATACGGTAGCCGGCAACGCCTGCGCAGGCGCCGGTATCGGGCCCAAAGAGATCACCGGTGTCATCGGAGTGGTGAAGGCCTACACCACGCGTGTAGGAGCCGGACCGTTTCCGTGCGAATTGCTGGACGAGATCGGAGACCGGATCCAGGAAAAAGGAGCCGAATTCGGCGCCACCACCGGCAGACGCCGTCGCTGCGGATGGCTGGACACGGTGCTGCTGCGCAATGCCGCGCGGCTGAACGGACTGACCGGATTGGCCGTCACCAAGCTCGACGTGCTCGGCGGCCTGGCAGAAATCAAGATCTGCACCGGGTACGAATGCAATGGTCAGAGCCTGGCGGATTTCCCCACGGATTTGAAGGTCCTGGAGGCCTGTAAACCGGTGTTCGAGACGCTGCCGGGTTGGCCGGAGGACATTTCCGGCGTTACAGAGATGGATAAACTTCCAATAAACACAATTAATTATATAAAAAGAATTGAAGCGCTGGTTGAAACACCGATCGACCTGGTATCCGTCGGTCCCGGCCGCAATCAAACCATCGTTCGACGCAACCCGCTGGCGTGACAGCACGACAACGCGAATAGAGGATTGACAAAAACGTTCGGCTGTCCTAATAGATAGTCCCTTACCGTCGGGAAGTGGCTCAGTCTGGTAGAGCACAGCGTTCGGGACGCTGGGGTCGGAGGTTCAAATCCTCTCTTCCCGACCATTCAAGTCTACCAACGCAAAAGGCCGCCGGAAAGGCGGCCTTTTGCTTTACTGCTTTTTTTTGGAGGGGGGTTCAGGTGACCTTGATCATCCCTCCACGGCTTCAGCGACCTGCTGTTTTGCGGCCGGTATGAACTGTTCCAGGTCGACATCCGCTCGTCCCAGCATTCTCTCTATCCGGCGATCCTTTTCCAGCCAGAGACGGTTCAGCCACCGGTGAAACTGCACCCTGAATTTTCTGTCAACGCCGTAGTCGCCGATCAAATCGTCTGTTACCGGCAGCGCGTTGATGTGCACCTTTATCTCGCGGATCTCACCGCAGACAAAAGGCCAAAAACCTCTCTCCTGCCCGGGATAGACAATGGTGACATCGAGGATGCGCTGCAGTTTGTCACTTAGACCGGAGATCACCAGGGCGATACCGGCGGCTCTCGGCCGGAGAAGGTTCGCATAGGGGGATTTCAGGGCGGCGTGTTTTTCTTTCGTGAATCGGGTTCCTTCCACAAAATTCATCACCGAAACCGGCAGCTCGCTGAATTTCTTGCACGCCTTGAGGGTGGTCTCGATGTCTTTTCCTTTTAGATGGGGATTTTTTGCCAGAAACTTTGGTGAATACCGCTTGATGAACGGAAAATCCAGTGCCCACCAGCACAATCCCAGCACCGGATACCAGAACAACTCTTTTTTCAGGAAGAATTTTAAAAACGGAATCCTGCGGTGGAAAATGTTTTGCAGCACCACGATATCGACCCACGACTGGTGATTGGCCAGCACCAGGTACCACCCGGATCTCGGCAGATTCTCTAATCCGTTCACCTCCCATTTGATCCGGAGCAAAAACCGCTGGAGGGCCTTGTTGAACGCAACCCAGCATCCGGCCAGAAAATTCAGTATGCGGGTGCACATCCTTCGCCATCGGTTTGCCGGAATCACTGCCTTCAGTGCGGCGATCAGCAAAATGGGCACAGAGCAGATAGCGGTGTTGAGCAAACACGCAATAATGGTAACGACTCCGAGTATCGGTCCGTGAAGGCGCTTTTTCATCACACTGTTATCCTGCCACTGCAATCGGTTGGGGCGCAACGGATGCTGCCCGGCCGAATTCGTTCGTCAAACGGTCTATTAGCTCTTTGACGGAGAGGATTTCTTTGATCCGGTGGGCGTTCTTGCCGGCAAAAGCGAAACCGTGCTTGAATTTGCCCCTGCTGGCGTTGCCCAGCGCCATGGCAATGCAATACGGGCTTTTTTTCGCATCGCAGGTCTTGATGCAGTGAAAGGGGCACTTGAATATCTTCCGTTTTCCCCGATCCACCTCGTCGAGAAAGGAATTACGGATCGCCCTGCCCGGCAGACCGACCGGGCTTTTGATGATTACCATGTCCTCTTCGCCGGCGTCGATATACATCTGTTTGAAGGCATCGTCGGCATCGCATTCATGGGTGGCAACGAATCGCGTGCCCATCTGCACGCCGGCAGCACCGAGTTTCAAATACCGGTAGATGTCTTCGCCGCCGTATATGCCGCCGGCGGCGACGACGGGTATGACCGTACGGTGCTGCTCCTCGAATGGCCGCACGGCTTCGATCACTTCGGCAACGAGATGTTCCAGGGAAAACCCGGGATCATCGATCTGGCCGTTTTTAAAACCGATGTGTCCGCCGGCCATGGGCCCTTCCACCACCACGGCATCCGGCAGCACGGCATAGCGAGACAGCCACTTTTGGCAGATAATCCGCGCCGCCCGGGCCGAGGAGACGATCGGCACCAGCCTGGTGTGCGAATCCTCACTGCGATATCCCGGCAGATCCAGGGGCAGCCCCGCACCCGCAAAGATGATATCGATACCTTCCTGCAGGGATGTTTTCACCATCTCTGCAAAGTCGGTGAGCGCCACCATGATGTTGACCCCCAGGATGCCGCTGGTTTTTTGCCGGGCCTTTCTGATTTCCCGGCGCAGTACCCGGATGTTTGCCTGGCTGGTGTTGGTGGCAAAATCCGGCTCGTGAACACCCGGTATGGCGGCAGCGATAACGCCGATGCCGCCTTCATTGGCCACCGCCGAAGCCATTCGCGACAGGGAGATCGCAACGCCCATTCCACCCTGTATGATGGGAACTTTGCTGACCAGATCGCCAATCTTCAATTCCGGAAGTTTCATGCTTGTTCGCCTCGTCACCGGTGACGCTGAACTTTTATTCGCGGCACCGTTTTATTTTTCGCACGTTTCATAAAGCCGTGCTCAAGTATTATACGGCATGCCGCCGGTGCAAAACAGCCCGAACTCGCTGTTTTACAAAAGTTTTACAATTACCGGATTCGTTCGTGATGCAAGCGAAGGCGGTAGCGCGCGGCAAATGGACGGGCGCTCCGGCAGGTGCAACCCGACCCTCGGGTGCGGGCTATTCGGAGCGGTCCGGGGTGAAAATATAGCCCACCGATCGAATGCTTTTGAAATACCGGGGATTTTTAGGGTCGTCTTCGAAATATTTTCGCAAACGGACGATGAAATTGTCCACCGTTCGACTCGAAACGCTGCGGGTGTATCCCCAACCGACTTCCAGAAGTTTGGCCCTCGAGAGCGGCTTGCCGGCATGGGCGATAAAAAGCTTGAGCAGCCGGATTTCCTGATCGGTCAGCGATATCGTACCCCCGCGACATTGGGCGCTGTGGGTCAGGAAATCGATCCGGTTTTCACCAAACGCGTATGGCCTTTTCGCGGCAACCTCGGAGCGGTCGTTTTCCGAGCCCCAGTCGGAGCGTTTCAATAATCGATTGGCCCGCAGCAGAAATTCTTCCAGGTGAAACGGCTTGGCAAGGTAGTCGTCCACACCGTAGGAAAGCCCCTTGATGATGTCGTCGGATGCGGCCTTGGCGGACAGAATCAGTATCGGCAGCCGCTCGTCTTCAAGGCGTACGGCCTGCAGGATGGAAAGCCCGTCGATGCCGGGCAGCATGATATCCAGCACGATCAAGTGCGGCTTGAACGCTCTCCATTTCTGCAGGCCCGTCGGACCGTCGGAAGCGCAGACGACCGCATGGCCCTGCAGCACGAGGTTTAATTCCAGGCCTTCGGCGATGTGGGCATCATCCTCGATGATCAGGATGCGCTTTTGTTTCGGATCGGTCACAGGATTCTCCGTCGAGATATTTTTCCATGGCAGCGGCCGGCATGTTTTACGGCGGAAATCGTTTTATCCCCGTTTGCTAGCCTGCCGAAAAAGCAGCCGCTTTTCTGTGGGGCAAAACCAGCGAAAAGGTCGAGCCCATGCCGCTTCCCCGGCTCTGCGCGTTGACCTTCCACTTGTGTATGCCGGCAACGGTTTGCACCAGGTGAAGGCCCAGTCCGCTTCCCTTGGCGCTCATGTTGTTGACGCTGCCGATCTGGTAGAATTTGCGGAAGATTTTGCGTATTTCGTTTTTTTCCAACCCGATACCGTTGTCTTCAAAACGGATCGTAAGATTGCGAGGGTCCGTCTGGAAGCGGATGTCGACTTGCGGTTGTTCGGATTCGTTGTACTTCTGGGCGTTTGTGAGCAGATTCATCAGCATCATTTCGAACAGTGGCGGATTGATCCGGTACGCCGGCAGCGGTTCGGGTGTCGGGTGCAGAACGATGCGGCTGTTTTGAAACAGGTGCCGGTTGTTGGTCAGCACGCTGTTGATGGTTTCCGGCAGATCCGCCTCGATGAACTCGCTCATGTAGCTTTTGCTTTCGATTTTGGCCAGGTTCAGAATTCGGTTGATGTTTTCCGTCAGGCGGCTCACGTCGGCGATCATAAACTGAATATACCGGAGTTGATCGGCCCTGGGCAGCTGGTGCTTAACGAAGGTCTCCAGGTAAAGCCGGAGGGAGGTTACCGGCGTTTTGAGTTCGTGGGTGAAATTGTTGATGAAATTGTTCTGCAGGCGGTAGAGTTGAAGCGTTTTCTGGCTGTAAACGAAAATGCTGAAGATCCCCAGCAAAATCACCCCCACCAGCAAGGACAGGATCATGATCACCATCCAGGTATCGGATTCCAGAACCTGGGTGCGGTCCAGGTTGAACTTTTCCACCAGCGCCCGAAGGCCGACGCTGGCCTCCATGTACCAGTAAATATACAAAAACAGGGAGGCGACCAGTGCGGCGATAGACAGGATAAATATCCATATCGGATGGATAAACCATTTCGGGGATTTCATGTCACATTCCCTAATTTGCGCTGATCAGGGCCGGCTGAAATGCTTGTTGCGGTCGGCAGGCCGGGGCATGTTTTCCAGTTCTGCGGCAGCCGAACCGTCAATCAAACATCGGCCATTGCCAGTAGAGCTGACCGAAAACCAGATTCTGAGTGGCGGAGGTGCGGGCGATGTCGTCTCTCACGCGGGTGTAGTTATAGGCCGCTTCGGCTGCCAGGTCTTCGGTGAACTCATACCGCAAACCGGGCCGGACGCGCAAGGTTTGTGTATCCACTTCGACGATGGAACCTGTTTCCTGTCGCGATCTGTTTAGAAAGTAACCCGCGGAGAGCGTCAGGCGGAATTTCTCCGACAGCCGGTACCCGGCCCATCCGGTCAGCTCGGTCCGGTAGGCCGTTCCGCCCCTTCCCCGGGCTTCTCTCAAGTCGTGCAGAAATACCAGATTGACGGATGTGTACACATCCCGGTACTCGATGGTAGCCTTGCCCACGCCACTGAGATCCCGGGTGGTGTCGGCAGTGAGAAAATCGGTGACGGTGTATCGGGCACCGAGATCCACTTTCAAGCGCCACAACTCGGTGGCGTTCCAGGCGGCACCGATCGTTCCCGACACGGACTCCACCTGCGAGGTGCTGAAGTCGGCATTGGCATATCCGAGATCGAGATGTCCGAGCGTCTCTTCGAAGAACCGGCGCGCATCCCACGTATGCTGAAAGTCGACCGCGTGAACCCGCGAATCGGCAAGCTGTTGGTCCGCGTAGTCGCTTTGTTCGTAGCGGTAGAAAAGATTGTTGGAGGTATTATCCCCGCTGCGGTAGTCCCCACCTACCAAGAAAAACCGTCGCTTACGCGTCTGGGCGCTCTGCACGAGCCCGGTTTCGAAGACATCGCGGTCCGGGCGGGAGTCCTCGATATAGCCTGCATCGGAGAGAAGCCCAAGTCGCTCGGTGAATTGGTATCCCAGGTGACCGCGGTAGTGCTGGTCCACGGCATCGAGTTCCGGAAGATCCGCATAGTAAATGCCGTCGAGTCGGCCGGTCAGCGCCAGGTTCAGCCGCTCGGTCCGCTCGAGGATGTTCAACCCGGGCGAAACGGTGGTGATGATGTCGCTATCCTGGTCCTGGACCGAAAAAAAGATGTTGTCGTTGTACTCTTCGCGCAAGGTGATGTTGGGGACCAGATCAAACCCCTCGGCCCCGGCGCCGCCGGGCGGTGCCAGGCTCATCAGGCAGGCGAAAACGGTCAGGACCCGCAAAAACAGTGGCATGGTGTGCGAACCATTCTAAACCCCCCACCAGCAGCAGTGCAGGGTTGAACGACAACCGAAAGCCGTCGGAAAGGCAACCTGGCCCCCTGTCACCGGCACAGGGCCGCAACAGCTGCCCGAACGATTATATGTACCCTTTTTCGCCCAGAAACAGTAAAATCTCCTGGGCAGCTTCGTTAGGCGACAAATCGGTTGTATCGATGCGCAGTTCCGGCGCTTCGGGCTCCTCGTAAGGATCGTCCACACCGGTGAAACCCTTGATCAGTCCGGCTCTGGCCTTGGCGTACATTCCCTTGCGGTCTCTTTTTTCGCATACGGCCAGCGGTGTGGCCACGTGCACTTCGATAAAACCGCCGGTTGTTTCGATCGTATGCCTGATTTCCTTGCGGGTCGTTTCGTACGGGGCGATGGGGGCGCAGATGGCAATGCCGCGATTTTTTGTTATCTCGCTGGCCACAAACCCGATCCGGCGCACATTGGTATCGCGGTCCTCCTTGTTGAAACGCAGGTTGCTCGACAGGTTGCGCCGCACGATGTCCCCATCGAGCAGGCTGACCGGCCGCTTACCGATCTCCAGGAACCGTGAGTAGAGAATTTTGGCGATGGTCGATTTTCCTGCGCCCGAAAGCCCGGTTAGAAAAACGGTAAATCCCTGTCGCTCGGGCGGCGGATAGCCTTTTTCAAGCTCCTTCAACACTTCCGGAAACGTCATCCATTCCGGAATGCGCCTTCCGGAACGCAACCGCTGCCGGATCTCCGAACCGGTGAGGGAAAGGGTCTGAACACCGTCGGGGACCTGATCGACGGCTCGAAACTCGTCCTCGAAGGGAAGATAGACGATTTCTTCAAACAGGATGACGTTTACACCGATTTCTCCGGAATGTTCTTCGGCCAGCCTGCGGGCGGCTTTACCGGAATAAAACCACGTTCCTTTCGGAGTCGGTCCGGGACCGGCGTGATCGTGGCCGATGATGAAATCCGTGCAGCCGTAATTTTTGGCGATAATCATGTGCAGCAGGGCTTCCCGCGGTCCGGCCATGGTTGAAGACAGCGGCAGCAGGTTCAGCAGCAGGGAATCCGGCGGATAGCGCCGAGACACGGCGCGGTAGCAGCGCACCCGCGTGTAATAGTCGAAGTCTCCGGGACGCACCAGCCCGACGATCGGCAGCAGCAGCAGGTTGCCGTGAACTTGTCGCATGGCCCGAATCGTCATTTCGAACTGGGGTCGATGTATCGGGTGGCGGGTTTGAAATCCCACTACCCGTTGCCAATCGAGTTTGTCGATGCGGTGCCGTATCTCTTCCGGTGGCAGCCGCAGCTGCCTGAAATCAAAGTGCAGGGGCAGAGAGAGCGTTTCCAGCGAGCCGCCAATGTAGAGTTCCCCGGTCTCGTGGACGAGCTGCCGCACACCCGGGTGGCTGGTGTCGTTGGTGCCGTAAACCAGCGCTGCCTCCTTGTCTTTGTCAATCGGCCACATGTCCTCGATATGCAAAACACCCAGTAAAAACCCTTCCGGGTCCCTGATGGCTGCAGATTGTCCGACTTCCAGGCTCTGGGCCTTTACGTCCGGGATGTCGAGGCAAACCGGCAGCGGCCACAAGGATCCGGTTTGCAGGCGCATACGATCGAGCACCGATTCGTAGTCGGGCCGATTCATGAAACCGGACAAAGGGGAAAACACTCCGGAGGAGAGCAGTTCGAAATGACACAGCTGGCGTTCATTGAGGGTGACGTCGGGCAGCTCAAGGGCAATGTTTTTCAACAGGGCTCGCCGGGTCTCATCCACCAGCAGGTTGGTCAGGTTTCCACCGTGCGGCTCGATCCGTCCCGGTTTTTTCATCGTCGGTCCCTCGATCTTTCTGCCTGCTGGAAGTGCACCAAGGCGGTGCTGCAAGGATGCGGCGCAGGCCAAATCGATTCATTCTAAACTATTTTCCAGTACAAGTCTATAGGATTACTCGATATTTGCCTTTGACAGCCTGCGATTTGACTCTCGGGCAGGAAACGGCTACACACTCTGATGCGGAATGACTCCGCTGGGGAAACGGACAACCTAAACGGGTTGCAATGGAAAGAAAAGCCGCATGAAAACGGATCATCGATTCTATTTCGGCGATGCCAGGGATATGCGAACGGTTGCCGACGAAAGCATCGAACTGGTGGTAACCTCTCCCCCCTACCCCATGATTCAGATGTGGGACGATCTTTTCACCCGACTGAACCCGGATATCGGCAACGCCATCGACAGCGGCGACGGATGGCGCGCTTTCGAGTTGATGCACGCCGAGCTGACGCCGGTGTGGCGGGAGGCGTTTCGAATCCTGGTGCCGGGCGGCATCGCCTGCATCAATACGGGCGATGCCGTCCGTACGGTCGGCAAGGAATTTCGGCTGTTTCCCAACCATGCCAAAGTGCTGGCGTTTCTTACCGACATCGGTTTTTCTGCCTTGCCGATGATTATCTGGCGCAAACCGACCAATGCACCCAACAAATTCATGGGATCGGGCATGCTTCCGCCGGCAGCCTATATTACACTGGAGCACGAGTGCATACTGGTGGTGCGTAAAGGAGGCAACCGGCGGATCGAGGGCGGGGATGAAAAAAAAAGACGCCGCGAAAGCGCCTATTTCTGGGAAGAGCGAAACACCTGGTTCTCGGATGTGTGGACGGATGTAAAAGGCGCCGTGCAGAATCTGCCCGGAGAGCGAACGGGCAGGCGCAGCGCAGCGTTCCCGTTTGAAGTCCCTTACCGGTTGATCAACATGTTCAGCGTAAAAGGCGACCGGGTGGTCGATCCGTTCCTGGGCACCGGCACCTGCATGCTGGCGGCCGCCGCCGCCGGACGAAACGCGGTAGGATTTGAGCTGGAGCCCGGTTTTCAAGAGGTGATCATCGCCAATTTGCAGTCCACCGCAGCGGTTGCCAACCGACGGATCCGGCAGCGGCTCACCGCCCATATGACATTTGTGAAAGACAAAACCGCGACGGGGCATCGTTTCAAGCACACCAACCGGCACTACGGCTTTGCGGTGATGACCGGACAGGAGACCGATCTTCTGCTCAACGAAGTGCTGACCGGGCAGCAGACAGGAGATAACGAATTTAGCGTCTCCTACCGCAGCGATCTCCCATCGTCTTTTACCTGATTCTTTTGCGTCTCTGTTGTTTGACTCCAGAGCATCGATGCATACATTTTATTGGCAACATCACCGTTCCGCAAACCGACAGCGTCCGATCGGACGCCGGGAGTCGAAAAATGATCGTACAGATCGCCCGCCTTCTCAAAATCCTGAACTCCGAGTCCGAGCCGGGACAAATCAGCCTGGCCTTCTGCTTTTCCATGGTGGCCGGGTTGACACCGGCCCTGTCGGCGCACAACCTGCTGGTGCTGCTGGCCGTGCTGTTGCTGCGGGTCAACCTGTCGGCCTTCCTGCTCGGGTGGCTGTTCTTTTCGGCCTCCGCCTACCTGCTCGACCCGATCTTTCACCGTATCGGGCTGGCCGTGTTGAGTGCGGCCGCCCTGGAGGGTTTGTGGACCTATCTGTATAACATCCCGATGGTTCGTTTCACCCGATTCAACAACACGGTGGTGATGGGCAGCCTGGTCTTCGCCGTCGCCGGTTTCGTGCCGCTCTATTATCTGTCCAACACGCTGATCTTCCGATACCGGGATCGCCTGCTCGGCTGGGTTCGAAACACGCGATGGATGGCGGTGGTCAAGGCGACCAGGGTTTACAGCGCATATGAAAGGCTGGCAGGCTGGGGAGGCGGCGCATGAAACGATGGTTTCGCTGGTGGGGGATAGCCGCTTTTGCGGTGTTGGTGGTCCTGGTGGCCGTCGGGTGGCTGCTGCTGGCCGATCGGATCGTGAAAAATGCGCTCCAGTCCGCCGGAACCCGGGTGGTCGGGGCGCAGGTCGACATCCGCAAGGCCGATCTTTCCCTGTTTCCGGCGGGACTCACGCTGATCGGCCTGCAGGTGACCAATCCGCAACAGCCCATGCAAAACGCCGTGGAAGCCGAGCGGATTGCCATGAGTCTGGATGCGCCTGCGCTGCTGCAGCGCAAGATCCTCATCGAGGAATTGACGCTCGAAGGGGTGCGGCTGAATACGCCGCGCAAGAGATCGGGTGCGGTGAAAACCGCATCGTCCCGCCGGGATGACGCCGCTGGAAAAAAAGCGGCCCCCTCGGCTTCTGAATCAGACCTGCCGGGTGAACTGCTGTCCGGCGCATTCATTGTACCGGATGTCGGTGAAATCCTGAAAAACGAGAAGCTGCAGACCCTGGTGCTGGCCGAATCCCTTCGGTCCGAAATCGAAGCGGAAAAACGCCGGTGGGAGCAGCGTCTGGACGAACTGCCCGACAAAGAAAAGCTGGCGTCCTATCGTAGTCGGATCGACAGGCTGAAAAATGCGCGCAAGGGCGGTCTGGGGTCGCTGCTGGGTGCCCCGGCAGAGCTGGTGGCCGTCCAAAACGACCTCAAGCGCGATATCGATCGCATCGAGGCATCTCTGGGAGAGTTTGAAAAGCAGTCGAAATCGTTCGAAAACCAGTTGAACCAATTGACGAAAGCACCGGAGGCCGATCTGCAGCGGTTGACAAGCAAATACAGCCTGTCTCCCGGAGGCCTGTCCAACATCGGCGGGTTGTTTCTGAAACATCGCCTGCGGGTCTGGATCGAGCGGGCCATTGCCTGGTACCAGCGGCTGCAGCCGCTGGTGTCGCGACCGGCAGCCGCCGCCAACGGACCCCGAGCCGTCGTTCCGCTGCGCGGTACAGGCGTCAACATCCGCTTTGCCGAGACGACGCCGCAGCCGGATTTGCTGATCCGGCGGGTCCGGGCCGGCATCGACCTCAAGCAGATGAAGCTTACCGGCGATGTCGAAACCATCACGTCCGACCCCCCGCTTGTCGGCCGGCCGCTGCGATTCGATTTTGTCGGCAAGGATGCAGCCGCCGCAGGCTCCATTCGCCTCAACGGTCTGCTGGACAGCACCGATCCGCAGCGCAAGCTGGGGAAGGCGCATCTGCAGATGCAAAACGTCGCCATCGGCCCCAAGAGCCTGTCTGACCGGCCGGAGATGACTGCCCGGCTGCAGTCCGCTGTGGTCGACCTGGACCTGCGCACGGCCCTTGATGAAGAGCGGATCCACCTGAAGCTCGAAGCCGGCCTCGATGCGGTCCGGTTGTCGGCCGAAAGCAGCAGGGGGGATAGCGGTCTGGCTCGGGCACTCAGCGAAGCGCTGGCCGGTGTGCGCCGGATCAACGCTTCCGCTTCGGTAGACGGTACACTGCTTCAGCAGCAGATCCAGCTGACAACCGATCTGGACCGGGTGTTGAAGGATGCCGTGACCGATCTTGCCCGCCGGCAGGCAACAGAGCTGACCCAGTCGCTGCGAAAGGGGATCCGGGCCGAGACGAATGCCCCGATCAAAGAGACCGGGTTGCAGCTGGACCGGTTCGGCCGGGTCGGGGACGAGTTGTCCGGTCGCCTGGCGCTGGGCGACAACCTGCTCAAGGGACTGCTGTGACCCCATGCGGGATCTTCGGCCCGCCGGTTTGTCTAATCCAGCTGTTTTCTACCCGCCTCTCTCCTGCTCATTTATCGTTTTTTCAGCCGGCGGCGCAGCCAGGCCAGCCCGAATCGGCCCCGCAGGTTGAACAGTGCCAGAGAAAGCGGCAGGATCCGTGCGGTCATCGGCGTAAGGTAACAGATCCGGATCAGGTCACGGTACAGCTCGTGGAAGGACTCGGCCCGTATCGAGATCTGCGGACCGCGACAGTCGAGTCCCCAGCGGTGCGCCAGTTGACCAGCGGCCGCTTCCCCCTCGCGCATGGTGACCGTTGCGTGGAAAGGTCCATCGGGCAGATACGGCGCTGCGCGGCGGTTTTGCAGGCTTGCGGCCGCTGCCGCCGCCATTGCCAGCCGCCAGCGCTGCGCGTCGAAGTCGTTGGGGTCCCCGTTTTTCTCAATCGAAAACGTCTCGATGCCGGCGATGATCTCCTCCGCCTGTCTGCAGGCGACAGGACATCCGGAAAAAAAGATCGGCCGTATGTTGTACGGCGCCAGCGATGCGGCAAACAAGGCGATTTCCGGCAGGGGCTTGCCGTCTAGCTTCAGGGCACTGATGCGCGATGTGAGGGTATGCGCCAGAAATCCATCTGTCCCGGAAGCGGCGTGCAGTCCCAGAAACAACACCGCTTCGGCGCCTGACGGATTGCCGACGCCGGGCACCGGCCCCCGCCGATATCCCGAAACGACCCGGCAACGCGGATCGATTCTCTCCGGCAGCAGGTTGTAACCGGTCCGGTGAAAATCCTTCACGGTCACCTTCCGGACGCCTTGCTGAAACAAGCTTTTGACAACCGCATCCACGTCCCGGCTCATATCCACGCAGGCCCTCACCCACTGCCGCGTTTTAAAAGAAGACCCCGCGTAACTCCAGCACCCGGAGCTGCCCTCGATGTCGGCGACAATCATCACGTTCTTATAACCGGTCATACCACCCTCTTTGCGCCGGTTGAACCGCGGCACTTCCCGCCCCTGGTGTTACCGTCCCTGTTGGCCCGGTGTGGGAACTTCGCGGGTTTCGCATACCGGTGATGGCCCGGATGCGGTCGAGCACCGGGGGATGGGAATAATTGAGAAACACATACAGCCGGTGGGGCAGCAGGTTGCTGAGGTTCTGAACCGAGAGCTTTTTCAGCGCATCGCTCATCGAACCGGGATCGCCGGTGGTTTCAACGGCAAATCGGTCCGCCTGGTGCTCGTGTCTGCGCGACAGCAGCCGGATCAGCAGGCCGGAAAAAAATTCCGCGGGGGCATAGAGTAATGCAAAAAAGACCAGTCCGGTGTAAATGGAAGGGGTGTGAACGTAAAACGCCGAATAAAGCCCGGGAGTTTCGATCATCAACGACAGCAGGAAGAACATCACGCCGGACTGCGCAACGCCGGCAGCCAGTGACCACAGGACGTGCTTCATTCGGTAGTGCCCCATTTCGTGCGCCAGCACTGCCACCAATTCGGTCGTCGAATGTTTCTCCACCAGGGTATCGAACAGCACGATCCGTTTGTTGCGGCCGAATCCGGTGAAAAATGCGTTCGATTTTGCCGAACGGCGGGAGCCGTCCATGACAAAAACGTTCTCCAGCGGAAACCGGATCGAGCGGGCGTAGGATAAAATGGCGTCGCGCAGCTCTCCGTTTTCCAGGGGGACAAACTTGTTGAAAAGCGGCATGATCCAGGTCGGTGCCACGAACTGGACGACGAGCATGTAAACGGTGACGGCCAGCCAGCAATACAGCCAGGCCTTTTCTCCGGCATGCTCGAAAAACAACAGTATGCCGGCCAGCAGCGGGGTGCCGAGCAGCACGGCCAGAAACAGCCCTTTGATCTGGTCCGCAGCGAAGGTACCCCACGTGGTGCGGTTGAAACCGAAGCGCTGTTCGATGACAAAGGTCCGATAGAGGCGAAGGGGCAGCGATGCGATGGAGATCAGCAATCCGAGTGCGGCGATGAAAAGCAGCCCGGACGGCACCGGCGCCAGTTCCCAGGAACGCACCCAGCCGTCCAGCAGCGCAAAGCCGCGACCGAACCACATCCCCAGCAGCAAACTGGTTTGCACCAATGCGGACAGCCAGCCAAACCGGGTATTGACCACCTGGTACTGCTGGGCTTTCCGGTAGCGATGCGGATCGTACCAGCCCGCAAACTCCGGTGGAAGTTCGGGCCGCATCGATCTCCGGTTGAAGTAGTCCGCCAGAGCGCTGAGCAGCAGCTCACCGACCATGGCGGATACGATGACAACGGCAATCCAGTTCATTTCTGCAGATATGTCCGGTTGACAGCGAATATCGAACCGCATTCACGGATCGTCATCACAAATACCAGGACTAGTGCCCGAACGCAAACGGGTAAAGGCTTCGATCGTCTGATGGGGGCCGTTCTTTCAGGCGACGCTGCCGGCGGGCGGCCACAGGGGATGTCATTCGCCGTGGCGGGGTACGGCGTTGTCGAGCAGGAATTTTTCCAGCACAGCGATGGGTTGCGCACCGACCAGCACCTGCCCGTCCAGCCGAAAGGTCGGCACCGCGGATATCCCCGATCGGCGGCTGCGGTCCCAGTCATCGTCGACTGCCTGGCTGCAGGCACGGCTTTCGATGACCTCCCGGGCCTTGCGATCTGAAAGGCCGACCGAGCGGGCCACTTCTGCCAGCACTTCGGTGTCGCCGATGTTTTTCCCGTCGGCAAAATACGCCCGGAACACGGCATGGTGAAACCGTTCCCCGCTCCCCTGATCTTCCGCCCATTTGCCCAGCTCCTGGGCACGGCGGCTGTTGAAGGTCATGGTTCGTTCTCCAAACGGCAGATCGAGGTCGTTGGCCACCTGCCGCAGATGCGCCACCATTTCCCTGACGTTTACCGGTCTTCCGGCAAAAAGCTGTTCCAGGGTCTGCCCCTCCGCAGGTGTCTCGGGATGAAGCGGAAAGGCAATCCAGCGGAGTTCGAAATCGTACAGGGTTTGCAGTTTTTCAATACCGACGGTAATGAAATAGCACCAGGGTCAGATGTAATCGGAGAAGATTTCGAGGACGCGCTTTGTCATAGGCACAAAAAAGTGGGAGGCATGTGGGGAGCATGCCTCCCTTGAACAGAGGAAAGAGTTAAGGGTTAGGTTGAATACGGTTACCAACTAACACCTTAAGCAGCAGATGCTGCCTGTCTCTATGATAGTACCACCATGTGATATGTCAAGTCTTTTTTTGAGGGGTGCTACTTTTTTTCGAGTTTTACGGAAACGGCGTATTTGCCCGGCCCGGTGTTGATCAGGCCGACGAAGACCATTCCGAGCCCGAGGGAAAAAAGCATCAGGGTCCGGTAGCCGATACCGAGATAGTTGGCGAAGTAGAATCCGAACAGGATGGCCAACAGGACGCAGAAAGCCCGAAAAAAGTAACCCGAAAGCAGGCTCAGTGCTCCCAGCGCCTCGATTAGCAGCACGATCAATCCCAGCACATGCAGAGGAATTCCGGATTGCAGGTAATTGAGGGTGGTCCCGACACTTTTCCACTGCGGCTGCCCGCGCAGCAGCAACGGAGCTGAGTGGATCAGCAGCATGATCGAAAGGCCGATACGCACGATCAGCAGGCCGAAACTGATTTTACGTTCCTGGGAGTTGAAGAGCATGGAAGGCCTCCGTCAGCCGATGGACCATTAGAAACCAAGAAAGCTACAATATGAAATTGTAAGGGAAATCGGGCGGTAAATCAATAACGAATCTCCCGCACCGTTCCTCAGAGCCGATCGATGAAGTCCCAGACGGCCTGGTGAACTTTGCCCGCTCCCGGACCGCGGACGATTCCATGGCGGTTGAAGTTCAATACCTGGTAGGACTTGTCCTCGGAGCCGAGGGCCTGAAACACCCGGGCCGAACCCTTGGGGTGAACCACCGGATCGCCCTGGGCCTGTATGACGAGCGCAGGCACCGTGATGTCCGCCAGCTGGGGTTCCACCGTATCCATCAACCGTTCCAACTCCCGTACCCCTGAAACCGGGTTGCGGAGATAGTTGATCTCGGGAAATTCAGGGTGGTTTTCCACGAAAGTCATCCGGGCCTCCTCCAGGCGAACCCTGGCCATCAACTTGTTCCAGACATCCACGGCCGGAACCAGACGGGTGGAGATATCCTGCAGTCGCATGGGGGGACAGATGGCGAACACCCCGGCCGCCTCCTGCGTGCGAGCCACCAGATCGAGGGCCAACCCGGCACCGTTGGAAAATCCCCCCACGACCACGCGCCGGCAGGTGTTGCGCATGATGGCATATCCGATATCCACCGAAATCGCCCATTGCTGGTATGTGGTTTCGGCCAGATCATCCGGAGAAGTGCCATGGCCTTTGACCCGCGGTGCGTATACCCACAGACCCTTGCGTCCCAGATAATCGGCCAGTTCCTTGACCTCCAGAGGCGCGGCCATGTAACCGTGGATCAGCACCACACCGACGTCGCGGCTGCGGCCGGGGATCATGTAGGGCAGGCCCACTTCTTTGGGTTTGGATTCGCCCTCTATGAAATGATCGCGGTAATCCTGCAGAAACTCGTCCCGGGCCCGGGCAGTCAGGCGGGCGACGATCTTGCGTTTGAGCCAGAATGACGGCACCCAGGCACTTTTGCGAACGATTCGTTGCAGGTCCTTCAGCGGTTCGACCGCGTTGGCCATGACCTCCACCGGATTGTCGATCCGGGCGCGGTGAAAATCGTACGGGGAAGAAAACTTCGAGGGATCCTTGATGAGGCTCTCACCCTCCTGCCGGACGATGCCCTTCTCGGTGGCCACTGCCAGGAAATCCTTCACCCGGCGGTAGCGGTCATCGGTCAGCAGGGGCAGCTGGTCGAGCTGCAAACTGCGATGCAGGCAGATTTCGGTGTTTTTTCGAGTTGCTTCGGCGGCATCGTATAGCCGCCTTCGCAGATCGTAGGCTTTGAACCGGCTGCCGGGAAGCGCGCGCACCAGCGATGCGGAAAGGTGTTCGTGGTTGATGGTGGTCATGTCGTAAATGGCTTTCATATACCGCTGCATGAGCTGCAGCGCCTCTTTGCGCATGCGCATCCGGGACGGTAGCACATCGTCAAATCGAATCCGGCGGGGCGAGTTGATGTCCTGTTCGATGGGCGAACAATCAAGGCACTCGGAGATTTCGATCGGCTTTCCGAAACGGATGTCGATATCCACACCGGCCAGCAGCATGGTCCCTTCGGTCATGAGCTCTTCTATCACGCGCTCCGGGATATCATCCACCAAACGCAGCGCCAGGTCGCTGAGCAGGTTCTCTTTGACCCGTAGCGGGAAATAGGTCAGGTTCACCGGCACGATGGTTGTGGTGCGCTCGATGACCGGCTCGACATTCTCGATTTCGAACAGTGCCAGCAGGTGCCGGGCTTCTTCCGGTGCCGTGTGGAGCAGTCTTTTCAATCGCTGACGGTAAAACTCCGTTCGCAGCGCAAGGGTGGCGGCCCCCGTGTGCGGCGGGTGTTTTCCCCCGGCGTAGGAGATCATGAATCGACCCTTTTCGATAAGTTTTTTGTTTTTGACCATCCGGCCTTCCGGAAACACGATCCAGTTCGCTTCTCCGGTGAGCAGGGTCTTGACGATCAGGCGGTCTCTTTCCGGGTTGCGCGTGGATACGGCGCCCACCCGTTTGAGGTAGCCACCGAAGGCGCCCTTGAACAGCTCGTAACTGGCCAGGGACCAGACCGGAACCCTGGTGAGCTTGAAGATCTCATAGGGCATGAGGAACGTTTCGACGCGGGTGAAGTGGTTGATGACGAAAATGATCGATCCATCGGGAATGTTTTCCGTGCCGTGGCGCTCGATGTTCGCCTTGGACAGCTCTGATATCGCTTTTACGAAAAGCCCGGTGGTTCGATATGCAAAGCGGTTCATCGAATGTTTCCCCACACTGTCGATATCGCCGTCGCCTGGCGGCCGGCCTTACAGTGCCGGAAACGGCTGCCCGACGAACGGGGTTTGCGGTTGACACGGAACTTTGCTACCCATATGATATTATGCCGATGAAAATTTGTAAATGACCCGGAGGTGTGCGTTGTATTCCAGAATATTGCGGCTTCGATTTCCCAAGACCATCTCGACCCAACCGATCGTCTGTTACCTGACAAAGGACTACGACCTGGTTTTCAACATTCTAAACGCCACCGTGCTGCCGCGCAAAGAGGGCGTGATGGTAATGGAGTTGTCCGGTTCGAAGAAGAACTTCAAAGACGGTTTGCGCTATCTCAAAGACCAGGGCATACAGGTGGAAAACGCTTCCCAGGAGGTCAAGCGCGACAAGAACAAGTGCACCCACTGCGGCGCCTGCACGGCCGTTTGCCCCACCGGTGCCCTGGCTGTCGAAAGACCGGAAATGTCCGTCCGGTTTTCTCAGGAAAAATGCAGCGTCTGCGAATTGTGCGTTCCTGCCTGCCCCACCCGGGCAATGGAGATTCATCCGACCAACCAAGCCTTTTTTGAATGAAGACCACCACCGCAGTGGCGATCAGCGGAGGTGTCGACTCCCTGATGGCCGCCCATCTGCTAAAAAACCAGGGCCACCGGGTCATCGGCCTGCATTTTATCACCGGCTACGAAAGACAGGCCGCGCCAATCGAATCCGTCGCCGATCAGTTGGGTATCGAAATTCACCTGCTGAACCTTCGCAGCGAATTTTCAACAGCGGTGGTCGACCATTTCATCCGGACCTACCGGGAAGGGAAAACTCCGAATCCCTGCCTGGTGTGCAATCCGGTCATCAAGTTCGGACACCTGCTCGAGGCCGCCCGGAATCTGGGTGCCCGGCGCCTGGCCACCGGTCACTACGCCCGTTTGCGAAGCGATGGCGACGGCACGGTCCACCTGCTGCGCGGTGCAGACGCTGTAAAGGATCAGTCCTATTTTCTGGCATTTCTGGACCAGCGCCGGCTCTCCCGGGCCTGTTTTCCGCTCGGTGATTATCGCAAGTCCGAGGTGAAGGCCATGGCAGCCGCCGAAGGATATCGACCGGCGGTTACCAGCGAAAGCCAGGACGTCTGCTTCATCAAGGCCGGGTCCTACAGCGGCTTTATCGAGCGGCTCGCGACGGATCTGCCGGAAGCCGGGGACATTGTCGATCGGCAGGGCCGTGTTCTGGGCCGCCACCAGGGGTTGCACCGCTATACGGTCGGTCAGCGTCGAGGCCTCAACTGTCCGGCCGCCGAACCCTATTACGTTCTTCGACTCGACACCGGCAACAATCGGCTCGTTGTCGGTTTCAAACAGGAGACCTTCTCCCGGCAGTGCCGGGTGTCACAGGTGAACTGGATTCAGCAACCACCGCGGATGCCCCTGCAGGCGCACACCCGGCTGCGCTACCGTCACAAGGGTGCCCCGTCCACCATCGAGCAGGGGCGCCGGGGGCAGTGGATCGTCCGCTTTGACGAGCCACAGGCTGCCATCACACCCGGCCAGGGTGCGGTGTTTTATCGGAACGACGAGGTGATCGGCGGCGGTATTATTCAGTGACGAACCCAGCTCCGCAGCTCGGATGCATGGGATTCGACAGGCTGTCGACCAGCGGCAATGAGAATATAGGAAAAATCTATTTATTTTTACATTAATTATAACAATGGTTTACATATTTATATGAATGCAACGATTTAAGATTATAACCCTGGGTTGCAAGGTCAACCAGGCAGAATCGGCCGGCATTGCCAGGCAACTGCAGGAACGGGACGCGAAACCGGCCGCCGGTGAAGAAGGCGTCGACCTGTGCATCATCAACACTTGCACGGTCACCGGAAAGGCATCCATGCAATCTCGCCAGGCCGTTCGCCGGGCACTGCGCGCCCACCCGAATGCCCGCATCGTCGTCACCGGCTGCTACGCCCAAACAGCGCCCCAGGAGATTCGCAGCATACCGGGTGTCGATCTGGTCCTGGGAAACGACGGCAAGCACCGTATCGACGAGGCGATCCGCAATCGGCTCACCGATCCACTGACAACGGTCGGTGCGACACCGGCAGGAGATCAAGCACAGTGGATACCTTCCGGACCCCAGGCCGACCGGGCACGCGCGTTTCTGAAGGTTCAGGACGGGTGCAATGCCCGGTGCAGCTACTGCATCGTGCCATATGCCAGAGGAGCCAGCCGCAGCCTGCCGGTCAAAGATGCCTTGGACAGTCTCCGGCGTTTGAGTGATACCGGTTATCCGGAGGTGGTGCTCACGGGCATTCATTTGGGGCACTACGGGCTCGATCTCGATCCACCGTCGGATTTGCTCGCCCTGCTGAAAAACATTCGGCAGCAGCAAATCGTCGAGCGGGTGCGGCTCAGCTCCATAGAGCCGCTGGAGCTGACCGACGAGGTGATCCGCTTCACTGCCGGCGCCCGCCATCGACCGGCGGCCATCTGCCCCCATTTTCACGTCCCCCTGCAAAGCGGCGACAATGAAATCCTGCGGCGAATGCGACGGCCTTACACACGCGAATTTTTTCGGGACCGGATCGCAGACCTCACGCGCCATCTCCCCGATGCCGCCTTGGGGGTCGACGTCCTGGTGGGTTTTCCCGGCGAAACCGATGCAGCCTTCGAAAACACCTGCTCGCTGATAACGCAGCTGCCCGTCACCTACGTGCACGTGTTTCCCTTTTCCCGTCGCAAGGGAACCCCTGCCGACCGCCTGCCGAACCAGGTCCGGGCAGCGGCGATCAAGGCAAGGTGCCGTCGAATACGATCCATCGGATACCAAAAAAAATTAGCGTATTACAGCCGATTTCATGGTAAAATACTTGAAGTCGTCGCCGAGTCGTTTGCCGATGCAGAAAACAAACTGGTCAGGGGTACGTCGGCCAACTACATTCCGGTGAAGTTCAAAGCACAGGCAGGGCAGCTCCGCACCATCGTATCGGTCCGGGTTGAGCGGGTGGAACCGTCCGGATCTGTTTTCGGAACAATCGTGTCGTAACATGCTCCCCTACTCCGTCGTCATACCGGCCTACAATGAAGAGCACTTCCTGCCCCATACGCTCGAAACCCTTCTGGAAGCGATGGCCACAATCGCTGCACCCGGCGAGGTGGTGGTGGTGGACAACAATTCCACCGACCGGACAGCGGAAATCGCCGGCAGCTTCGGTGCGAAAGTCGTCTTCGAAAAAATCAACCAGATATCCCGGGCCCGCAACACCGGTGCACGCCACGCCGCCGCCCGGCACCTCGTATTTCTGGACGCCGATACAGTGATTTCGGGGAAGCTGCTGAAAACGGCGCTGGGCAACCTGCAGCAGGGCGGCTGTTGCGGCGGCGGGGCCACCGTGGCCGCCGACAGGCCTCTGAAGCCATTTTACCGCAATGCCCTGAAATTCTGGAACCTGTTGTCGGTTCGATTCCAGATGGCTGCCGGCAGTTTTGTATACTGCCGCCGGGATGGGTTCGATGCGGTGGGAGGATTCAGCGAAGAGGTCTTTGTCGGCGAGGAGATCTGGTTTTCGATTCACTACCGCCGGTGGGGCAAATCGAGGGGGCAGAAATTCGTGATCATCGAAAACCCACCGGTGGTCACCTCCACCCGCAAGCTGGACTGGTTTTCCAAGTCCCGTACAACGTCCATGCTGCTGCCGATGCTGCTGTTTCCGTTTATCTCCCGCCATCGATCCCTTTGCGGATACTGGTACCGGCGCCCCGCCGGCGATCCGCGGCACATCCGCACTGCCGGCCGGAACGTGTTTGCAGACCGCAGCAAATAGCCGCCAGCAGATCGGTATCGCCTGGTTGCGCTTGCAGCCCTCCCGTCTTGATTTCAGCCTGTCGATAATTACATTGGGATGTCGAGCTTCACGCAAGGAGCCATCCATGGGCAGTCAACAACCCGATGTCCGGGAGGACATCACCACCGATATCGATGAAGAGATCACCGAGCCCCCCTTGTTCAAGGTGCTGCTGCACAATGACGATTTTACCACCAAGGAGTTCGTCGTCACGGTGCTGGTATCGGTCTTTAACAAATCCCTGGATCAGGCCACGCAACTGATGTGGAGTGTCCATCGACATGGTGTGGGGGTGGCAGGCGTGTATCCGTTCGAGGTAGCGGAAACCAAGATCGGCATCGTGAAAGCGACTGCCGAGGAACACGGGTTTCCGCTGAAAATGACCATGGAGCCGGAATGAGATTGCCCGGTGACGTGATGAAATGCAGCTTCATTCCGAAGCCACCGCGTTGTTGCTCTGTGCTTTCTGCAATTTCTCTTCGGCATTGATCCGGCCCTGAATTTCTTCCTGAAGCCGCTCTTCGGACTCGGCCAGCTCCACCGTGCGGTTCTGCAACAGCGCTTCGATCTCTTCCCGATAGTTTCGCATCTCGATTTCGGCCCACTCCCGCTCGATGATGTTGCCGACCCTTTCTGCGATCACACCGATCAACATCTGCTCCTCGTGCTGAAACGGTTGGCGTTTCCATTCCGTTTTCTCCTCCAGGTAAGACACCTCCAGGCAGCAGACCGGCTCGCCGTTTGCCAGTACCTCGCGGCTTAACATCCAGGGGGTGGTTTTGAAGTTGGGGGTGCTGTGGGCGTAACTGTCGAACTTGATCCGCGCGGCGGCAATCTCCGGATACTGCAGGGATGCCGGAATGATGTCTACGATTTCCTGCAGGATTTCATCCAGGGAATAATCGTGCCGCTCTCGAATGCGGGAGATGGCGTAGAGGCAGTTGAGCTCCTTGAGACGTTCCTGTAAACTGTGGGTGAGCTGTTTTAATGCCTGCTCGTTGTGCTTGAGGTCGGAGAGGTTCCGGGAAATCGAGTTGACACCGATCAGCCGTCCGTTTTCGTCGTAACGCAAATTGACCGTGCACTGCATATCGAAGACCTCGCCGCTTACCTGGTTGACGATCCGTCTTTCAAATTTCACATGGGTGGCGCCTTTTCGAATCCACTGGTCAAAAGCGGCCTGGGAGCTTTCCCGATCCTCGGGATGGATAAAATCGAAGGCCGGCCGGCCGATGCACATCCCGATCGGGCACCCGAAGATCTTTTCGGCCACGTGGTTGGTGTAAACCAGTCGGCCGTAGCCATCCACGCGGGTGATCAGATCCTCCGTGCCTTCCACGAACTCGCGATATAGCTCTTTGCCCTCCTTTAGGTTTTCGATTTCAACTTGTTGTGATTGAATGGTTTTTTCCAGTTCAGCCATCTTTTTTTGGAGTTGTTCGACGGTGGGTTTCTTTTTCATGCGGTCTCCCGGAGATGCTTTCTCGTTTCAGGCACCGGCGGCGATCCGCTGCCGTCGGGGCGGTTCCGGACAAAAGGAAACATACGGCCGGATCCGAAAAGCATCGGTTTCGACCCGCTGCCGTTCGTTACGGATCCGTTCAGGGGTCGGGTGCAGATGAAACGAAGGTAAAATAAAACGGATTGCCTGTCAATCAGAGGCGGCGGATCAAGATCCAGCCCCGCGGGGTCGGGCGGGAATCGCCAGGCTGAGAAACCGCTGGTCTTCTGAAAACATCAGTTTTTTGTCGACCATCATGGCCAGAAAAGAACGCACCTGGTCTGCCCCAACGGAGGGAAACGTTTCCAGGATTTCCACCAGCGAGCGGGGATGGCTGCAAAACAGGTATATTTTTCGGGAAGTGCCTGCCAGCCGGTGGTTCATTGGATCGTCTCCCAGCCGCCGCTGGCGGATAATCAGGAAATCCTTACCGTCCCGGTAGCTTAGAATCGGCGATGCCTGCGGATGGCGGCGAAGCGCCGCATAGGTTTTTTTCCATTCGGCCAGCTCTTTCTTCACCGGCCGCCAGCGTTTCTTCTGGATCGTTCGGTCTCCCCGGTAGGTCTGTATCATCAAAGGAACCTGTTTCGCCACGGCAGCCGGAAGCAGAATCGACCAGTTCGGATGGTTGGCAGCGGAGTGAACGCTGTAGTGTTTCGGATATCGCCACACCGGACTTCCGAGACCGAGCCAGAAGTCGACGGCACGCATGGGGCGGAATATCGCCGCATAGGCCAGATTGCGCAGGGTCTCCTCCACATCCTGCCCGCTGCTGCCGGGAAATCCCAGGATCAGGTTCGACGAGTTTACCAGCCCGAGCTCTTCGCAGTGTTTCATGATCTGCAGGTTATCCATGGCGGTGGTGCCTTTGTTCAGCTTTTTCAGCAGACCGGTGCTCAAGGCCTCGATGCCGATCTGCAGTTCCACGACTCCGGCGTGTTTCATCTTTTCCAGCAGCGTTCTGGACGTACCGGCACGAATCTCACAAAACAGGCGGTAGTCTTTTTCGGATCCAGCCAGTTTTTCGAAGACCGTCTCTGCCGCTTTCAGCGGCATCAGGTTATCCATAAAAGCCACCGACAGGGTTTGATGCTGTCGGGTCAGGTCTTCGATCTCGCGGAAGACCTGGTCCGGTCGTTTGAACCGGTATCCTTCCCACTGCAGGTTCAGGTTGCAAAACGCGCATCCGCTGCCGGGACGGTTGGCAGCGGATTTGTGCCACCAGCAACCACGCGACATCTCGACACCCACGGTCGGGAAAAACCGGTTTTCCGGGGCGAACGTGTCGAGCAGCCGAAAGTAGTCGCTAAAATCCGGCGGAGGAAGAAGTGCCAGATCGTCCAGCTGGCTGCGCGTGGGCGGACACGAACCGGCCATCGCAAACCGGGAGACAACGCCGGATACGGATCCAACCGCCGCCGGGTCGGCCACATGCCGGATCTGTTCTACCAGGCGGCTTAGCGGCAACTCCCCTTCTCCGTGAACGGCAAATTCGATCTGCGGAAACGCCTCCAGCAACTTCGGAATCGTTTCGGCCGCCAGAAACGAGCCACCGACCACCACCGGCAAGGAAGGGGCCATCGTTTTTATTCGCCCGATGAAATAGAGGGTCGATGTCAGCTGACACAGGCAGATCGAAAAGCCGAGAAGGCCGTAGCGATTCCAGTCGACCGATTCGATGAATCGGTCTGAAACAGCCTTGATCGGTTCGACAAGACGGGCGAAATCGACCCGATGCAGCTCGGATGACGCCGGCAGGCTGCGTTGAAACAGTTTCTGGATATCAGCGGCCCGATCGGGATACAGCATGGCGGCGTAGATCGATTCCGCCGACCAGGTCCGCTCGGATATGTCGTGATAGGTGCGGTATCCCAGAGCGGCGGCAGCCGACAGGTAAAAATGGTGCGCATCGACCACCAGGCCGGGGTGCTCCTGCTGCAAGAAGGACTTCAGCGTCGCCAGCTGGACCGAGGGTCGGCTGTACAGGGGCCAAGGGGTGGAGACAAGGGCTATCGGTTTGACGGGCATCGTGGACACACCTCTCCGTGAATACAGCCCCTGTATCATAGGCATCTGTGAGCCAAAAGTCTATCTTGACCCGCATTGCATCCAGGTTGCCGTCACCGGATTGACAGCACCGGGAAGTCGGTGGTATGCGAAAGCTCTGCGGACACAGAGCGTCGGATCTCAAAAACAAGCTGGAGCCGCTTGCACACCTCTTTGATCGGAACCGCCCGAATGACTGACATCTATCAACTGCTGGCACGTCACCTCGACCGGCTGCCGGCCGGCTTGCCCGCCACCGAAACCGGGGTTGAGCTTCGCATCCTCAAGCGCCTGTTCACTGCCGAAGAGGCCCGCATTGCAATGGGATTGACGATGATGCTGGAGCCGGTCTCGGCAATCGCCCGGCGACTGGGAGTCGAGGCGAAAGACCTGCAGCCCGCATTGGACCAGATGTCGCGCAAGGGATTGATCTTCCGCTCCACCAAACAGGGGCAAACCCTTTACATGGCCGCCCAGTTTGTCGTGGGCATCTGGGAGTATCATGTAAACGACCTGGACGAGGAGCTGATCAAAGACTTCAATGAATACGTTCCTCACCTGATTCAGCGATCGTGGGTCGAGCGAAAAACAAAGCAACTGCGGGTGATTCCGGTCTCTGCGAGCATCCGTGCCGACATGCAGGTGATGCCCTACGAGGAGGCCGAAGAGATTATCCGCCGTCAATCCAAAATCGTGGTGGCGCCGTGTATCTGCCGACGGGAACACCGCATGGCCGGTGCCGGTTGCGACAAGCCGATGGAAGTTTGCCTGTTGTTCGGCAGCGGGGCCTATTTCTACGAGCAAAACGGCCTTGGCCGTCCTGTCAGCAGCGACGAAGCCCTGACGATTCTCGACCGGGCCATGGAAGCCGGTTTGGTGCTACAGCCCGGCAACGCCCAGAAGCCGTCCAACATCTGCATGTGCTGCGGGTGTTGCTGCCAGATTCTGAAAAATTTGAACAACCTCGAAAAACCGGCACTCGCGGTCGACAGCAATTACTATGCCGAGGTCAATCCGGCGATCTGCAACGGTTGCGGGGTCTGTGAAACCCGCTGCCAGATGGGGGCCATAGAGCTGCGGGAAATCGCCCGCATACTGCCGGAGCGCTGCATCGGGTGCGGGCTGTGCATCCCCACTTGCGAGGAACAGGCCATTCGGCTCACGGCAAAGGATGCCGACCGCCAGATTGTTCCGCCAAAGAACCTGGTCGACACCTATCTGCAGCTCGCCAGGGAGCGGGGATTGATAAAATAACATGGGTTATGGCATGCGCAGCTGGTTTCTTTCCCGCTGGTTCCGGCAGTGAGGTTCGGCAAAACTTTCCGGGGACAGCACCTCCGATCGCCTCCTGACAGTAAATAACCGCTGCACCGATTTACGAGCAAACTTTCTCGCGCTGCGCTTGATCGGCGGAGTGCAGTAAACGACACTGGATGTGGCCTCAACGGGTCGGACCGATCGACATGCTGAAGAAAATCATATCCGGTGGTCAAACAGGCGCTGACCGCGCAGCTCTGGATGCGGCCATCAAGCTGGGTCTTGCCCACGGCGGCTGGGTTCCCAAAGGTCGCCGGGCTGAAGACGGAACCATTCCTTCAACGTATCATCTCGAGGAAATGCCTACCGACAGCTACCCCCGGCGCACCGAGAAGAACATCCGGGAAGCCGATGGAACGCTGATTCTAACGCATGGCCGCGCCACCGGTGGATCCAAATTGACCGTAGATATCGCGCAGCGGTATCGGCGCAAATACCTTCATATCGACCTTCTCCGCACACCATCTTTCACAGCGGTGCGCACCATATGGGAATGGGTTGCCGACAAGGACATCGAGGTGTTGAATGTCGCCGGATCGTCGGCCAGCAAGGACCCGGCGATTTACGACAAAACCGTGCAGATACTCACCGGTGTCTACTGGCTCGACCAGCAACGCATGAATACGAACGGAGCCTCGCGAGATCCGACCCGCCCGACCAATCCCGGGCCGATGCGGACAAACCTGCCGGCAACCGTCGATACGGCAGTGGCGGAACTGATCTCGTCCATGCCGCTGAAAGATAAAGCCACGCTGGCCAACATGACCGAAGAAGAGCTCAGCGGACTGGACGCTTCGTTGGGGTTTTACGTGCGCAACCACTTCGCGCCCGGAGAGCAAAACCGGCGGCTGTACCAATCCTGTGTTGAAAAGGCTGACAAGTCGCAGTTGAGCGACCGGGATGCAGCGGCGGTGATCATCCGGGAGCTGTGGGAGCAATTAAAAAATACGTATAAAATACGGATAGTTAAATGAATCGCCCTTTCAGCGTTCTTCGCCGCGGCAACGAAATCGTGTTAACTCAAACATTTATCGATTCATCACTTGTAACTGTCTTAATTTCTTGATATAATCACTTGCAAAAACCGAACCGATCCATGGAGGTTGCTTGCATGGCACTAACCAAAGCCGACATTATCCAGACCGTCAGCGAAGAGAGCGGGTTTTCCAAGAAGCAATCAATGGAAACCGTCGAGACCCTGCTGGAAATCATTAAAAGAACGTTGGAAAATGGCGAGGACGTGTTGATCAGCGGATTCGGCAAGTTCTGCGTAAAGGAAAAGCGCCAGCGGCGCGGTCGGAATCCGGCCACCGGCAGTGCCATGACGCTGTCGGCCAGGCGGGTCGTGACGTTCAAGTGTTCCGGCCGGCTCAGGGGAAAAATCAACGACCAGGTGAATTAGCCCTGGTTTTGCCGATGCCCCTGCGGCCGGTTGAGCACGGCAAGCCGTACCGCCAATGAAATCCAGCTTTCGGCCCGACAGGAAAAGCCCGGTTGCATTGCAACCGGGCTTTTCTTTCACTCAGAAATGATTATGTTTTTCCTTCACCTGTGACAGCCAACCTGCGCACCGGCGCATGCAGCCAGACGAATCCGCTGGGAGGCCGAAGAAACATCGTTCGAAAAAAAGCGGGTTGATCCCAACAGGAAATGGTGCCGAAGGGGAGACTCGAACTCCCACGAGGGAACCCTCACTAGACCCTGAACCTAGCGCGTCTACCAATTCCGCCACTTCGGCACGCAGCGTGAAAGGTGTTGATTTATCAGGGGAGTTGACTTAGATATACCCATTTACAGGTCCTGTCAAGCGAAACTTATGGGTTGAATGAAGCCATGAACGTCATCACCGATCTGGATGAAATAACCACGCCGTTTCGGCGGGCCGTGATCACCATCGGCAACTTCGATGGCGTGCATCTCGGCCATCAGGCCCTGTTTAAAGAGGTCATCCGCAAGAGCAAGGAGATCGACGGCACATCGGTGGCGATGACCTTCGAACCGCACCCGATGCAGGTGCTGAAAAAAAACTACCAGCCGCCCCTGATCACCCTGCTGGAGCAGAAAATCGAACTGATCGGACTTACGGGAATCGATGTGCTGGTCTGCGTGCCCTTTACCCGGCAATTCGCCGCGCTGACGCCGCGTGAATTCGTCGAAGACGTTCTGATTCGCCGAATCGGCATGGCTGCCATCATTGTCGGTCGGGACTACTCTTTCGGACGACACCGAGAGGGGAATGTCAGGCTGCTGAGGACCTTTGCCGAAATATTCGACTTCGAACTGGTACTGGCAGATTGGATTCAACACGCTGAGGCCGGAACCGGTAGAATCAGCAGCACCAAGATTCGGGAACTGGTGATGGACGGTATGGTGGATGAAGTCCGGCCGATGCTCGGCCGCTTCTATCAAATCAGGGGACTGGTTGCTTCCGGACGAAACCGGGGCGGACGGCTGCTCGGTTTTCCCACAGCGAACCTGAACCTGCAGGACGAGCTGTGCCCCAAAAACGGCGTGTATGCGGTCACGGTCGAGTGGAACGGCCAGACGTACGATGGGGTGGCCAATATCGGATGGAGCCCGACTTTTGATGATCAAGTCTTTACAGTGGAGGCGCATATCCTCGATTTCGACGAAAACATCTACGGCCAGCAAATCCGGGTGAATTTCATTAAACGAATCCGCGATGAGCTGAAATTCTCCAGTGTCGAAGAACTTGCGGATCAGATTCAGAAAGACGTGATCGAGACCCGCCATATCCTTCATCAGGCGAACCGCAGCTGAGAGCTGATCGCAGATCTTCGTCCAGGCCAGGAGCCTGGGCCCATCGCTGTCGCCAATAACCCGGAAGCCAGGGCACCCATGACCGTCAGGCTGTTCATCTCCATCATACTCGGGACGCTGATATCAGCCGTTACCCTCTATATGGCCTTTCGAAACGTCCCCTTCCCAGAACTGGTCGATTACCTGTTGTCGATTAATTTCATCTGGCTTTTTCCTTCGGTGGCGTTGGTGATCGTCGGTTTTGCCCTGCGCGCGCTGCGCTGGCAGTACATCATGGGGGCTTCCCATCGAATCGACTTCTGGCAGGCGTTCCATCCGGTGATGATCGGCTTTGCCATCAACTGTGTGCTGCCCGGCAGGGTCGGTGAATTGGCCCGTCCCATTGTTTTGAGACGACGGGTGGATGTGCCGCTGACTACGGGCCTGGCAACCATCGTGGTGGAGCGGGTATTTGACCTGCTCATGCTGGTGGTGCTGTTCATGTGGGTCTGGTCCGGCGTCAAGATCGATCCGACAATCGAAATCCGGTTCGGAGAGTACGTTCTGAATCGGGATACGCTGGCCGTTATTTTCAAAGGAATGGTGGGCGCCAGCGTGCTGCTGGTTGCGGCATTGATTCTGCTCGGCCTGCAGCGCTCCCGCAGTGTGTTGAACGATATGATCCTGCGGCTGCCGCGGCTGCTGTTTTTCATCGGAACCGGAGGCAAAGAGTGGATCTCCGATCGGATCTGCCACCCGGCCGTGAGCATCATTGAAAACGTTGGGGCCGGTATTATGTTGATCAAGCGCCCCAGGCGGATGAGCGTCTGTCTGGTGCTCTCGGCCTGCATCTGGTCCCTGGCAGCCGTGTCCTATTATCTGTTCTCTCTCGGTTGTCCGGACATCCGATTGACGCTGGCCGAAATTACAGCCATGATGGTGATCATCTGCTTTGTGATCGCGCTTCCCTCTGTGCCTGGATTCTGGGGATTGTGGGAGGCCGGCGGAGTGTTCGCACTGATGCTGTTCGGCGTTGCAGAGAAAGACGCTGCCGGTTTCACGTTGGCGAATCACGCCGTTCAGATGTTTCCGGTCATCGTCGTGGGGTTGATATCGGCCTGGATCAACGGAATCAACATCATGCAGGTCTCCTATCAGAAATAGGTTGAATGAACACTGAAGGCAAAGAAAGATGTCATTGCTGGCTATATTAACATACCCGAATCGCTTTTTATTGCAGGTGACCCGGCCGGTAGACAACATCGACGGGCAGTTGCAGCAGCTGATCGAGGACATGGCCGAAACGATGTACGCCGCACCCGGTGTCGGCCTGGCAGCCAACCAGGTGGGCAGCAGCCGGCGCATCCTGGTTTTCGATGAGATGTCGGACGCGGAGAAACGACAGTTTCAAGTGATCGTCAACCCGAAGCTCATCGAAAGCGACGGTGAACTGATCTCGGAAAACGAAGGCTGCCTGAGCGTTCCCGAATTCCGTTCGGATGTCCGGCGAGCCGCCCGGGTTCTGGTGGAAGGCGTCGACCGCGAGGGCAACCCGCTGCGGATGGAGGCTGAAGGATTTCGCGCGGTCGTGCTGCAACACGAAATCGACCACCTGGACGGCAAACTGTTTATCGACCGCATCAGTTCGCTGAAAAGACAGCTCTACAAGCGACGGGTGAAAAAACAGCAGAAAATTGCATGAAAAACACCTTTCGTATCATCTTTATGGGCACTCCGGACTATGCCGTGCCCGCGTTGAAAGCCATCCACCGCAGCCCGCATCAACTGGCGCTGGTGATCACCCAGCCGGATCGACCGCGGGGACGCGGCCGCCATATCATTGCCCCGCCGGTCAAGCAAACCGCCCTTGAACTCGACTGCGAGGTGATCCAACCCTCCCAAATCAACACCCCGGCGTTTGCGGAGTCTTTGCGGCAGAGAAAACCGGATCTGCTGGTCGTGGTGGCCTACGGCCGCATCCTGCCGAAATCGGTCCTGGATGTCCCCCGCCTCGGCGCGGTGAACGTGCACGCCTCCCTGCTGCCGAAGTATCGGGGCGCCGCCCCCATCCAGTGGGCGGTGATCAACGGGGAAAAGCAGACCGGCATCACCACGATATGGATGGACGAGGGCATGGACACCGGCGACATCCTGCTGAGCGTTCCCGAACCGATTTATCCAGGGGATACAGCCGCCACGCTTCATGATCGCCTGGCACAGCTCGGTTCTGAAGTTTTGCTTCAAACCCTGGAAAAGCTGGCCGACGGCACCCTCGCACCGGTGGCGCAGGATCACGACCGGGCGACCCTCGCACCCATGTTGAAAAAAGACGACGGTCGCATCGATTGGCACCAGACGGCCGAAGCGATCGAGTGCTTCATCCGCGGCGTTTTACCCTGGCCGGGTGCCTTCACCTTTTTCGAAAAGCAGCGGCTGAAAATATACCGGGCCGAGGTGACGGCGCATCCCACCGAATCATTGCCCGGCACGGTCATTGACGGATTCCCCGACGAGCTGCGGGTTGCCGCAGGCAGTGGTGCATTGATAATCCATGAGATACAGGGCCAATCGGGCAAGCGGCTGCCGATCTCGGAATTTCTGCGCGGCCACCCCATGCCGCCGGGAACCATTTTACGCTGACGGCCGGAGCACACCGGATACGGGATGAAACGCCTCTGCGATGCAACATACCGCTGCCGGTGCAATGGAGCCGACCAGAGTGGACCGACCCCCCAAAAAACGAGCCAAATCACCGCTGAAGGTGCGTTCTCTGGCGCTGGAGATCCTCAATGACGTCGATTCGCCGAACCGCACACTGGATCAGTTGCTGGAGGAAAAACTCGCACCGTCGGGACTCGAAGATAAGCGCGACCGGGCCCTGTTGAATGCGCTGGCGATGGGAGTCACCCGCTGGCGCAGCCGGCTCGATTTCATCATCAGACACTGTTCCCGAACCCCTCTGGACAAAATCGATCCGCCGGTTCTAAACGCTCTGCGGTTGGGCGTGTTTCAACTGGCATATTTGAACCGGATCCCGCCATCGGCCGCCGTGGACACGTCCGTGGAACTCGTCAAATTGTTCTCTCCGAAGTGGGTGGTGCGCTTCGCCAATGCGGTTTTGCGCCGGGCTGCTGCCGATTGGCGCCGTATACCGCTGCCCGACCTGTCAGCGGACCCGGTGGAGGCAATCGCGATCCGCAAATCGTTTCCCGAATGGCTCGTGCGGCGCTGGCTGCAGCGCTACGCGCCGGAAGAAACGCTCCGGCGCTGCGATCTTCTCAATGAAATTCCACCTATCACGCTGCGCACAAACACGCTGCGAACAAGTCGGCCGGAGCTTATCGCCGCGCTTGCCGGAGAAGCGGAATCGATCGAACCCACAGCCATCGCCCCCGATGGCATCCGATTGACCGCTCCGCAAAGAGCCGTGCACGAAATGCCCGCTTTTCAGCAGGGCTGGTTCCAGGTGCAGGACGAGGCCGCGCAGCTGGTTACCCTTTTGTTGCCGCTGCACCCCGGCAACTCCGTTTTGGACGCCTGCGCCGGGCTGGGAGGTAAAACCGGGCACATCGTCCAGATGGTGAAGAACAAGGGACCGGTGGTTGCCGCAGACAGCAGTCTGCCACGGCTGGGCCGACTCAAACGCCAGATGCGCCGGATGGGGTATGAAAATGTGCGCACCGCTGCCTGCGACTTGACGGACGCATCCGCTATAGACACCCTGGGGCGATTCGACCGGGTGTTGCTCGATGCGCCTTGCAGCGGCCTGGGGGTGCTGCGGCGCAACCCGGATGCAAAGTGGAGAATCCAGGAGGCCATGATGACGCGGTTTTCGCAAAACCAGACCACATTTCTGGAGAATCTGGCCCGCCTTGTCAATCCGCAGGGTCATCTGGTATATGCGGTGTGCAGCAGCGAGCCGGAAGAAGGAAAACAGGTCGTCGACCGGTTCATCGGTCGGCACCCGGAATTCAGCGTCGACAACCCCGTTGCCCGCCTGCCCGTGCAGGCAGGATCGCTTGTCGATCCGGACGGAACATTTTCTTCGGAACGCTGTCCGGGTGTCATGGACGGTTTTTTTGCCGTGTGTCTGCGACGGATGGTATGATTGGTAAAGTACTGAAAATAATTTCTTTTTGTGCTTTGTTTGTCGTCATAGCCGGCATCAGCGCCTATTTTACCCTCTCGCTGTTGATCAAAAGCGAAGACACGGTGGTGGTGCCGGATTTGATCGGCAAAGACGTGGTGACCGTACTGGAGGCACTCACCGAGCTCGGTCTGAACACCAAGGTCCGGGGTTCCGAGTACAGCGTCCACATGCCCAAGCACCACGTAATCCATCAGGAGCCGGAGCCGGGGGTCGAGATCAAAAAGGGACGCGATGTGCGGATCCTGATCTCCAAGGGGACGGAAACCGTACCCATGCCCAATCTGATCGGACTGTCCCGGCGTCAGGCCGGCATTATCTTCGATGAAAACGACCTTTGCAGCGGACAGGTCGCCAGCACCCCGGATGCCGTTTTTGAAAGAGACATGGTTATCGCACAGGTACCTGCGCCGGGCAGTCTCATCCGCCGCGGAGAGTGCGTTGACCTGCTGGTGAGCACCGGACAGCGGACGGTCGCCTTCAAGATGCCGGTTGTAACCGGTCTGCCCCTGGAAGAGGCCCTGGTGAGGCTCGAGCAGAATCGATTGGCCCACGGCGTGATCCGTTCCGAGCAGCTGGCCGGAAAACAGCCGCGCAGCATCCTCGACCAGGATCCGCCGGCCGGATACCGGGTGGCTGTCAACTCTGCCGTAGACCTGGTGGTCAATCGCCGCACGGGCGGTGCACCGGCAGCCGATGCAACCACCGGCCGCATCGGCCCTTTTTTCCGCTACCGCACCGGAGACGGGTACCTGAGAAAACACCTGCGGGTGCAGGTCAAGCATCCCGGATTTTCTCTCGATCTGTTCGACGAATTCATCCGACCCGGCAGCGATATCTGGCTGATCTTGCCGACCGATGAGGATGCCACCGTCCTGGTGTACGAGGACGACAAGTTGACCCGAACCCTGGTCCCGGATCCCTGGCGCTGATTCGCAGCGAATACGCTGCTTCCACGGAGCGGAAGTAATTTTGCCCTTGAAACCGCAGGTGGCATCCGGTAGTCGGTAGGCAGCGTCCGTCTGGGACTTGCGGGTATACAATCACGAAAAGGAGTTGGCCGTCATGCAGAAAATCATCGCCCCTTCGCTGCTATCTGCCGATTTTGCCCGGCTGGCCGAAGAAGTCCGGGCTGTGGAACAGGCCGGTGCTGACTGGATCCATGCGGATGTGATGGACGGACACTTCGTGCCCAACATCACCTTCGGTCCCCTGGTGGTGGAAGCGGTGCGCCGGGTCACCTCGCTTCCGATCGACGTGCACCTGATGATCGAAAATCCGGACCGTTACATTGCCGACTTTGCAAAAGCGGGGGCCAACTACATATCCGTCCAGGTGGAAACCTGTCCCCACCTGAACCGGTCGATTCAACTCATTCAGGACAGCGGCGCGGCGGCCGGTGTGGTGCTCAACCCGTCAACCCCGCTCACTGCCTTGCATTGGGTGCTGGAGCTGGTGGACTACGTGTTGATCATGAGTGTCAATCCGGGCTTCGGCGGCCAGCGGTTCATTGGCAACAGCCTGCAAAAAATCGCCGAGCTGCGCAGAATGATCGATGAAAATGGCCACTCCGCGCTCATCGAAGTCGACGGCGGCGTCAACGAACACACCATCGCCGATGTCGGTCGTGCCGGAACAGACGTATTCGTGGCCGGATCGGCGATCTTCGGCGCGGAGAACTATGCCCATGCCATCCATCGCTTTCGAAAGCTGTTGGGTGCCCCATAACCTATCAATCCATCGAGGTCCCATCATCACCTCGACCCTCCGGCCGAGCCATTGAACAGCGCTGGCGGGTTCCCTATTGATCTCCTTCCGGAACAAACGTCGACTTGGACGACAAACCGGCCATTTCGAACTGATAAAAAACGGATCATCCCCCCCCCGGCGTTTGGCGCCTTCCCGGATGTCTCTACCCCTCTCTATTCTTGACTTCAAACACCGAAACGTGTTATGAGTAGTATAGCTACTCAAAAAGGGGGTTTTGCGATTGGACAACCTGTTAACGGGCCTGATCTCCTCCAAGACGCGCATCAAACTGCTGGTGAGGCTATTTTTCAACCCAAGCACCCGTTCCTACCTCCGGGAGCTGGCCAAGGAGTTTGACGTTTCCACCAACGCGGTCCGCGAGGAGCTCAACCAACTCAAAAAGACCCAGCTGTTGAAAACCCAGAAATCCGGCCGGCAGATCTTTTACATGGCCAACACCGCACACTCCCTGTTTCCCGAACTCAAATCAATGGTCAGCAAGGTCATGGGCATCGACCAGGTAATCGACGGCATCGTCAACCGCCTGGGCGATCTGGAGCGCGCGTATCTGATCGGCGACTACGCGGAAGGCAAGGACACGGGAATCATCGACTTGGTGCTTGTAGGAGACATCGACCAGTATCACCTGAACGATCTGACTCGAAAAACGGAACGGTATATCAAGCGTAAAATTCGCTCCCTGGTTCTGACAAGTGAAGAGTTCGATGAATTCGAATCCAAGATGCAGGAACTACCCCGCATCTTGATATGGGAAGCCTCTGATTCCAATAACGCGGATGCCTGACCGGCAAAACCGCGGGGACCGACGACCGTTTCTTAATAAATTATTTAATGTTTTTAGATAGTTGAACCGTTTCAGGTTGGGTCACCGACCAGGCGGAGCTGTCTGTCCGCTCACGGTGTGAAGGAAAAATCAAATGAAAAACTCGGCACCCCAAACAATCTATACGCCTGAGTCTCAGCTGCTGCATCCGGCACGGCTGCTGCAGAAAATGTACCGCGACCTGAAAAATTCACGGGAATTGGCATGGCGCCTGTTCGTGCGAAACCTGAAGGCACGATACAGACAGACCTTCCTCGGCTATCTGTGGGCGTTTTTGCCGCCGATTCTCACCACCCTTTTGTGGGTATTTCTCAATTCGCAGAAAATTCTGTCGGTGGGAGATACCGGAATGCCCTATCCGGTCTACGTGATGACGGGAATTCTGTTGTGGCAAGTCTTCGTGGACGCACTAAACAGTCCGCTTCGACTGGTATTGTCCTCCAGACACATGCTCGTCAAGGTCAATTTTCCGAGGGAAGCCCTGATTCTGGCCGGCCTGGGAGAGGTCCTTTTTAACTTTTTGATCCGCATCGTGATATTGATAGCGCTGTTCTTATGGTTTCAGATTCAATTGCCGTTTACGATCGTTTTTGTGCCTTTCGGCATAATGATGCTGATAACCGCCGGTATCACGCTCGGCCTGCTACTGGTTCCCTTCGGCCTCCTTTACGGCGACATTCAGCAAGGTTTGACACTGATAACCTCGCTGTGGTTTTTCGTTACACCCATTGTTTATCCCACTCCCACATCGCTTCCGGGCAATCTGATTGCCAAACTCAATCCGATCGCCCCGTTGCTGGTAACCACCCGAGAGTGGATGGTCACCGGGATCACCTCCCAGTTTACTGTTTTTATGGCCGTCAGCTGTTTGTTTTTCATTTTTATCGCTCTGGCCTGGTTGCTGTACCACATAGCAATGCCCCACATAACGTCCAGAATCGGCGCGTAGCATGACTGAAGAAACATTATTACAAGTTGACGATCTGTCTAAAAAGTTTTGCCGCAACCTGAAAAAGTCTCTTTGGTATGGTTTGAAAGATATCGCCGGAGAATTAACCAGCCGCAATGTTAACGGACCCAATCTGAGAGCGGATGAATTCTGGGCACTGCACAAGGTGTCCCTGGAATTGAAACGGGGCGAATGCCTGGGGTTGATCGGTCCGAACGGGTCGGGGAAAAGCACGTTTCTGAAGCTGGTCAACGGGCTTATTAAGCCGGACCGGGGTACGATTTCGGTGACCGGTAGAGTCGGCGCGCTGATTGAATTAGGGACCGGCTTTAATCCAATCCTCACAGGCCGGGAAAACATTTACATCAATGGATCCGTTTTGGGTTTAACCAAAACAGAAATCGAAAGCAAGTTGGACTCGATTATAGAGTTTTCAGAGATCGGTGAATATATCGATTCCCCGGTTCAAAACTACAGTTCGGGCATGAAAGTAAGGCTCGGATTTGCCATTGCCGCCCAGATGGATCCCGATGTGCTGCTGGTGGATGAAGTACTAGCTGTCGGCGATATCGGTTTTCGCAAGAAATGCTTCCATGCCATCGACCGCATTTCGAAAAAGGCCGCCATAATTCTGGTTTCTCACGCCATGCCCCAAGTCGCGAGGGTCTGTACCAAAATCGCCGTATTGAATCGTGGTGAAATCCATTACACCGGAAACGATGCCCCGGAAGGTATCCGCAGGTATTATTCCCTGTTTGAAGAGCAACCGTCATTGATCACCGGCAACGGAAAGGCTAAAATCCACCGGATCGAATTGGAAAGCAGGGACGGCATGGGTGTCCGGGAGATACGGTACCGCGACGACCTGATCGTTCATCTCCTGCTGACGATTGATCCGGAAATACAGGACCCGGTGGTCGGGTTTTATTTCTTGAGTCAGGAAAATCAGGTCGTGGCGCAGTGCAACTCCTCCTATCATCGCATTCCGATTAAAAATACCGGCAACCGGTTACAACTTAAAGTCAGCGTGCCGAATTTCAATTTGAATCCGGGAAAATACTTCTTTTCGGTAGGGATAAGAAGCGCCAATGATCTTGAGGTCCTCGAGCTTCACCATGCAGTGTTTGCGGTCAGTGTGACCGGTGGATTCGTCGGCCTGGCACCGGTTCAGTTCAAAGGCGACTGGGAGATTACCGAAGTGAAAACCGCAGACCAGCCAAACAACTAGCAGGTCTGGATTGCGGACAGCGCAAATCCGATATGCAACTCTGAGGCAGCCGGGGTGAAGGTGCTTGCAACCATCAGAAAGAAAATGAAAGAACTGGCCAAAAAGAAAGATCAATGCGGCGGCGATACGTTCGTCCGGAAATCGAGGTTGGCCAATATCTATCATTGCTGTACGCATAAATCCGGCAGCCAATGGCTCAGGCAAATTTTTAATGACCCCATTGTTTTTCAACACTGCGGTCTTCGACAATACGCCTATGCGGACTACCTTCCGGATAAAATGGATGACAGAAAGGTAAAAGATCGGTGCTTTCATCACCGATTTCCAAATGGCGCGATCGTTTCACCGCTGTACATAACCTACGATAATTTTACAAAAATCCCCAAAAACCTTCCGTACAAAACGTTATTCATCCAGAGAGATCCCCGCGACCTGATAACGTCTTACTATTTTTCAATGAAATTCTCGCACTCGGATTTTGCCCCTGTGAAAGCACGGCGCCAAAAGCTGCAAGAACTGGACACGACCGAAGGCCTGATATTCTGTATGGACCATTTGATGCATACAGGCACTTTCGACGTATTGAAATCCTGGAACAAGGCCGATGACGAAACGGTTCTTGTTTTGCGCTACGAAGATCTTATCGACACCAGGTCCCACCATTTTTTCAAACTGCTGTTCGACCATTGCGAAATCAACGTGACGGAACATTCGCTGCACGATCTTTTAAAAAGATACGAGTTCAAAACTCTCAGTGACGGCAGAGTTCAGGGCCAGGAGAACATTTATCATCACTACCGAAAGGGCATTGCGGGTGACTGGAAAAATTATTTCACCGAAGAGACCGTAAAGACCTTTAAAGCCAAAACAAAGCGGCTGATCATCGATCTTTCGTATGAAAAAGACGAAAATTGGTAGGTCGCTGTGGATGCAGTTCCGCCGCTTCAAACCGTTGTGCCCATGGAGCATGAACGGCACGCCCCAGCCAATTATGGCCGGGCCAAACACCGCTTACCGCGATCTATAACCACAACATGATATTGCTTCTGGCAACACCGCTGTCGATTTATACCTATTGCTTGAAATCCGGGAAGCTGGAAACCCTGGTATATGGGAAAGGCGACTTCTATGGAATTTCCTGGCAGCAAGATGCCATTTACATATCGAGCAGTAATCTCGATGCCGCAACGTTGTTGACGGAAAGTGATTACCGCAAATCCGGTGTCGGCACGGTAACCCGGTTTTCGGAAGAAGGGCATCAGATCGTCTGCAGCGGCATTTCACAACCTCACCAAATACTGGTGGACACCGGGGGCAACCTGTTGGTGACCAATACCGGGTACAACACCGTTGACATCGTCAATTTCAACACGGATCAGAAGTATCGACTGAACCTGAGTGAGACCAAATGCGAGGTGGTCGGGCACGAAAAGCTCGGAAATCATTTCAACAGCCTCTACGACCACGATGGCTCCTATTATATCGTAGCCCACAACAACAGCCGCGATTCAGAAGTTTACAAAATCGACAAGGCGCAGGGTTCCGTCACTCACAAGTATAAAACTGATGCCCAATGGGCTCACAACGTATGGATATGCGAGCACGGAATGATCATCTGCGACTCAAAAAATGGCAGTCTTTACGAAGTATACGGAAACCATACCATATGGAAGGCGGATGAGGCCCCCATCATCACCCGCGGTTTAGCGGCCACGGAAGATTACATTTTTATCGGCCGGTCGGAATATGGAAATCGATTCAGTCGTCGCTACAGTGACGGAGGATTCTGGATTGTTGACAGAAAGACGCTCAAGACGCTGGAAACGGTCAAACTGGAAAATACCGGCTGTATTAATGAACTGCGGCTTTTCGGCCGGAGAGATGATTGCCATCCGGCACCGGTGATGGAGCGACAGTTTCTGGTGAATCTGAAACAAACCCCTTTGTTTTATCGTCTCCGCCGAAATACGGATATGTGCTACGCTAAAGTTCGAAATTCGAAACAACGGTTGACAGGACACATCCGTAAACGCGTGCCGAAATTCCTTTCACCGGTATTTCGCTTCAAAACCAAAAAAAACTCCACACAGGTCAGCTGAAGTAATTTGCATCGCATACGGCAAATAAAACAAGACCAGGTGCGGTACGAACCCGCATCCTGCGTCGATCCTGCCGGCAAAGTCTTTTATCATGACGATAAGGTATACCGCAGCGTCAGCAACGAGAGTCTGTCGCTGACAAAAAAAATACTCTCCGACGGACGATGCAATCACTTTTTTGAAAAAGGGCTGGTACGGACCCGGTTTGCCGACATCAAGGTGCAAGGCTGTGAAAGCGTTCTGGAGCATGAGAAGATCCCCTTTGTGACCTATTGCCAGGAGTGGTCGCCGCTCATGCTCAAAGATGCCGCCCTTGCGGTTTGTGATCTATCGCTGGAATTAGCCAAATCGGGATTTGCTGTAAAAGATGCCCACCCCTGGAACATCCATTTCAACAAGTGCAAGCCCTACTTCGTCGATTTTGGTTCCATCGTGGAGATAGACCGTTCATTCAAGTGGCCTTTTCGAGAATTCAGAAGACATATTTTGTTTCCCCTCTGGCTTTTCAGCAAAGGTCGCTTCGATGACGCCTACCGTTTTCTGCACGAACACCCGATCGGTATCGGAAAGAGATTAATCGAAAAAAAACTGTTCAACCGCATTCCTTTCTCCTATGCAAGATTTGCAAAAAGTTACCTTCGATCCAGGAAAGCCGATTCCCGAAAATCGCTTTTCACATTTTTATCGGATGTAAGGCAATATGTAGAAGATATGCAAATTCCCTCTGCGCATGGGTTTTGGACAACCTACGAGCAGCGGACCACCGGTAGAGAAGACCCCCTGGAACTCCCCCCAAAAACCGCCACCGTTACCGACCTGCTGAAATCCTTCCCGAAAGGTTCACTGCTGGACATGGCCTGCAACAAGGGAGCCTATGCAGTAATTGCTGCTGAGATGGGATACCAGGTGGTAGCGTTCGACAGGGATCCGGAAATCGTATCCAACATATACCTGGAAAACAAATCCGGTGGGAAGGATATCCTTCCTCTGAAACTCGACTTTCTGTGGCCGACACCCGGTTTCGGGCTCGGCCTCAGCGCAAGACCGGCATACGAGCGTCTCAAGTGCGACACTACGCTGGTCTTGGCGCTTATTCACCACTTGGTTTTCTACCAGAAGGTGAATTTCGAAATCATTGCGCGGATCATTTCACAGTACACGATCTCACGCGCCATTGTCGAATTTATACCTCCCGACGACCATTATGTGAAAAAGTGGATGACCGAACGGCACAACTGGTATGAATTGGCGAACTTTATTGACGCCATGAATGTCTACTTCCGCAAACACACCATCTTTCCGTCCTCGCCCGCTCCGAGAGTTATCGTATTGTTCCAAAAATGAAATCGATGCCGTTTCGCAGACGCTGCAGCCCTGAAATCAAACAAAATGGATAAAAAACAAACAATCCCTGTCGCACAGCCCGCATTGATCGGCAGAGAAAAAGACCTCGTGCTTGATTGTCTCGAAACGAACTGGATTTCCTCCAATGGCCGGTACATAAAACTTTTTGAAGATCGATTTGCAGAGTATATCGGCTTCGATCACGCCGTTAGTTGTTCGAACGGAACGACGGCCTTGCACTTGGCGTTGCTGGCACTGGATATCAGCGTCGGCGATGAAGTCATAGTGCCCACGCTCACCTTTGTCGCAACGGCAAATGCGGTTGCCTATACCGGAGCCGCTCCGGTGTTTGTGGACAGCGAACCGGACACGTGGAACCTGGATCCCGGCAAAATCGAAAATTCGATCACACCGAAAACAAAGGCGATTGTGGTTGTGCACCTGTATGGTCACCCATGCGACATGGACGATATTCTGAAAATCGCACGCAAGCATAAACTGCATGTCGTCGAGGATGCTGCCGAGGCGATCGGCTCTGCATACAAGGGCAGGATGTGCGGCAGCATCGGCGATATTTCCACTTTCAGCTTCTACGGCAACAAAACGATCACAACCGGTGAAGGCGGCATGGTCCTGGTCAACAACGACCGGCTGGCCGGGCGCGTGCGTATTCTCAAAGGCCAGGGCATGAATCCGGACCGAAGATACTGGTTTGATACGTTGGGATATAATTACAGAATGACGAATGTGCAGGCGGCCATCGGGTATGGACAGATGGAAAAAATCGATCTACTTGTCGAAAAAAGAAGGCTTGTCGCCAGCTGGTATAATTCATTGCTGGAATCGGTTCCGGGGGTGACCCTGCCGGTCGAAAAATCCTATGCTCGCTCGTCTTATTGGATGTATTCGATTCTCATCGAAGAAGAATTCGGAATGACACGCGACCGGCTGATGCGGTTTTTATATAGGAAAGGCATAGAAACACGTCCCTTCTTTTATCCAATGCATACCATGCCGGTCTACCGTGATTGCGACGCGAAGCATCTGAGCACAGCAGTTGCGGTTGCAGAAAAGGGGATCAATCTCCCGACTTATTATGACTTACGCCGCGGGCAAGTGGAATATATCACCGATTGCATCAAAAAGGCCCGGGACGAAAAAGGTTTTGATCCGTAAACGCTGCAATGGAAAAAACCGGGATGAACTGTAAACCTTCTGAACCTGTGATACGGTTCAAACTGATTGAAAGCGGGATCCGGCGCCGGAGAGAAAAACTCCGCGTTTCGAAATGAGGTCAATTCTTCTAAATTTAACCTGGCTTGAACCCAACAGCCGGATCAAGGGCGGAGTCGTTCAGTATTCTGAAAGATTGACCGCAGCTCTGGCCAGGTATACCGATAATCAGATTTACGCGCTGCTGCCGCAAGACAGTGCGCTGAATTTGGATTACCTCGAAAGTCATAACAATTGTTTTACGCACAAGGTTTCTTCGTACGGGGATATACTATCATGCATCGATCGTTTTGAAATCGATGTTATTCACACCCCGTTGCAGTTTCACAACATTATATGTCTAAAAGCACCGATGGTTCACACCCTCCACGACCTCCAGCATATTCATTTTCCGCATTTTTTTACCGATAAAGAAATCGCATTTCGCGAAAAATATTATAAATCCGCCTGCATCTTCAGTGACCGGATCATCGTCGGTTACCACCACGTAAAAGATGACCTGGTTCATCATTATTCAATCGATCCCGACAAAATCGATATCTGTCCGGTCGGCTTCGACCCGCCGCCAAAACCGGATCAATCGACCTTCACGAGTCTAAAGGATTCGTTCCATCTGGACCGGCCATACATATTTTATGCAGCCAGCACCTGGGAACACAAAAACCACATAGGCCTCATAAACGCATTGCAGATTGTTCACGAAAAGTACGGACACAAGATATCTTTGGTGTTCACCGGCCATCGCCTCGAACCTGTTATCGGCAACCTGCAACGGGCGATCAGGAATTCCAAGCTGCAAGAGTACGTCATTTTCACGGGATATCTGCAAGAAAAAGAAATGCTTTCGTTGCTGAACAACGCATCTTTGGTGGTCATTCCGACTTTCTATGAGGCAGGCAGCTACCCTTTATTGGAGGCAATGTCGTTTCACGTCCCGGTGATATGCTCCAACGTTACATCTTTGCCGGATACGATAAAAAACGACAGGTTCACCTTTCATCCGAACGATACCGGCGAAATTGCCGACAAGATCAACAGCCTGTTGATCGATGAAAAATTGAGATCGGAAAATATCAAAAATGCCCGGAATATAATTGAATCGATGCGGTGGGACCAACGGATTGAATACTTCCTCGAATCCTACGAAAAGGCGATTGCATGCCATAAGATGTATATCAGGGACCATGCATTCAGAGATAAAGTATTGCACTACGAGTCTCTGCTTCACGATTACTACGGCAACCAACAAAAACAAGTGCATACGCTCGAACAAAACCTGGCCAATTTGTACAACAGTTACAGTTGGCGTGTCACAAAACCGTTACGGGTTCTGTCCCGCCTGCCGAAGCAGCTGATATCCAGGTTCTCGCGGTTCTTCGATTTGCATGATCCCCGCACGTGAGGGCAGAAAGTGTGGGCTTCAACCGGAAATGGATCCCTGCAAAAATCGATCAGCTCGATGAAAGTCGATCAAAATACCATTGTCATCTATGATGGCAACCACCACGGGCACCACCCGACATATCAGAAGCTGATCGCCAAAATGCTGCTCGAAAACGGTTATCGGGTATGGTTGATTTGCAGCGGGGTCGATGAAGTGGTTCGTTGGTTGCAGACAAACGTAAACAAAGATCTGTTGAAGCGTTTAGTGGCCAGATCGGCCTTGGCAGTTCCCGGGAAGAATTACTGGGAAAAGCAGCTGTGGGCCGTTCGCACCTGGCGATATGCCGCTCGAACTGTTCGCCGGCTCGAGCAGGCTCACAGCACACAGCCCGGTCTGGTGCTATTTCTCAAGCTCGATGATTTTACAAAGGGAAAGGGGATACTAAACGGATCGATCATCGACTACCTGTTCCCGTATGCCTGGGCCGGTATTTATATTCATTTGCGGTTTCCGGGCAAACGTAAGAATAATATTGTTAACCGTTGTTTCTATCAACCGTTTACTTTTGCGAAATCGAAAAAATTAAAGGCTATTGGAATCCTTCAGGAAGACGCCGAAAAACAACTGGCAGGCCGGGTTTCAAAACCGATCGTTGTTCTGCCGGATTTTACCGATGAAACGGCTCCCACCGCAACCGAATTGACCGAAAGGATCAAGAACACGGCGAACGGGAAGAAGATTATCGGTCTGATCGGAGGCCAGGATCGCCGCAAGGGTTCCTTTTTGTTTTTTGACATTGCCAAACGATGTGCTCAAAAGAACTGGCTGTTTGTGTTCGCCGGTAAAATGAACTATCCGAAATCCGATCGCGAATTGGCGGAATTGCAGGCACTTATCGGTGATGAAACAAAGTGGGAAAACTGTTTCTTTCACTTTGAACGAATCCCGAACGAGAGCGATTTCAACGCCGTCATCGAGACCTGCGACGCGCTCTTTGCCGTTTACCGCAACTTTCCGTTCAGCAGCAACCTGATGACCAAAGCATCTGTTTTCCACAAACCCATTGTAGTCTGCTCAGGCGGTTTGATGGAAACCAGGGTCCGACAATACGGAATCGGCACCAGCTGCAGTCCGGAGGATCCAGATGACTGCATCCGTGCCATCGAGTCTGCCCTTTCGCATCCCAACCCGACCGAAAATTACGAACATTACGCCGCAAAACACTCCAGCACGCGGTTTTTGAACCTGTTGCAAACAATCATTCATAGCGCTGTCGGTTGATATGAAAACAAATTCAGATGATCCGGTTGGCCGTTTGCACGCATACCTGGCCGCGCACGCCGATCACTCGGATTGCATCTCCTTTGACGTCTTCGACACCCTGGTGAGAAGACGAATTGCTCCACCTGCGCAGGTAAAAGTGCCGGCCGCCAAAACCCTTGTTGAGATCTTATCTGCTCACCGGATCGAAGAAACTGTCCAAGGCTGCCTGGAAACGCGACAGATCGTGTCGCGTTACTTGCGCAAGACGGAAGTTGGCAAAGGGAGCGATCCCGAATGCCCCATCCGCAGGATCATCACCGCCTGGCTGCAACACTATCTCGCAGAAACGGTGAGCGAACCGGAAATCGACAGCGTGTTGCAGGCGGAGCTGGAAGCCGAACTGTCTGTGTGTTACCCCCCCGCAGGGTTTAGGCGTCTGGTCAATGAGGTGAAGCTGCTGGGAAAAAGGCTGATTTTCATTTCCGATATGTACCTCAGCGCAGCCGATATCTCCCGGATACTGGAACACTGTGGATACGGCGCTGTGTTCGATGCGGGATATGTGTCCGGAGATATCGGACTCAGCAAAAAAACAGGACGGCTTTTCCGGCATGTGCTGGACAAAGAATCCGTCGTTCCGCAGCGCTTGATTCACATCGGCGACGACCCGATGGCCGATGTCCGCATACCGCAGCGGTTGGGAATCCGCAGTTACCGGTTTCACGATTCGGCTTATGAAATTTGGGGCACCCGTCACAGACGACTGCAAAAGCTCGGCCGGTCGACTCCTTCGTGGGAAGGTGCCCGCTGGGTGGATATGAGCCCGCCGGATTGCGAACAAACACAGGTGGCAGCATCCGACGGTGTTTATGCCATCGGGCTGCATATTCTCGGACCGGTATTGACCAATTTCATCCATCAGGTAATCGAGCGCGTTGCCGAAGATGGAACCAACGTGGTTCTGTTCCCGGCCCGCGAGGGTTTCATCTTGCTCACCATTTATAATCGGCTCGCCAGTTGTTTCCGAAAACATGCCGCCCCCCCCGGCATGTATGCCTGCCTTTCACGCCAGTCTACCTTTCTGGCGTCGGTCAGCCGTGTTGGCGAGCGTGAAATTGTCCGCGGTTTGCACACGCGGCCGACGTTGCGGAAACTGCTCAACAAGTTAAGCCTGGATCCCGGCCGGTTCGAAACGGTGGCCGCGAAGTGCGGCATCGATAACCTGGACGAAATGATTGCGCAGCCCCTGCAGGATGGACGTCTGCGACGGTTTTTTTCGACGGACGAGTTTTCGAAAATTCTCTCCGACACTCGGGCCCGATGCCGGGAACTGCTCTACGACTATCTTCGCCAGTGCGGGCTGTTCACTGCCGAGCGCGCCGCACTGGTTGATGTCGGTTGGACCGGTACGATCCAGGAATCGCTGGCAATGGCCTTTCAACACCGGCCTGATTGGCCGTTTCTCAACGGATACTACATGGGCCTGTTGAACAGAAGCAAAGCCCAGGCCCGTGAGTCCGAAAAATCCAGGTTTCACGGCATCTTTTACGACTACCGGTATAGCCGGGATCGCACCGGATTCACCCGCTTTACCGAATTGTTCGAAAATGCTGCTCGGGCACCCCACCCGACCACGATGGGCTACCGGCGCACCCGAGACGGAAAAGTGCATCCTGTGTTGGACTCCCCGTCCTCTGTATTCTACACTGCCGAGTTGAAAAACCGCAGTCTACTGGCGTCCCTGCAGGCTGGCATCCTCGATTATGTCGACCGTTATGCGGCAATGCTGCCGTTTAAAATTCAACCTCCGGATGTCGACAGCACCTTTGTATTGCGTCTGGTCGATCGACTCATTCGCTATCCTTCAAAGACTGAGGCCGCAGCTCTCAGGAAACTGGCCTATTCGAATGAATTTGGAGGCATGGTGTTCATACCCGGCAAAATTGCAACCGACGTTGATGCGCGGAAGAACGAATTTAAACAGGCGATGCCCAGGGGCCAGGCGTTCAACAGCATGTGGCGTGAAGGCGTTTATGCCGACAATCCCCTGCCGGGCTTAAATCCACTGTTTAATCTATATCGATCCGTGGCGAAGAGGAACTTTTGAACCACGAGACAAACCGTAATCAAAACGACCGCCTGGCGGCAATCCGAAGGTGGATATCGGAAAACGGCGTCCGTGTCGACGGTCACCCATGCTACGTGGATCTGGTCTGCCGCATTGAATCGGTCAAACGGCTGCAGCAATCGGCCCCCTGCCCGCAGCCGCAGGAATATCATGCCGAATCGGGCGATGACCCGACCATTTCCCTGCCGTGCATGACGCTCACCGTTCAGCTTGATCGTTGCGAAGCGCTGATCGAAATCCTTCAAACCGGTAAACCCGGCAAAACATCAAAGGGTGCAGACCAGATCCTTTATCCACCGCTTTCCATTGCCCTGCTTCAGCGAATCATCCAACTGATCGTAACGCTAAAAAATCGAATCGGGATTTCCGACAAAACCTATTCTTCCGCCAGTCTGCTGCACCTTTGCTACATAAAAGCCCCACCAGGTTTGACGAGGGTCATATCCCGTTTGATGCCGAAATTGTGGTAATCGGATACACTTTGTTGACCACATCCCGGTAGACAATGGAAAACGGAGACCGATTTAGTATGCTGCTGGAATTTGCGATGAAAGCTGTTACCCTGTTTGTCGGCCTGTTTATCACAGCGCCGTTGGCCTGCGTGGTTCCGAAAAAGCATAATCTGTTTCTGTTTATCGGGGGCAAAGATGGTCGCTTCCGGGATAATGCCAAATATCTCTACCTGCACCTGTATAGATCAAAACGGGATCACATAGAGTTCTATTTTTTGACCGAAAACCGGAAGGTGTTCGCCGATCTGCGAAAACATCACCTCCCGGTCGTCCTATACCCCAAATTATCGACCTTTTATCTCATGCTGCGCGCATCGGTGCTCATCGTCGATAATTTCACCTGGATCTACGGCCGGAAATACCAATTTTTCCTGAAGGCATTTACCGTGCAGCTCTGGCATGGATGTTCGATCAAAAGTCTCGGGCTTGACAACTCCTTTGTACAGGAAACGCTGAAACCGCTGTGGCGCCGCATGTTGTACGCGGTGATAGGACGCTTCCCGCGTTACGATCTGCTGCTTTCCACTTCAAAAATTAACACGGAAAGGATCTTTACGCCGGCTTTCAAATTCAAGGAAATCATCGAGAGTGGTTATCCCCGAAACGATGTGCTGCTGACAGACGCGGATGCCCTGGATCTGATCGGGACCGATACGGATGTGATGGAGAAGGCCGCAGAAAGGAAGAAAAACGGGACAAAGATTCTGCTGTACGCCCCCACCTTCCGGGACACCGGGCAGGGCGATGATTTCCTGGAAAAAAAGGCGATCGATCTGGCCGCACTGGACGAATTCGCGGCGCAAAACCATCTCTGCGTGGTCTTCAAAATCCATCCATTCCGCGAATTTGAGGCCGATTTCGGCCGGTACGCCAATTTATTGAAATACGACGACAACGGCGACGTCTACCCTCTTTTGCCCCTGGTCGATCTGTTGATCACCGACTATTCATCGATTTTTTTCGATTTTTTATATTTGGACCGACCGATCGTTTTTTTCCCCTATGATCTCGAAAAGTACATACGAGAGGACCGGAACTTGAAGTACGATTACAACTGGGTTACACCGGGACCGAAATGCACCAATCAGACAGATCTTCAGGCCCTCATAACCAAATGCATTGCCGCAGACGAAGATACCTATCGCCGCAAAAGAAGGGAAATTTTCGACATGTCGTTTTCCCATAAAACCGGTTGTGCGGCGGAGCGTATCCTGCAGATCATCGAAGAACGCAACTCGCTGTCGCCGGCAATCGGTCTAACTGCGTCAAAGCATTCAAGAACATAAAAGGTGAGAGACAATATGGAAGCGGTCATACTTGCGGCCGGGATGGGAACCCGCCTGGGATCACTGGTCCCCAAACCCCTGACTTCGATCCAGAATGAGAAAACGGTTTTGGACCTGCAGGTCGAACAGCTGTCGGAGCGGGACGAGATCCACAACATTTTCGTGGTTGTCGGCTATAAAAAAGAGATCATCATGGAACTGTTCCCGGATCTGCTCTTTGTCTACAACAGCGGGTACGCCCGAACCAACACAGCCAAGAGCCTTTTGCTGGCCTTAAAGAAAATCGAAGACGACGTGATCTGGCTCAACGGGGATGTCTATTTCGATGCCCGGATCCTGGACCGGATGTTTACATCTCAGGAATCCGCCTGCCTGGTGAACGTCAGCGAGTGCAACGCCGAGGAAGTAAAATACGACCTGACACCCGAAGGCTATATTAAAAACATTTCCAAAACCGTCGCGGAGCCTCGCGGGGAGGCTCTGGGGATCAACCTGATCAAAAAGAAGGACCTGAACAAACTCCGCTCGGAACTGGCCGCGGTGCGCGACGGCGAATACTTTGAAAAAGCGCTCGAAAACCTGACGCTCGGGAAAAAGCTTCTACTGCGGCCCGTAGATGTCGGTGACCTTTTTTGTCGGGAAATCGATTTCGAAGAGGACCTGCGGGCGGTTCAGTCCTATCACCGCAAGAAACATCCGAGACAGTGAGAGTGCCGTGCTGGCCGATAAACTGATCAAGCTGCTCCAGCTGGCTGTCGGGCTGCTGGTAGCAGCGCCGGTGGCCTGGGTGCTTCCGAAAAACAAAAGCCTTGTGCTGTTTATCGGAAACGGGGACGGACAGTTCAGGGACAACGTAAAATACCTGTATCTTCATTTCGTCCGAAAATCGCCGCCGGGCATCGCGCCTTATTTTCTGACCGAGAACCGGAGCGTGCTGATACAGTTGCAGCAGCAAGGGCTTCCGGTATTGTTCTATCCCCGGTCGATCACCTTCTGGAAAATGCTGCGCGCTTCGGTTGTCGTTGCAGACAACTTTGCGTGGATAAAGAAGGCCAAATACCACATTCTGCTCCGGTCGTTTAAAGTTCAGCTCTGGCACGGCTGCTCCATCAAACGACTGGAACTCGACGATCCGCTGCTGAAACCATCGCCGGCCTCCCTTGTGGGGAAAATCCTCTATTTTACCGCCGGACGGTTTCCCACCTACGACCTGCTGCTGTCGACTTCGGAGGCAAACACCCGCAATATCTTCCGGCATGCCTTCCGGTACCGGAAGATTATCGAAAGCGGGTACCCCCGAAACGACGTATTTTTCCGAAAGCCGGATCCTCTGGATCTGCTCGGCACCGATACGGCCGTCTTCGAACAGGTTCGAAAATTCAAAAATCAGGGGAGGAAAATCGTTCTCTACGCCCCCACTTACCGGGACACCGGTGACGGCGACGACTTTTTGGAGCAAAGTGCGCTGGATTTAGAAGCGTTGAATCGTTTTGGAGAACAGCAGCGGATCATCTTCGTTTTCAAGGTTCACCCGAATCGACGCTTCGATGTTGATTTCGATCACACCCCTGCCCTTCTGCGGTATCATTCCACGGCGGATGTGTATCCTTTTCTTCCCCTGGTAGATCTGCTGTTGACCGACTATTCCTCCATTTTCTTCGATTACCTGCACCTCGACCGACCGATCGTGTTTTTCCCATATGATTATGAAAAATATACCCGTGAGGACCGGAAGCTGACATACGATTACAACTGGGTAACCCCGGGCCCGAAATGTGTCAGTCAGAGCGAGATGCAACAGGCGATCGCAACCTGCCTGGAAGAAAAACCATCGGATGCATACCGGGAAAAAAGAAAAGAAATCTTTGAAATGGCATTTTACCGGAGACGAGAAGATTCCGCGGAGAACATCACGCGCGCAATCATAAGCGCACGCGGTCTCTGAAAAGCGTTTCTGCGGGATTGCCTCCCGCCTGAGAGGGCTGGACGCAGCTATGGCAAAACAGGAAAGTCAAACGAAGATTCTGGTAACCGGCGGCGCCGGCTATATCGGCTCACATTGCTGCAAGCAGCTCCACAGCAGGGGCTATCTTCCCGTCACGATCGACAACCTCGTCTACGGCCATGCGAAAAATGTCCGCTGGGGGCCTTTTTACGACGGAGATATTGGTGACGATTTGCTGCTGGAGCGGGTATTTGCGGAACATGACATCCGTGCGGTCATGCACTTCGCTGCCTATGCCTATGTGGGAGAGTCGGTGAAAGACCCCCGGAAATACTACACCAACAACCTGGGCAACACCATCGCCTTGCTGGAAAAGGTGTTACAGCACGCTGTTCCCAGCTTCATATTTTCATCCACCTGCGCCACCTATGGCCTGCCCCAGGCACTCCCCATCGATGAAGAACATCCCCGAGCGCCCATCAATCCCTACGGCCGATCCAAGCATATGATCGAACAGATCCTTTCCGACTACAGCAAAGCGTACGACCTGCGGTTTACCTGCCTGCGGTATTTCAATGCGGCCGGAGCGGATCCGGACGGGGAGATCGGAGAGGACCACACTCCGGAGACCCATTTGATACCGCTGATCCTGGATGTCGCCAGGGGCCGGCGTAAAAAACTGGAAGTCTTTGGCAGCGATTACGACACCGACGACGGCTCCTGCGTGCGGGATTACATCCATGTAACGGACCTGGCTGCGGCCCACGTGATCGCCCTGGAAAAACTGCTCCAGGGCGCACCGAGCGACGTTATCAACCTCGGTACCGGAGACGGCTACTCCGTTTTGCAGGTCATCGAACAGGCCGCCGCCATCACCGGCAGCCCTGTCCCTTTCGAGATCGTCGAGCGGCGCCCGGGGGACCCGGCGGTGCTGATCGCCTCCAACACAAAAGCCCGCAAACAGCTTGGCTGGAAACCCGAACATTCGGATCTGAAAACGATTATCCAAACGGCCTGGAACTGGCACCGCAGGACCTGAGGGCTGGCTGTCAAAGGGTTTGCGGTGCGTTACCATCCGTGCGAAAGGCTTTGAAGTGCGCATCCTGGTCCTGTGCAAGCGTCAGTATATGAGCAAGGATTTGCTGGACGACCGCTACGGCCGGTTCCGCGAGATCCCTTTGGCACTTTCGGAAATGGGTCATGCGGTCACCGGACTGTGCCTGAGCTACGCGGACAGAAATCAGGGCCGAATATGGGACGGGCAGGTCTGCTGGGACAGTCTCAACGCAGGCCGCAGCAAGCTGCCCGGCCTGATGCGCTTTGTCGCCAAAGCCGGAAAGATGGCCGCACACGCCGATATCATCTGGGCCTGCTCCGACTCCTTTTACGGCATCATCGGACTGTGGGCCGCGCGGTGGAACCGGATACCGCTGGTGTTCGATCTATACGACAATTTCGAGTTCTACCTGGCGGCACGGTTGCCGGTGGTAAAGCAGCTCTACCGGCTGGCGGTGCGTAAAGCGGACGTTGTAACCTGCATCAGCGCACCGCTGAAAGATCTGGTAGCCTCCTACGGCAGGATCGAAAAGGTATCGGTTTTAGAAAACGCCGTGCGTGCCGATCTTTTCCAGCCGTTGGACAAAGCCGCTTGCCGGCGGGCACTCGGCCTGCCCGAAGACGCAGTGATCGTCGGCACTGCCGGTGCGCTGTATCGCAATCGGGGAATCGAAGCCCTGTATAGCGCCGCTGAAAACCTGCAGGCCAGGCACCCGAATCTTCATCTGGCCGTTGCCGGACCGCGCAACACCCCGCCACCTGCCGATAAATGGGTTCACGACTTGGGAATCATGCCCCTCGATGCCGTGCCGACACTTTACAATGCCCTCGATGTGGCTGTCATCTGCAACCGGGACAATGCCTTCGGTCGCTTTTGCCATCCCCAGAAAGCCGCTGAGATCCTGGCCTGCAACGTGCCTGTCGTGGCAGCGCGGGTCGGCAGCCTGGCACGACTGTTCGAGACCAGTCCGGACTGGCTCTACGAGCCGGACAATTCCGTCTCCCTGGCGGCGGCCATCAGCCATCGAATCGGGCATGCGGCGACGAATTATGATCCCGTTGCTGACTGGCGGGATCAGGCCTTCAAACTGGAACAGTGGATGGCCGGCGTTTTGACGTAACGTTTTGCGCTGTTTATGCCCGCCTCGATCTTGCAAGATTCCCCGGGCCGGGCCACTTATCGACCCTCTGCTCCCGACCGCTGGCGAGCAGGGGGTTTTTTATGTGCGGCGGGCCGTCCATCGGTGCACCCGTCGGACCAGATCGTGCACCACCCACATGGCGCAAAGATACAACTGCGGCCGAAAAGGGATCGAGTACCTGGGCCAGGGGGCAAAAACCATGTATAAAACCGTGGCATAGATACAAACAGCGAAAAAATACAGGGGCAACCGGAAACGCCCGGCGGGGTCGGGTTCTTTTCGGTGACGCATAAACAAAAGCGGCAAACCCGCTGCGGCCAGCAGCAAAAGCCACGGGTGGAGCATTTCCATGATTTTTTTTACCGCACCGGCACTGCTCGAAACCGCAAAAAGATCTCCTGAAAGCGGGAAAATATAGATGTCTCCCACGCCCTGCAGGATGCTCCACCTCCACAGGTAATACGGCTTGCCGATGAAATACCAGGTGGCATAACGGATCGGTTCCTTGCGCGCCCGCTGCGACAGGATTCTGAAGAACTGTCCAAACGACGAACCGAATGCTGGCTGTTCGGGATCTTCACGGTATGGAAACCGCTGGAAGTAGGCATCCTTATGGATAAAATCGGGATAGGCCCCATGGCTCATGGTTTTTACAGCTCTGGCACTGCCGCGTTCGGCGTCCGCCGGCAGATGCAGGGCATTTCTCATCATCCAGGCGGCCGGAAAAACCGCAAACACCACCAGAAACAGACAGATCCGGCGCCTCGCTGCACTGCCGGGGGTGTTGTCCCACCCGAAATGCTGGAACACCATGGAGACGGCCGCAAAAATGACCGGTATGAAAAAAGCGATTTCATTGACAAGATAGGCAAATCCGAACAACACCGCAGACAGGCTCAACAACACGGGAGTTTTTCGGAGGTTTGCATACAGGTAAGCGCAGATTGCCGCCGACAACAGAAACGCAAAGAGGGTTTCACTCAACACACAGGGGGCGGTGGTGATCAGATGGGGACTGAACGTCGTCAGAAGGGCTGCTGCGATGGCGGCCGGAAGCGGTAGAAACAGTGTGCCTGCCAGGAAGGTCAGCGGGGCCAGCAGTGCGCTCAGTACGGCCTGGCTGTAAAACAGAACGGATAAAAAGTTGTATTTGCCGCCCACTTTCATCGACAGCGCGATCCACATCGGATAGCCCGGGGACCGGTAAGAATCCGGAATCGGGTTCGTCGCCGACCGGTCTTTGGAAAACGTCCCGTGGTCAATCAGGTTACGGGCGTATTGAACATACTCCTGTTCATCCCGAAACAGCTTTACATTCTCGTTGTCGGGATTTACGAACAGCAACCGGATCCCCAATGCCGTCAGGAAAACCAGCAGCAGTATGCCGAAGTGTATCGGTGAAAATCCGGAAGCCGGTTGCATCGGTGATCGTCTCTTCGGATTCGGCAAACGCATCAATCCCCGGTTATGGAATGAATCAGACGCCGATACTGAGCGGTTACAATGCTCCAGTCGAACCGGTCGACGACATGTCGCCGGCCGCTGCGGCCGAGTCGGGCACGCAGCGGCGGGTCGCTTAGCAGTCGAATCACGCTTTCGGCCAGACGTTCGGCGTTTTTTTGCGGGACGACCAGGCCGGTTTCCCCGTCCGTGACGATGTCGGCCATCGCGGGCAGATCCGTAACGACGGTGGCACACTCGCAGCCCAGTGCCTCCACCAGTACCAGTCCGAACCCTTCGCGGTCCCCGCCGGATGCCACTACCGAAGGGAAAACGACGACATCGGACCTCCGATAGTGCTCGATCAGCGATTCGTTGTTGACGGCCCCCACGAACGCAACCCGGTTTTCCAATCCCTTCTCTGCAACTCTTTTCTGCAAGCTTGGCCTTTCCTGACCATCCCCGGCAATGACCAGCGATACCCGCGGATGGGCCTTTGCAACGATCGGCAGGGCATCGATCAGGTAGCGTACGCCCTTTTTTTCCACCAGACGACCGGCATACAGCAGATTCGCACCGCCATTGCCGCGCTCTGCCGGAGCAAAGCGCCGCTGCAGATCCACCCCCATGGGGATCACGCGTATGTCGGCACCCGGCACTTTCAACCGCTTCAGGTCGGCGGCCATCGAGCGGCTGACCACGGTAACGGCAGCACTTCGGGCCACCACCGCCCGTTGCATCTTTTCAAATATCCCGCCGCTGAGACCGTAGAGGTCGCCGCCGTGCGATGTTGCAAGGATGGGCGGCACCGTCGCCGCTCTGCGGGCGGCAATGACCGCCGCCACCCCCTGAGGGATCAGCCAGTGTGCGTGGATACAGTGGAAACGGCGGGTGTGCAGCAGCCGGAGGGTGGCCGAAAGCTGGGCAAGCAGGAAAAACGGGATCAGGGTGTAGCGCGCCCGCCTGGCCTTGAGGTTGGAGAGGATACCGCCCCGGTATGCCAGGTTCTGCCGCCCGGTAAAGAAATATCGGAACCGTCGCACATGCAGGCCGTCCATCACCTCGCGCAAAGCGGCGCCGGCGGCATGCGGTGCCAGCACGTGGATGTTGAAATCGCCCGCCAGCCGGCGACAGAGTTCGAATACAAAGGGTGGTTCGGCATCGCCTTTCCAGCGCGGAAAAGTGGAGGTGAGCACCAGAAGGTTTTTACGGTGGGCATGGGATTTCGGCACCGGTTTACTTTCCGTTTGTCCGGGTTGCCTCCGGGTCTTTCCGCCGCACGGCCCGGGGAAAAGCCCGGCGTTCGAACCGCATCTGGGTGATCTGTTCCGATATCAGGCTCATCATGAATATGATGACCGAAGAGACGAACAGCAGCGCACTCATATTGGTAAATCGGCCTTCGGTTAAAAGGGTGTAAACGTAGCGGATCATCCCCAGAACGAACATGAGGAAGCTCACCGGAAGAAAAACCCGCATCGGTGAATAGAGGGTGGCGATGCGAATGATAATCATGAAAAACCGGACACCGTCCTGAAACAGTTTGACCTGGCTGCGGCCTTTCGCTCTTTTGGCGGTGGTGATGGGCAGATAGGTGACACTGCGGCCGGTGCGCAGCACCCCCAGTGTCAGGGTGGTGGGGTAGGAATAGGTGTTGGGCAACAGATATAAAAAATTCCGGGCGATGTCGGTCTTGACGGCCCGAAATCCGGATGTCAGGTCCTTGATGGAAAAATTGGTGGCATAGGAGGCGAAGCGGTTGTATACAGCGTTTCCCAGCGCCCGCAGCACCGAGGCTTGATGACGCGGCGAGCGCGCCCCGACCACCATGTCGTATTGCGGGAAGCAATTAAGGAATCGGCCGATATCTTCCGGGCTGTGCTGCCCGTCACCGTCCATAAAGACGAGAATATCGCCGGTTGCCGCACGGATGCCGCTCTTGATGGCCGCACCGTTGCCGATGTTGTACGGGTGACGGTATACAGCTGCACCGGCATCTTGTGCGATTTCCGCCGTTTGATCGGTGGAACCGTCATCGATGACAATGATCTCGGCATCCGGATGAAGTTCCCGGACGCGTGCAACCAGTTTTCCGATGGTCTGGGCCTCATTGCAGGCCGGAATGACGATCGATACGCTGGCACTGGTCATCTGTTTTTCTCGCGATCTGTTTTATTCGAATGGTTACCGGCACCCCGATACAGATGCACAGGGTCTGCGGAGCTGTTCTTCTGCTGCAATGCCGCAACGCCGGAGCAAAATTATACCAGCATGCGACAGCCGCGGTCAACCGCGCTTACGAGGACTTCGGCGGATGTTGCGCACTTTCTGCTTCCAACAAAAGCCGATAGGCATCCCGTTTGCCGCGATAGGCCATATTGTCCGGATCGAGTTTCAGGGCGGTTTCCATACCGGTAAGGGCAGCCTGATAATTGCCCAGCCGGTATTGAAAATATGCCAGCGTCACCCATCGCTCCGGCGCTTCGGGCTGCAGCTGCGTTATGACCTCCTGCAGCTGCAGGCAGCGTTGCAGTACCTGTCGATCGACGGTTTTGCGGGTCAACAGGCGCAGCGTAATCCATTCGCTGCAAAACTGCACGTACCGATTGGCAACAACGGCGTTGTTCGGATAGCGGGTTCGCAGATCTTCGAAGATCGCAACCCCGGCACTCTCCGATTTTTCGGCGAAAGCCCGTTCAATTTGACGCCGGATGCGCAGATTTTCCTGCAGATCTACCTTCTCTTTGTTATCGTTCCACCAGTTTTTCCAGGTGGTGTATTCATTGCGGCTTTCGGCGGGAAAATCGACACCGCAGAAATACGCCAGATCGATGGCCAGTTCGTGGTCGTAGTGTTGTTGGGTATCGATGGAAGGAAACTGCAGTGTGTCTATCAGTGCGGGAATACCCGCTGTGACGCCGTTGAATATCAATGAACGGGCAGCGGCCCTGCGAACGTATGCACTTTCATCCAGCAGCCCGCGTTTCAATGCTTCCTGCACGTCTGCACTGCCTCCGCAGCAAACCAGCGTTGCGGCAGCCGCTGTGCGAACCACTTCGTCCTTGTCACCTAACGCCTGCATCATGAAAGCCGACAGGGTTTCGGCAGTCCCCGGCTGGCCGGCTCTCGCACCCATCGCCCAACCGCTGAGCGCAAGGAAAGCCTCCCGTCGGCAGGCAAGCGAGGGGTCGCTGCCCGCGGCTTCCAGAAGAAAATCTACGGCATCGCCGGCCGCGATCCGCCCGATGGCCCGAATGACCTGAATCCGGGCCGCCTCCTCCGGGTCCTTGCCCTTCCGAATCAGCGTTTTCAGGGCCGACCGGATTTTCCAACGCCCTAGTTTTCCGGCCGAAAAAATCCGGACATCGGGATCACTGGCGTCGAGCAGCATGACCAAATACTCTCTGGTCCGGTCGGGCATTTTGCCGGCAAACAGCAGCGCGTCCACGACCTCGAGGATCTCCCGGTTGAGTGCATTATCTTCCGAATCCCTTAAAATCTGCACCAGCTGGTCGGACGCACCCGGTTCGCTTCGTGCCAGAATGCGTCCCCTGGCAGCAAAGCGGCGGTAAACGTCCGGATCGGACAACAGGGCAAGCTCCCGGGCAATCGGGCTTTCGGTCGCGGTGAAACCCGGTTTCGGCGTCAGGGTCTTCGTTGCGGCCAAAGGATCCGTCTTGGGGCCGATTGTCGCCCCCCGGTTTTCCGTATCGTAACAAAGCGCATGGCCCATCGATTTGAAGTATCGATTGTTCTTTCGGTCCGGATGGCTGTATGTGTCTTGCCCCCCGAGGTCGAAAAGCACCGCGTGGCTCCAGTCCTGCGGCTGGGTGGGGGGAATCAGGCCGCCGAAGCTCTGGCCGAATTCGTCCGGACTGGACGTATACCGGTCGTTACCGCGATAGTCGATCAGCATGCCGAAAGCCTTCGGCTTCCTGGCGGACGCATATGCATTCTGGGCGAGCCGTTCGCGGATGCGTTCGGCCGTGACGTCTTCGGTCAACCGGCGTTTTTCCTTCTGCGCCTTTTCCACCACCAGGGTCTTTACATATTCTTCGGGGGGGCCGTACACGTCGTTGCCGTTGTGATCGACCATGATGGCGATGGAACGATCCGAAGCCGCCCCCCCGCTCAACAGACTGCCGTAGTAGCGGTCGTCGCCACGATGATCGACGAACACAGCGCTGCCCAGATGGATCGCCCAGCCGATCCCCAGACCCTTGTCCGGAATGTACCAGTCGCTGCCGTCATGGTCGACCAGCGCACCGACGGATAAAAAGTAGCTTGCGCCCATGCAGTTCTCGTTACTGGCATAATAAAAATCGTCTCCGCCGCCGTCGCTTAAAAACCCCACCCCGCCGTACAAAGAGGCTTGACGGCCCCAGTCGGGCGAGCGCACCGAAAGGCCCACTCCCTGAACGTGGGACCAGTCATCGGGCGGCAGTTGCCCGCGTGTCCGGCTGAGATCGGCCAGGTACTTGTCGGCGCCGCCAGCGTCGCACAGGATGCCCGCTCCCATCGTGGAGCCGGCCCCCTGCCCCAGACCGGTCACCGTGTAGCGGTCACTGCCCCGCCGATCGAGCAAAACCCCGACGCCGAACATTCCGAACCCCTGCCCCATCAATCCCATCTCGTAGTTGTCGTTTCCGTCGTAATCCGCCAGAATGCCGACCCCGAACATCCCGCACCCCTGGGCCATGTCCCCTGCCCTGTAACGGTCGTCGCCCTGTCGATCGACCAGCAGCCCGACCGACAGGTTGCCGAATCCCTGCACGGCGCGCTCCCCGATCGTGCCGTGCACGTCGTTGCCTTCCAGGTCGATGAGAACCGAAACCGTACCTGGGCCGCTGTGAACCGAACGCTGCGACAAACGGTACGTGTCGTTGCCGCCGATATCGATGACCAGCGCCCCGGTTCGGCTGTGGTGGTCATCTCCCGTTCCGGCGATGATGACGGCTCCGAGCGGTGTCGGTATGTCCAGCAGGAATCCCTCGGCAGGAGATCCGTCCCGGCGGTAGCGTTCCGGATGCCGGGTGTCCGGCAGGTTGCGGATCAAATCGTCGACTGCGGCAGTCATCCAGCCGGCAGCGGTAAAGACCGCGGGGAAATCGATTTTCTGGGCGATGGAGAGGATCTTTGTCTGGGTGTGGGTCGGAGCGGTGAGAAAGTTGAACGTCTCTCCGTCGGGATAAAAATATCGCTCCGGTCTTTGCGACAGGTACGCCGCCTCGTCTGCCGAAAGGTTCTCAAACGCATGGTCGAGCAGCAGGGCGGCGTCGGTCAGCGCGAACACCAGGCGCGCCAGTTCGCGCTCGAAGGAAAGGGATATCCCGCTTTGTTGGATTTGATCGATGATCTCCGCATCGAGCGGACGGTGAAACCGGTCAAACAGGTACCGCAGCGCATCTGCCAGACGGGCCTCGCTTTGGATGTGGGCGAGGTTTTGCTGCCGGTAGCGCACCCCGCCGTTGACGGTTTCCACGGCAGTCGGAAATATCCCGCTGATACCGGTGTCGGCGGCTTGTTGCAGATTTTTTGATGTTTTTTCGGCCCAATGCTGGAGAAAAAAGTGGGACCGGGAAAGCTGATCCACCAGGGGCAGCCGTGCCAGCGCACGGTAGTCTTCTTGATTGGCGACCGGCCGCTGCAGGTCGGCTTCCTGCAGGCCGAGGATCTGCAGTGCGTGGGTGAGTGGATCCGGGTCGCTGCTGCCGATCGGACCGGATTCACCGAAACGGTCCCGTGGACGGATATCCTCCCCGGAACATCCGGGAAACAGCACGGCGATTGTGCAGATCAGGAAAACCAGCGGTCGAAACTTCATTGCGGCGTTTTCTCCAGGGCCCGGATCAGCTTGTCGATGCGGGGGTCGCGGTCACTTTCTTCAGCCGGCTGTTTAAGGGCGGCAAATTGTGCCAGCATTCGGGCTTCGTCGGTTTTTCCGACCTGGTAGGCGGCCAGTGCCAGTCGGTAAAGATCCACGTAATCGGTGGATGGTGAAAAGAAGTTTCCGCTGTTCATCAGGCTTCCATAGGCCTTGCGATACTGCTGAAGCGCGAAATGGCACTCCGCCATGGCCAGGTACAATTCCGGTCGCTGCTGCTTTTCCGTTCGCACCAGAGCCCGGCGGTATGATTTCAGGGCTTCGGGATAGGCCTGCATCTCTTTGAGCACCACCGCCTTGCGGAGGTGTCCTTCCGCGTGATTCGGAAAGTTTCGTAAGATCCGCTCTGCGTGCCGGAGGGCACGCGGATAGTCTTTTTGCTCGGTAAAATACAGAGACAGCAGCCGGTTGACCGTCAGGCTTTCGGGATAGATGCGAATCAGTCTGCGGGCCTCGGATAGAAAATCCTTTCTGGCATCTGCAGACAACCTCCGAAAATCCAACCGGCTGCCGGTCGCCGGGTTGATGATCTTCAGCTGATGCGCATCGGCGATGGTCCGGTGCCGGTTTCGGCGAACGTACAGGATCTCCCGGTCGTCGAAAAATACCGGGACATAGCCTTCTTCGGCGAAAAACGGTTCCTTGTGCAGCGGAGAGCGGATCGGCAGGGAGAGGTAATCCGGCTCGTAGCGCTTGAGAAAATTGCGGCTGGCCTGCTTGTCGTAAATCGCGTTGATTCCCGAAAAATAATCCCTGTCGGTGAAAAGGAAAGGCACTTGCATATCCATGTAAATGAGGCAGTCGGGCCACATCCGCCAGCTCAGGTAACCGCCGGTGACCGGATCGTTCAGGATTCGTCCCCTGGCTCCGACATGCTGCAGAAAGGCGGTGACACCGACCGGCAATCCGGACCGCGTGACGGGATATTTCGGACGATGGCCGTAGAGGTTGTGCAGGTAAAGAAAAGCGCCGAACACAAGGGCAAAGGTCGTCACCGCCAGAGCCGGTGTTCGCAGCGACCGCTGCCCTCCGACCGGGGCTAGTCGATCCACGACCGCCATAGCCGGCAGCGACAGCAGGGCGAACTCGTGAACGAAGCGGATGCCCCTGGCGAGCAAAAAACAACCGCCGGCGAACAATATCAGGTGGTGCACGGGAATTTGCCGCCGCCACAGGCGCAGAAGAACAACGGCTGCGGTCGAGAAGATCAGCAGGTTCGACACGGTTGAAAAATCGGGCACCAGTCCGATCAGGCGGAACTGCAACAGATCATCGAAAGCGATTTTCCGCAGCTCGCTGATGTAGTGCGAAGCATAGGCGGTGTCGGTGAAAGGCACCCGCAGCAGGGCCGCGCCGTATGGCGAAGCGAATACCGCTGCCATGCACAGCGCTAGGGGGACGAGAAAACGATAGGTGTGCGGCTCTTTTGGCCGGTTCTGCTGCCGGCGGCCGATAAAATAGGCCGCCAGGTAGCAGCCGACGATCAGCATCATCACCGGGTATTCGATCCCGTGGAAATTGATCCACACGATCGCCACCGCCGGCAGCAGGTACGCTTTTCGGGGGTGACGCTCGAGCACGTAGAGGAAAACGGTAATGAAGAGAAAGGAAAAGTTGTAGGGGCGCAGACCCTCTCCGGAGTCGACAAACAAAAGAAAACACAAAACAAAGAGCACGGTTTGGCCGATGCCGGCCCGACGGTTTCGCAAGACAAGAAATATGAGCGACAACGTGACCGTGAAAACCAGGGTCCGGAGAGCGATGAGCCCGTAGTAGCCGGTAAACCGGAACACTTCGTAGACAAAGGCCTTGAACAGCCACGAATAGCTGATGATCTCTCTCGGAGGGCTGACAAAGGAATAAAAGCTGGTATCCGGGATTTTGCCGTGTTCGACCAGATAGCGCCCGCCGTTGAGATGGGTCCACAAATCCGTGTCAAAGGCCATGATCGGCCACTGCAGAAAGAAAAAAACCGTCATCAGGAGAGCAGCGATGAAACAGATATCGAGGCTGCTATCCGACAGGTTGCGGAGACCGGCGATGTAATTTCGAAGCCCGGCGCCGAGGGGTCCGGTGGTTTCGGTGGAAGGGGTTTTCAAGGCTTCGGTGGAATTCATCGACGCATCCGGAGGGTGCCAAAGGAAGTCAATACGGGAACCTTGTATGAAATTTGACGAGAAAGCAGCGAACCGGCAACGAAATCAGGCCGATGAAACCGCCATTGCCGGTTGGCCCTCTTCGACAGGCAGCGGTAAAATCGATCGCGGTTTTCGCATTCTCCTGTTTATGTCGTTCGGACTGCGCAAGTTACCGGTATTATACCACAATGGGAAATTCCTGTATACCGCAACCTGAGAGCCGGTCAACCCGCTCGACGGCATCTGCCGCACGGCTGCCGGCGCCGGGCCGCCGGCGCCTGCTGCCCGTTGTGTCGCTGATATGCCCGGCCGCACCTGATCGCTTGTTTTTCCTCGACCTCGCGGTCATTGCCAATTTGGCCCGGCTCATATACAATAATACCTTCAGATTTCGCGATCGGCGCTGACCTGTGCATGCCACATGCGCAAGAAGCCTCTTTCGGTTCCCCAGGGAGACGGCTATTGCTTTCAAACGGCAAACCCGAAAACCGATGGACCCTGCTGCTGCCGCCGGCCGTCCTGCTGCTGCTGGCGATCGGCTTCTTCCATCCGGTGATCTTTCTGGGAAAGACGTTTTACGCCTTTGACGCCCTGCTGCAATTCTACCCGTGGAACTACCTGGCACCGGGCTTTGAGCCGCACAACTCGTTGATCACCGATCCGATCAACGTTTTCTATCCCACCTACGATTTTTATTTTCAGCACATCAAACAGCTGTCACTGCCCTGGTGGTACCCGGATACCTTCTGCGGGAAGCCGTTTCCCAGCGGCATATACCCGATGAACAATCCGCTGGTGTTCCTGAGCAACCTGCTGCTGCCGACCATCCGGGCCCACGATTTCGTATTGTGGCTGCACATGCTGGCTGCCGGCATTTTCATGCTGCTCTATTTGAAAGAGCTGCGCCTGCGAACCTGGGCCGCGCTGATCGGAGCGGTGGGATGGATGTTCAACGGGCACCTGATGGTATGGTTCGAGTTCGAGCACCTGCCGATTATGGCCGCCACGTTGCCCGCGGCACTGTTTTGCCTGCACCGCTGGCTCGCCTACCGGTCCCGGCTGTATTGCCTCTGCTTCACCGCTGCCGTTTCCCTGTCCGTAACCGCCGGTTATTCTCACGTGTTGATTTACGAGCTGATTTTCCTTCTGCTCTACTTTGTTGTCCTGGTCTGCAAGCTTCGCCGGAACTTTTGGCCGCCGGGGCGCAACCAACCGGCCGAATGGGTCAATCTCGGTGTGTGCCTGCTGCTGGGGGTGGCAATATCGGCCAACTTTTTCACCAGTTCCCTGATCCTGCTGGACGACTCCCAGCGGGCCGAGATCCCGGCTCAAAAACTCTTCGACCAGACCGGTCAGCTGCCGGCGACATACCTGGCCACGTATATTTTCCCTGATTTCTACGGAAATCCGGCCGGTGATTCGGTGGTCTTTACCCCCCGCAAGAGGGGCTTGCAGCCGTACAACAATTACAACGAGCTCTGTGTTTATGCCGGCGTCCTTCCGCTGTTTCTCGTTCTGGTGACCGCGGCCCATCCGCGCCGGCGGCAGTTTTCGCTGCTTTACCTGGCGACCGCGACGGTCACCCTGGCAATGGCCATGGGCAGTTTTCTCTATTATCCGCTGGCAAGGTGGGTGATCGGCCTGGGATACTCCACCCCCACCCGGATTCTCTACCTGACCGGGTTTTCCGTCGTCGTGGCGGCGGCCATGGGGGCCGACATTTTCTTCCGAAGGCAGGACGTCAACCGGCGGTTGGTGTTTTCGCTTTGGACGGCTTTTGCCGCCCTTGCCGTTGCAGTGGCGCTGGCAGTGCAATCCGAGGTGGTTGTGCGCTGGCTCGTCGGGCCGGTGAAACCGGCCGACTGGCTGCATGATTACCCGATTCTGGCCGGACACTTTGCGCTCTTTTCCCCGCTCATCCTCTATCCGCTGATCCTCGTGCTGCTGTCCTATGGTGCGCTCACCGGGGCCCTTTTTGCCCGCAGCCGAAAATCGGGCGACCGCTGCATGGCCCTGGTCCTATTGATCCTGGCGGCAGACCTCGGCACCTTCGGACTGAAGTACAACACGGCCTCACCGGTCGAGCTGGCCTATCCACCCACCGGCGCCATCCGGTTCCTGATGAAACGCCCGCCCGGATATCGGGTCATCGCCTACGGGAACTTTCTGGACAACACGCTGGCGCCCTACCGGGTGCCGGACATCGGCGGACACTCCTCCTTTTATCCCCGCCGATTCGGCGAGTTTCTGTTTCTGAGCCAGAACAACCTGAAAACACCGCTGCCGGAAACATTCGACAGTTGGGTCGAGCTGGACACGTTCGGCTCGCCGCTGCTCGACCTGCTCAACAGCAAGTACATCCTGATGCCGCCGGGTGCCAATCCGGACGCGCCGAACCTGCGCCTTTTATATGACAAGGAAATCTCCATCTACGAAAATCTGGCGGCCTTTCCGCGGGCCTTTATCGTTGCCGATTTCCAGTACTGCGAAGACCGCCAATCGGCATACCGGGTCATGGGTTCCTGGCGCAATGCCGATTTTCGAAATAAAGCGATCCTGGAAGAACAGCCGCCCATCGACTTGCACACGGATGCGACGGGCCCTTCCGGCTCGATGCGACAGGAAGTGAAGCAGGTTCGCCACCAAACCAACCGGGTGGAGATCGACATCCGAACCGAGGGCAACGGGCTGCTGGTGCTCAGCGAAAGTCATCACCCCGGTTGGCGGGCCACCATCGACGGCCGTCCTGCCCGTATCCTGCGCGCCAACTACGTGCTGCAGGCGGTTGCGGTCGGTGCCGGCGATCAGACGGTCGTTTTTGAATTCGATCCTGCGATTCTAAAGGCGGGGCTGGCGGTCACCTGCGGCGGGTGGCTGGCGCTGGGGACGCTGCTGGCGTGGTCTTTGTGGGTGGCTGCGCGAAAAAGCCGTCGGCATCGGCAGACCGAGCCGCTCCGCTCCGGCGAACCGCCCGATACCTGATTATGCCTCCGATCGCTCCCGTAGGATCAATACCAGGTCGAGCACGGCACCCGCTGCGGCGGAGAGAAGCTGGAGCCCGAACAGCGCAAGTGAGCACGCCAGGGCTTTTTCACCCGGGACGCCAAGTCCGGCGAGCAGCGCCACATACCCGCCTTCCCGCAGTCCGATTCCGCCGATGGTCACCGGCAGCAGCAGCAGCAGGGAGACAGCGGTGAAAATCCAGCACCAGTCCACAAAAGCAATCTGCAGGCCGATGCTCGCCGCAATGCGGTATAGTATGAAAACGGCAAGGCATTGAAACACCACTCCCAGGGCCATCGCCAGTGCAAGCCGAGCCGGTGACTGCAGGATTTCGACCCAGGCGTCGATGCATTTTACCAGGGTGCCGGCGAAACCGGCAGCGCGGGGAAACCGGTCGCCGATCGCGGTTACCGCATTTCGGCTCCGGGCTCTGCATGGATGAAGACGCATCAGAAAGGCCGCCAGGGCGATGCCGGCAAGCAGCGTGCCGAAAACCACAGTCCAGCGAATCCCGGCAGTGGTCTCGGTGACACTCGCACCGACAAGTCCGACCCACAGCAGGCTCACCACCCCGACGACTCGATCCATCAAGACGGAGCTGACCGCTGGTGCGATCTCACCGGTCCGGCCGATGAGCTTCCAGGCTTTGACGGCTTCTCCTGCGATCTGACCCGGCAGCACCAATGCATAGAACTGGCCGATCATGGTCAGGGCGAAAAGGCGCAGATAAGAGTGACGACCCAACAGAGTTTTCCACTTGGCCGCATTCACCAGCCAGGCCGCGCAGTAGAGTCCGACAACCAGGAAACCTTCACCGGCGGGAATTCCTGCCAGGATTGCCCGGAGTCGTGGCAGATCCACGCCGGCTAAAAGCCATCCCAGCAGCCCGACACTGACTGCGATCTTTATCCATATACCATGTTTCACGTTGCACCCACGCTGCGGCATGCTGCATGATTCCGGTCGGTTCGGCCGCGATCCCAGCCGTCGGCCGACATGGACCATGTGTGCGCTTACCGCAGCTTTCGAAGCCAGGCGAACATCTTCTTGCGCAAGGCATAGTCGAGGCGATACAGCAGGCCGGCATCCGGGCGGTGGCTGAGCCGACGCCAATACGGGCCGACGGCTCTTCCTCTGCTCGTCGCAGCCCCGGTGTGCACCCGGTAATAGACTTTGGCCCTGCGCACATAAGTGAAGCGGCCGCACGTGCGCATCCGGATCAGGTGCAGAATATCGGATCCGTCAAATGCCGGATCGATGAACGGCTGGCGCTGCAGGGCGGCCGTTCGGTAGACAACGCCCGATCGGGTGGCCAGTGTGCCGAGAACGGGCAGCCGGCGCGGCAAGCATGTCGGCACGAAGGGGCCGGCGGCCGCATTCAGCAGGTTGAGCAGCGAAAGGTTCGAGCGGGCAGCGGCCACAATTCCCGTTGCTTCGCTTTCCAGATGCGGAGCGATTTCCCGGTAGAATCCCTCCAGCAAATAGTCGTCGGCATCCAGAATTTGAACCCAGGTTTGCCGGGAAGCGGTTGCAATCTGGTTGTAGACGGCTCCGATTCCAACGCTCGATTCGTTCCGGTAGATGTGAATGTTCCACCCGGCATGCTCCGCAGCGAAGGCTCTCACCGTCTTCAGCGAACTGTCCGTGGAACCGTCGTTAACGAAGAGGATCTGGGCCGGAAGGCAGCACTGGGTCTCCAGGCTCGCCAGCAGCTCCGGCAGGTAGGCGGCGCTGTTTTTGAAAGGTACGCCCAGCGTGAGGTCGATGAAGGATTCTGCTTTGGCTGCCGTCATTTTCTCTTCTTTCTGAGCACCAGCGCAAGAACGGTCGATGACCGGCAGATTCGATCCACTGCGACCTGCAGCGGAAACAATCCCAATCCGAACAGGCCCAGATTGCCGACCGGCATACCGGTCAGATACCCCAGGCTTTTCCCCAGGATCGGTGTGTGGTTGCGGTAAAGCTTCACCTGCCGGTACCTGCCGAACAACCCTTTCAGGGTTGTCTCGTCGAAGTGCAACAGGTGCCGCGGCAGGTAAAGTGCGAAGTAATATCGCCCGAACAGCTTTCGCCACACCGAGCGATAATTCGGCACCTCCACCACCAGCATGCCGCCGGGCGCCAGCAAGGCCTCCAATTCAGCCGCAACCGCTTGCGGATCCGGGACGTGTTCGATCACCTGACGACAGAAGATCAGCTGGTAGCGTTTCGGTTCCCTTCGAAGCTGCCCGAAGGAACGATAGTGAACGACGCCATGTCCGTTCAGTCCGGCCGGGGGCACCTCGTGCAGATCGACCGCCGTAATATCTGCCGATGCGGCATAGCGGGCCAGCTGCGCCGCAAAGAAACCGTCTCCACAGCCATAGTCGAGCACCGATTCGAACCGGCCGGCATGGGCCGTCACCTTGCCGATCCAGCGACGAATCGTCAGAGAACGCAATCGATCGGTGATCCGGTTCGATCGGACGTAATCGGTACTGTCGCGGGTCCGGTAGAGCTCGAAGGCCGATTCTGCCGTCGGCCGGGGGTTGGTAAACCGCACGCCGCACTGCCGACAGCACTCCACCCGATAACGGCCGGTGCCGCTCTCGAAATCCCGTCCTTCGATTTCCGTGAAAAAGTCGGCTTTGCCGCAAACCGGACACCGGGTCAGCCGATCCTTGCGGGTATGGTGTCCGGGAACCCTCACGGCAGAACTCCGCCCCCATGCTGTTGGAGAAGCCAGATGTTCCAGAGAAACAGTCGGTGATCGGTTTTTGCCGACAGGTGCTGCGAGCGCATGCGGTCGATGAAGCGTTGCGAAAGATCGGCCGGTGTGCCGCCGTCGTGCCATCGCAGTTTCGATTCCAAGAACCATTTGCCCACCGGTGCAGCGAATCCTTGCTTTGTGCGGTGGATCAGTTGGGCCGGAAGCAGCGGCGCCAGCGCTTTTTTCAGGATGTATTTTGTCCGGCCCCTGCGGAGCTTCCATTCGGAGGGTATGCGGCGCACAAAATTCACCAACTCGATATCCAGATACGGGGACCGTACCTCCAACGAGTTCATCATTCCGGCGCGATCGGCTTTGACCATGATGTTGTCCTGCAGGTAGAGCTTGGTGTAAAATTCCAGGGTTTGGTCTGCCGTGTTTTTCGATGTCGCGTTTTCCCAGCATTCGATGGCTTCGCAGTACACCGCCTCTATGTCCGTCGGCTCCCGGAACAGCTCTTCGAGTTCTACCGGCTCCAGCGGTCCGAGCCACACCGGATTCCACAGTGGCTGGGGGTAGGAAAGTCCGCGCAGGAACCGTTGAATCCGGAAGCCTGTTGCCATGTAGCGATGGGCTGTCGGCAGCAAAGCGGCTGCCATTCTCACCGCAGGGTGCAGCGGACGGGGCGTGACGGCGGCATACAGTCGAGCCAGGGCCAGTGCCCGAAAGGGGTCGTACCCGGCAAACAGCTCATCTCCGCCCTCTCCGGACAGCGCAACGGTCACTTGCTTGCGAGCCATGCGGCACAGGACATAGGTGGGCAGAATCGAGCTGTCGCCGAACGGTTCGTCCAATCGATCGGCGATGTCGGGCAGGTGCTTTCGAATCCGCTCAACAGAGAAGGTCTGGTGATGGTGATCGGTTCCATATCGTCCGGCGACATCCTCCGCAAAGCGGGCTTCGTCGAAACTCGGCTCTTCGAATCCGATCGTGAACGTCTTCAACTTCCCCCGGTCCACCAGTTGAGCGGCCATTGCGGTTATGGAAGACGAATCGAGGCCGCCGCTGAGCAGCACACCCAGTGGGACATCGGCCATCAGGCGCCGCTTGACCGCCGCCCGCAGCAGTGTGCGAATTTCCTCCCCCCACTGCTCTTCAGCGTTTTTCGGGATGCGGGTAAAAGGCTCTATCGTAAATTCCCAGTAGCGCCAGGTTTTGAAAGTTTGGTTTCGGAGATCGAACAGCAGGTTGCATCCCCCGGGGAGCTTGTGAAACCCTTTGAAGAGGCAGCCGGGGGAAGGGATGAAACCGTAGGCGAAGTATTTTTTCAGGTTGGCTTTCGACAGGGCAGCAGCCAATTTGCGGTGCCGTGTAAGGCTGGTGAGTTCCGAGGCGAACGCAAAGGTGTGGTTCTGAAAGGTGTAGTATAATGGCTTTTTGCCGAAGCGATCCCGGCTGATGAACAGCTGCTTTGTTGTGCGATCCCACAGCGCAAATGCCCACATTCCGTTCAGCCGCCCGGGAAGCTGTGTCCCCCATCGCCGGTAGCCGTGCAGCAGCACTTCCGTGTCCGAATGATCGGATGTGAACACGGATCCGGTCCGGATCAGTTCGTCTCTCAGCTGCAGGTGGTTGTAAATTTCTCCGTTGAAGATGACCCCGATGCGGCCATCGGCGGTCCACATCGGCTGGTGCCCGCCGGGAATGTCGACAATCGCCAGTCGCCGGTGCCCCAGATAAACAGCGCACTGCGGATCGAACCAATAGCCCTGTTCGTCCGGCCCGCGATGCGCCACGGCAGCGGTCATCCGTTTGAGGTCTTCCTCGTCGCCGTTCCCGATGAATCCGCAAATTCCGCACATATTACCCGTCTGCCGTTACGCTCTTGCCGTTGTTCAACCACCAGGACACCGCATCGGTCGGCCTGGGGAACTGTCCACGTACACAACGCCCGTGCCATGGGCTTACCGGCCGGAAACGATGCGGTCGATACGGTAGGGCTTTTTCTGCTGGGACTCGTAATAGGTTCGAATCACCAGTTCTGCAACGATTCCCAGCAAAAAGGCCATACTGCCCATCAGGATGAACAATACGGTGAGTGTTGGAAGTGGTGTTTCGATGAAGGTTTTGCCGCCCCAGAACTTGTAGTAGACCATTAGGGCGAAACTGAGCGCGGCCAGCAGCATGTTGACGACACCGAAGCGGCCGAAAAAATGGATCGGGTGCTGCATGTGCCGCTGCATGAACCGGACCAAAAACAGATCGAGCAGCACGGGCAACACCCTGGAAATACCGTATTTGCTTGCACCCGAGCGGCGCGGCCGGTGGTTTACGACGATTTCACCGACACGGGCACCGCCCCCTTCCGAAAAAACGGGGATGAACCGGTGCATTTCACCGTAGAGTTTCAAATCCCGTATCACCGTCCGATGGTAGGCTTTCAAGGAGCATCCGTGATCGTGCAGGCGGACGCCGGTCACCAACGAGATGATACGGTTGGCCACTTTCGACGGCATCACCTTGGTCACAAAGGCATCCTTGCGGATTTTGCGCCACCCGCTCACCACCGTATAGCCTTCGTTCATTTTGTCCAGCAGCCGGGGGATGTCGGCCGGATCATTCTGGCTGTCTCCATCCATGACGACCACAACGTCCCCCCGGGCCTGATCGAACCCGGCCATCATGGCCGTTGTCTGCCCGTAGTTTCGCATCAGGTGTACGACCGTGACCCGTCGATCCCGGTTCGCCAGCCCGTCGAGAACCGTGGCTGAGGCGTCCCGGCTGCCGTCATTGACGAAGATGATTTCAAACCGCAACGGCTGGCCTTCCAGCACTTCGACGAGCTCTTCATACAACGGCTCGACGTTGTCTTGTTCGTCGTGGACCGGAATGGTGATCGACAAATCGATCTTCTCTATATGTCGGCCTTCGCTGCTGTCCATAGTTCCATCGGTTGAACGGTATACGGATGAATTACGAGAACCGGTTGATTATACTACACATCCCTTCTGGGAAACAAGCGGGATCGCAAGAGTTTCATTCGTGCCAGCCGGTAGAGCAGACCGGTGGCCAGGCATCCGGTCCCGTAACGGATGCTGCGCGGAAGGTTGATGGTGGACGCCTCGGGGAAATAGCGTGTCGGACAGCTGACCTCCGCAATCCGATATCCGTACCATAAAACCTGGGCCAGGATCTGGTTGTCAAACAGAAAATCGTTTGAATTGTCTTCAAAGGGCAGCCGTTGAAGAAGCTGTCGGGAATAGGCCCGGTAGCCGGTGTGAAACTCGGACAGCTTGGTTCCCAGCATCAGGTTTTCCACCAGGGTTAAAAACCGGTTGGAAACATATTTCCAGAGCGGCATGCCGCCCTGCAGGGCGTATCCTCCCAAAATCCGTGATCCGAGCACGCAGTCATACAGGCCGCAGCCGATCATCGCCGCCATGGCCGGGATCAACCTGGGCGTGTACTGGTAATCCGGATGGACCATGATGATAATGTCGCCGCCGGCGTCCAGGGCCTTGCGATAGCAAAACTTCTGATTGGCCCCGTAGCCGAGGTTTTTCGGAAGAACATAGACATCGGTTTTGGGCAGGCTGCGGGCAACGGCCACCGTTTCGTCGGAGCTGGCGTCGTCGACCACGATAATCCGATCGACAATCCGCTGGGCAACCACTTCGCCGTGGGTTGCACGCAGCGTCTGTTCGGCGTTGTATGCCGGCATGACGACAATGATTCGCTGTCCTTCCAACATCGTAAACATCCCATAGGGCATCGAGTCGGACCGCTGCCGGGTCAATGCAACGGCGGGGGGGGGTCCCGAAGCCGCTGCCGGTGCTCACCGCCCGGAAATCGCCTTTTCCAGATTGCCCGCCGCGGCACTGTGCCCGGGATCCTTTCGCAAGGCCTCCTGAAACATGATGGCGGCATCGTCGTGAAATCCCAGACGTGCGTAGGCGACACCCAGCCGGTTGCAGGTATCCGCACTGCCGGGATTCAACCGCAAAGCGGCAGCGTAAAATTCGGCCGCTGCGGCAACATACCCACCGCGCATCAGGGAGTCGGCCGCCTGCAGGCAATACAGCGCGTTATCCGGGTTGAGCTGCAATGTGATGCGAAAATGCAGCAGTGCTTCGGCGGTGCGCCCGTCCGCGGCCAGCAGCTTGCCCAGCGCCAGGTGGGCTTCCGGATGCCGGGGATCCAGCAGCAGGGCCTGTCGATATTTTTCGATCGCCTCCGGGCGTCGGCCCATCTTCGTCAGTGCCACCGCCAGATTGCTATACGGATTGGCAAATTTCGGGTCGATGGCAACCGCCTTCCGGCAGTTTGCCATGCCCTCCTGCACCTGGCCGGCGCCAATCAGCTCGCCGCAGAGGTTGTTGAGCGCACCGGTATGCGAAGGCGAAACGGTGAGAACCTGCCGGTATAGCCGGATCGCCTCTTGGTGGCGTCCGAGACCGGATTGCGTCGCCGCGAGATTGTACCGGGCATCCGCATATCCGGGTGCGATCTCGATTGCGGTCTGGTAGTGCACCAGGGCGGCGTCGGGTTGTCCGCGACGGGCCATGGCGCTTCCCAGGTTGTTGTGGGCAACCCAGTTGTCGGTCGTGTGCGCGGCGGCATGCTGAAACAGACGCACGCTGTCGGTCCAGTACCCGGTTTGTTTCCAGGACAATACCCCCAGCAGGATCAGGAACGCCCCTGCCCCGCAGGCTGCAGCAGCGGTGTTCAATCGCAGCCGCAACGCCGCTGCGTGCAATGTCCAGACAACCATGATGAAGATGCCGATCAGCGGTATGTAGGTGTACCGGTCGGCCATGGCCTGGGCGCCCACCTGCACCAGACCGATCACCGGCAGCAGGGTGACAAGATACCAGAACCACCCGCAAACCAGGTAGCGCTGCTTTTGCCCGTATACCAGCACGGCGGTGGTGGCGGCGCCAAGCAGCCCGGCGGCGCCCAGCCAGGTCCAGACGGCGATCGTTTCCCGATAGGGGTAAAAAACCACCAGTGGGTGGGGCCAGATGGTTTTTACGAGGTAGGCAGCATAAGAGACCGCTGCATTGGCCAACCGGTGCAAGAAGGGATAGATGGCCATCGAAACGGTTGCCCCCAGGCTGTGCTGGGCTGCCAGCGTGACAACGCACGCACCGGCGGCCAGCAGGAAAAACGGAGCCTTTTCCACAACCAGTGACCGGGGCCCGGTTTGCTCAGGCGATGCCGCACCTGCTGCGTCGGCGGCCGGGTGCCAGCGCTGCAGGGGCCAGTAATCGATCAGCAGCAGTACGAAGGGCAGGCTCACCACCATCGGCTTGGACAGCAGCCCAAGGCAGAAACAGCCCAGGGCGGCACCATACCAGCCCTTAGAGCGCCGGCAGGCGTATTCGATGTAGCTGCGCAGGGTCAGCAACCAGAAAAAGGTGCTGAGCACGTCCTTGCGCTCGGACACCATGGCTACCGATTCGACGTGCAACGGGTGCAGCGCGAACAGCGCCGCCACGACGGCGCTGCGCCAGGTCGCAGCGGTCATCCGCTGCAGAAGCCCAAAAAGCAGCAGGGTGTTGAGCAGGTGCAGCACCACATTGGTCAGGTGGTGACCGCCCGGATTCAGCCCAAACAGGTCGATATCGAGCATGTGCGACAGCCACGTGAGCGGATGCCAGTTGGCCGCATAAAAGGTGATGAACGCCCAGTAGATCCCGCCGGCGGTGATGCCGTGGCGAATGTGGGGGTTGTCCACCACGTATTCGCGGTCGTCGTAGCTGTGGATGAAGTCAAATCGACCCGTCTGCCAGTACACCAGCAGAACGACAGCCGCAAGACAGACTGCGATCAGCATGCGCGGGTGAATATTTCCGTTTTTGTCAGACCGCATGTCCCCGTAATACCTTGGGCTGCATCAGCCCGTCGCCTGATGGGTGGGAGTCAATTCCAGCAGCACGTACCCGCCGCTTGAGATCAGCTTCCGCGTGTGCTGGTCGAAAAAAGCGTTGATCCGATGAATTTCCTCGCTGGTGAAAATCGCCTGGGACCATTGTTCAAACAGATCGAAGTGAATCAACACGTGGGTAAATTTCTTTTTTGCGAGCTTCTCGGCAATCTCGGTCGCAGAAGCCGAATGATATACGATGTCGCGGAAACGGATCTCGTTGTGCACCGTAACCCTGTCGATGTAATAGCGGCGGTATCCCTGAAAAAGGCACAACAGTTTGCTCCGCTCATCGGTGTATTGGTTGGCGTATTGAAGCACCGGGTATTCCGGCCGGTAGCGCGTGATGTATGCATCGCGCCCCACCCTTCCACTGATGTAGTCCAGCGGTCGATATTTGGTGAACTGCTCGAAGATGTATGCTGCGTTCCAGACCAGTCCGGCTGCCACCGTTGCCACGACCAGGCCGGTGAAAAACGTCCTTTTGCTTCCCGAATAGCGCTGTCTCACCGCGGCCAGGACCTGTTGCAGGCCGAAAGCCGAAAGGATCACCAGTGGCGGAATGATGGGCGCAATGTAACGGATCCGCATGTCCACCCTGAAAAAAGTAATCAAGAGAAACAGGACGGCAAACGCCAACAGCAGCTGTTTTTCCCTCTTCAGCCGGGAAGGGTCGCTGCGAAAGCGCATGAACGCGAACATCGGCAGGAAAAACAGCATGGGGTTGAGCCGGCCGTCGAACGTGCGGGGGTCGTCATCGCGGCCCTGGAAAAAAACCCTCACCGGAATCAAAGCGGTCTGCCACCACTTTTCGTGAAAAGCGTTTTTCCGGATCCACAGGGGGCTGGTGGGTTTGCGCGGCGAGGGCCTTTCGACTTTCCGGTCCGCTGCGGTGGGTTTGGACGCCTGCTTTGCGGTGCCGAACACGCCCGGAAACAACGGGTGGACCGGGTTGCCGGTCCAGATGGCGTTGCGGATCATCCAGGGGGAAAACACCAGCAGTGCCACCGCGCAAAACAGCAGGCCGCAGCCCGCTGCCCGCAGTTGGGTTGTCCTGGTCGGACGGGAGTGGCGGACATACAGAACGGGCACCAACAGGGTCAGGAGTGAAAAAACGATCAACCCGTTGTACTTGGTGCCCAGCGCCAGGCCGCAGCAGACAGCCGAAAGGAGCAGATAACGGGTTCGAAACCTTTCTTCGAGCCATTTGAAAAGCAGGAGAAAAGAGGCCGTGGAAAAAAAGATCAGGCCCAAATCGACGTATACCGTAAAGGAAAGCTTGACGATCACCGGCAGGGACAGAAAAAGAAGCGTTCCGAACAGTGCATACAGACTGTCCGATCGCTTTTTCAGGTACCCGAAGATCAAGGCGGCCGTTAGCAGCGCAAAGCTGAAATGAATGTACTTGGGGAGAATGTCATTGCCGAAGTAAAGGGGCAGCATATACAGCAGGTCGATATTTTGCGGGAAATAGGAGGCCCCGATCCACCGGATTTGCACGATACCGCCGTTTTCCAGATAGATCTTGGGGACCACCAGGTGATGCGTGAGCGCATCCCGGCTTACGGGCGGCACCCAGCCGAGGATGCAGACCGCAACGATCAGGCACACAATCAGGCCGGCCAGGCCGATGAGAATTGGTGTTTCGGCCACGGTGCGCGACGATGGAGCCAGGGGGCTTTCGGTCATAAGCAGTTTACATGGCCGCTTCACGGGGTCACTCTCTTTCACACCGGCGCTTGCACCGGTTGCGGCCCTCCCTTTCAATCGATGATTTGCGTAATGATTTCCGGTGGAAGATGACCTTCGTACAGGTGCCCGTTAACGACAAAAGTGGGTGTGCCGCTGACACCGAACTGAAAGCCTTCGGTCAGATCCGATTGGAGTTTCTGCCACAGGACCGGGTCCTTCAACGAATTCTGCAACTCTTTAGCGTCCAGGCCCACCGCGTCGGCCAGTGCCGCCACATCGATGCTTCCTGCCGAACGGGCGGTGGCGAACAGGTGATCGCTCATCTGCCAGAACTTGCCCTGGCTGGCGGCATACAGGGCGAAAACCGCCAGTACACCCGATCCCTCGTGCACTTCTTGCTTCAGCAGGGGATTCACCCGTGGATCCATGGGAAAATGGCGGTGGATTAGCTTCAGCTTGCCCGGATATCGGATCATCAGGCTGCGCAAATAGTAGTGCATCTTGTTGCACTGAAAGCAGAGGTAATCGGCAAATTCGGTGATGACCAGCTCGGCAGTCTCCGATCCGATCCAGGGATGACCATCGGCGGTGGTGCCGTGGGGAAGATCGGCCCGAATCGGCGGCGGTTCGAAAAACCAGTAATTCGGATAAAAAGACCAGGTCAGCAGGACGGCTGCCAGAAATGGCACGGCGGCGATGACCGCGGATTTTCTTTTTCCCGACAGAAAGCGGGCATCTTTTACCAGCGCCCGGCCGAAAGAATCCGAATCGAACCGCTTGCGGGTGAGCCAGGTAAAGTACAGCAGCAGGAAGTTGATGCCGTACAAAACGATGCACATGATGCAAAAGCTTTGAATCAACCAGGTGGAGATCAGCGCCAAAACGATGCTATACAGGCTGAATCCCAGTGCAACGCAAAAAAGCAGCGACCAGACCCGCCGGCGCTCGTTGTGCGTGCTTCGGACAAAACGAAGCAGGATGAGGAAAAAAGTGTAACCGCTGACCCCCCAGACCGGAACCGGCAACCCGAGAAAAACCGAATACGGGCTCTGGGACACATTGTCGCAGTTGATCGATTGGGAAATGGCGCAAAAGCTCTCGTAGGCGGCGTCCGTGTACACCCGATAGTGGGAGACCGAAAGATAGAGGGAGACAGCCAAACCGGCCGCGGCCAGAAAGGCCGTGGTCCAGAAATAAACCGGAAACGGCAGCGGTTGGACCGCATTATTATCGTTGCGACTCTTCAAAGAAGGGTATGAACTCGTCAGCTGTTAATCGGGTTTGTTCGTCTCTGTCTTGCCGGGGTGGGCACCGTTGACGATTCCCGCAGGAGGATCGACTTGCCGCCCTTCGCAACGGCAGTCCGTCTGCAGCCGCACCATGACGTCATCAACGGTATATTGTAGCAGAAAACAACACAGGGGGAAAGATCGCTCTTTCCCCCCGTGGATCGATCGCTAAATTATAACGGTACGATTTACTGCCAGTAACCGGTTCCACCACCCATGGTGGAAATGTAGTCGGTGTTACGCGGGCAGCGGTTGGAGCTGTCGGTAACCCGCACCCGGATCGACTGGCTCTGGGCCGCGACTCCCGGCGCCGGGAACAGGTTGACGTTCGCTTCCGGGTTGTTCAGGGACAGGTCCGCATCGGATATCAGTACGGCAACCGTCGGAACCCGCATGTTTTCCGGCTCGGAGAAGTAAGACGCCATGGCGGCCAGGACGTTTTTGGTGTCCTGTTCTGCCCGGCTGCAGTAGGCCTTGTCGCGATAAGCGATGAAGTTCGGGATCGCGATGGCGGCCAGGATACCGATGATCGCGATAACGATCATCAACTCGATCAGCGTAAAACCCTTTTCGTTGTTGCCTCTGATTTTCTGTAACATGCTCGTGCCTCCTTTGTATGATAAGAACCTCAACTTTTGGTGATTCCCTCGAATCGTCTTTCGATCCCGGGCCCTGATCGCGATCCCACCGACTTGCATCAGCTGCGGCCCTCATATCTGGGATCCATTCTGTTTGCAGATACTGGAATGCAAGGCACATGCCACATTCTGTTCTAGTGACCGTGAAAGTTATAACTGACTGTTTTTAAATGGGAAAATTTTTAGGTGCGAAAGGCGGGTTGAAAAAACCGTCGAAATGGCGGTCTTGGATAACAAATTTTGTTCGCTGTTTGACAATTTTTGTCATGGCCGGCCCGGTATCGATGCCGGGATTTCTAAGTCGAAGAAATTTCATCAAATGTGCGGATTAACTGTCTCCCAGCTTGTCCAGCCGATAGCGCAGCGAACGGAAGCTGATGCCCAGCAGATCGGCGGCCTTGTTCTTGTTGCCGTTGGCGATTTCCAGCGCTTTGAGCATGTACGCCCTTTCGATTTCCTCCAGGATGCTGTCGAGCGCGACACCGTGAGATACTTCGTCGAGATCGAAACGGCGGTCCTTGACCCCTTCGATCCAGCGCCGCTTGTGAATCGACAGGGCCAGACTGTCGGGTAGCAGAATGTTGGTGGTCGACAGGGCGACGCTTCGCTCCATCAGGTTTTCCAGTTCGCGGATGTTGCCCGGAAAATCGTACTTGTTCAACAGATCGATGGCGTATGCGGAGATCTTGGTGATCTTTTTGTTCATTTCCCGGGCATACTTGTCGAGAAAGTGCTGGGCCAGTGCCCGCAGGTCGCCCTTTCTTTCCCGCAGCGGCGGCAGTTTGATTTCGATGACATTGAGCCGGTAGAAAAGGTCTTCGCGGAAGTTGCCCGCGATCACTTCTTTTTCCAACTGCTTGTTGGTGGCCGCGATGATCCGGATATCGACCACGATGTCCTCGTTGCCGCCGACCGCCTTGAAGGTGCGTTCCTGGATCGCGCGCAACAGTTTGACCTGAATCGGCATGCTCAGCTCACCGATCTCGTCTAAAAATATGGTTCCCTTGTCGGCGATCTCGAACAGCCCTTTTTTATCGCTGGTGGCACCGGTAAAGGATCCTTTCTTGTGGCCGAACAGCTCGCTTTCCAGCAGTGTTTCCGGAATCCCGCCGCAGTTGATCACCACGAAGGGTTTGGTTTTTCGATCGCTTTCCTGGTGGATGGCCCGGGCAATCAACTCTTTGCCCGTGCCGCTCTCACCGGTAATGAGCACGTTGGTGCGGGTCGGGGCCACCTGACGGATCATTTTATATATGTGCAGCATCACCGGACTGTTTCCCACGATAATGTCGAAGTGCAGATTCTGCTTCATCTCGTCGTCGATGATCTGCTTCTCGTGCTCGAGGGTTTTCAGATCCAGTGCCTTTGCGATCGTCTGCTTCAACTCCTCGTTGTCGAAGGGTTTGGGCACGTAATCGTAGGCCCCCTCGTTCATCGCTTCCACCGCCGTCTCCGTAGAAGCATAGGCCGATATCATCACAACGGTGGTGTTCGGCTGTTTCTGGCGGCACGCTCGCAGTACGTCCAACCCGGTCATATCTCCCAGGCGGATGTCACAGAGCAGCAGGTCGTAGGAGTTTTTTTTCAGCATTTCGATCGCCTGGCCGCCGTTTTGTGCCACCGATACCTGATACCCTTCTTTTTTCAGCATGAATTCGAGCAGCTCGCGCATGCTCAATTCATCATCTACCACCAATATGTGGCGCCCGTTTTCCATGATGGCTCCGTCCCCTGTTGCTGTTTGCCGGTTGTGTCGAGGAAAGGGTTATTTCAGTATCTGCCCGATTCGACCCCAGCGGACACCGAAGCTGTCTTTGTCCCAGGACCAGTAGATCATGAACGCTTTGCCGCTGACCACCTTCATGTCCACAAACCCCCAGAAGCGGCTGTCGAAGCTCTGGTCACGGTTGTCACCCATGACGAACAGCGCGTTTTCGGGTACCGTAATCGGCCCGAAATTGTCGCGCGTCTGCATGCCTTTCGGGTATACGTGAGGATCAGTCTTTATGGCGTATTGTTCCACCAGGGGCTCACCGTTTACGAAGATCTGTTTGTTTCGTCCTTCCAGAATGTCCCCGGGAATGCCCACGACCCGTTTGATAAAGTCTTTTTCGGGTTCGACGGGAAACTTGAACACGATAATATCCCCCCTCCGGGGCTTTTTCACCGGAATGATCACCTTTTGTAAAAACGGGAGTTTGACGCCGTAAACGAACTTGCTGACCAGGATGTGATCTCCGATCTGCAGGGTTTGCTTCATCGAACCGGAAGGAATTTTGAATGCCTGGACGATAAATGTCCGGATGAACAGGGCCAGCAAAACCGCCACCAGAATGGCCTCGACGTTCTCCCGCAACCGGCTTTTCTGTTTTACCCGAACTTCTTTTTCAACTGCCATTTCAGCCTTCAACGTGATCTGCCGCCTTTCTGCCTCGAAATCGCCTTTTCTCCATCGATAAAAGATGGGTTTCAATACTACACAAGCTCGCCGATTGCAAACCCAACCCGCAGCAGCAGGTTGGCGATTATACCGGCGGCAACATCGTCGAGAACCACACCCGCACCGCCGGGAACGCGACGTTCCAGCATGCGAATGGGAAACGGTTTCAGAATGTCCAGGATGCGAAACAAAGCGAACCCGGCGACCGCCGTTGCCGCAGTAAAAGGAACGGCAACCAGCGTCACCAGCATGCCGGCGACCTCATCGATAACCACACAGCCAGGGTCTTGGCGTCCGATCAACCCCACGGCCCGGTGAGCCACGGCGATGGAAACGATGATGAACAGCCCGATCGACAAAACGGCTACCGGCGCCCGTACGCCGGACAAAAGGTAGGCAGCCGGCAGCCCCCAGAGGCTGCCGAAAGTTCCGGGGGCATACGGAATTTTTCCGATATATGCTCCGGTCGCCAGAAAGATGGCAGCGTGATCGAAAATTTTCATGGCCGGTGTCTATAATCCGTCCGATCGATTGTCAAGGGCCGACCGGCTGCCGATCTCCCGCAAAATGGTCTCGAAGACGATCCGGATCGGAAGGTCCTGGGCAACGGCAATCCGGCGGCAGGCGTCGAACTCCGGAACAACTCTCACCTGCCCGTCGACACCCGTGATGCGTTTAACGGCGACCTCGCCATACGTTGTGGTCACAACCGCCTGCTCACGCTGCAGGGTCAGGCGACGGACCGGGTAGTATCGGACGCCGGTGGTGGTGGTCTCCCGCAAAATCCGATCGGAAATCGCAGCGGTCGCATCCCGGCGGCACAGAACCTGGACTTTGGTTGCCGGCCGGTTTTTTTTCATGTAGATCGGAATCCAATAGACATCCAGGGCTCCATCTTCGAACAGGCGGTCCATGAGAAAACCGAATATTTCCGGATTCATGTCATCGATGCAGGTTTCCACCATCACGACATCCGCTTCGCTGCCGCCGGCTGTCGTTTTATCTTCTCCGGGCTGGCCGATTATGACGCGCAGCAGGTTCGGCCGCTGTTCGAGATCTCTTTTGCCTGCTCCATAGCCCACTCGCTGAACGGTCATCGACGGCATTTCGGAAAACGTGTCCGCCAGCGATGTGATAATGGCCGCTCCGGTGGGCGTGACCAGTTCGGCGGCTATGCCGGTCCCGTAGACCGGCACATTTTGTAACAGGGCAAGCGTGGCCGGCGCCGGAACGGGCAGCCTGCCGTGGTGCGCATCCACGAAGCCCGATCCAACCGGAACGCGCGATGCGACTACCCGCTGGATTCCGAGATGGTCCACCGCAAGTGCCGTTCCGATAATATCCACCAGCGCATCTACCGCTCCCACCTCGTGAAAGTGTACCTCTTCCAGCGGACAGCCATGCACGGCGGCTTCTGCCTCACCCAGCCGTTTGAACATGCCCAGGCTTGCGCTTTTTACGGCGGCCGGCAGGTCGCTGCCGTCGATGAGCTTTTGTATGTCCCGGTAGTTTCTCGATTTCTGCCCCGGCTTGACCGACACCTTCAGACTGCAGGCGGAAATGCCGTGACGCTGAACCCGGTCGGAATGAATCTCGAATCCTTTCAGCCCCACCGATTCCCGGAGGGTTTCCTGCAGCCACCCGGCAGATACACCCAGGTCGACCAGCGCACCGAGGGTCATATCGCCGCTGATTCCGCCGATGCAGTCAAAAAATGCGATCATGGTGCCATCATCCCTTTCCGGATATCGTTCGTCGGGTCTCAGAACGGTTCTTGTATATCAGCAGGTTGTCGCTCCGATGGACCAGATCGAACGCATCCAGTTTCGATCTCCGGTTCCGCAGTTTCTTTTTCAACTCCTGCACCAGGTTCCTGTCCATGTTGCGGTAGTGCGGAAAGCCGAAGGGCAGCAGCACCGCAACGTAATCGACTTCATCGTGGAACCTTTCCGATGAATGGAAGATACGCTCTCTGTCGTAAAGGTTCCAAAGCAGCTGGCCGCTGGCCATCACCGAGGCGTCCTTCTCAATAACGGACAACGCAGACAGGATTTTCTCGGAATCGACGCCGTGGGTTTTGAAATAAAACTGACTGCCGGCTTGAAGAACATGCCGGTTGTACACGTTCAGATGGAACAGCAATCCGCCGACCAGCACGACGGCCAGGGCGTAAATGACCGGTTTTCGGTTTCCTGCTCGTTTTATCACCCAGCCAACAGTGGCCGTCATCCCCAGAAAAATGAACGGAACCACTACCGCCCAGTGCCACCCGCAGAACACAGAGTGATAATCTTCCAAAAGGGCGATAATCAACAACTGGAAGAAGGATATCCAGAAAATCGGGCTGAGCACCGCAAGAAAACCGTACGGGATAAGAATCGTAAGAAAATGTGACATCTCCTGTTTTGAGATCTCGGCGATAATGATGGCAGGATCGAGAAGCAGGCGGGAAAGTGCCTGCCAGGGAGTCGCTCCGAACCTGGCCAGATGTTTGAAGTGGGCTACGGAATTTTGCTGAAAATGACCCATGATCCATTCGACACCGACCAGGTAGTACACCAGGGCTGCGCACATGCAGAAGAGGCCGAAACGCCAATTCGCACGTTCGACGGCCACAAAATAGAACCCGATCATGAAAACAATGGGTATCGAGTTGTGTTTGGTCAACAACGTCAGCAAAAGAAAAGCCGATGCCAGCAGGGTTTTTTTTATTTCCGCAAAATAAAAAACGGCAAAAATAAAGGGGATGAACAGGGTCTCGACCCGAAAGCCGAAAAAGTGAAAAGACAAAAAAGTGGCCGTGTGAAACAGGTAACAGGTGGCCACCACCAAGGAAAGGGCCGGATTCCCCAACCTTTTGTTTGCATAAGCGTAGAGAAAAACCGCCCCCAGGCCGATGATCGCAGTCTGAAGGACAAGAAACAGCAACCCGGAAGTGGTTACGAGAAGCAACGGCGAAAACAGTATCAGGGTGAATATCAGCTGGTCACCCAAAAAATTGTGTTGTGTAAGACCGATCCATCTTTCCTGAATCGATGTCGTGAACGGCATGCCGTGTAAAATGGACCAGGAAACCTGCATATAGGTGGAGGAGTCGACCGGTTCGCGCATTTCGAAACTCATGTACCGGTTGTACAGTGCGCTGTAGGTAATGGCAAAGTGCATGACCAGAACGAAAAGCAGAACGTACAGGAAAGGGTTTGTGAGGCTTTTGGTGACGGCTGCGCGGGCGAGAGGGTTCTTGAATATCGATCGATTCATTTCACCTGCATTTCGGTCGGATGAACTGTTCACAGCGGCCAAACCGTTTGGAATTGCAGATTATATCACATTACGTGCCCCCCCGTCAGCATTATTGACAACCTTGCTCGATTTCGGCGCAGGCGGTGGCTTCGGCAGTTGCAGCCGAATGGGCGCTGCGACCCGGCCGGCACCTGTCAAAATCGCAATGGCAGGCCTCGTCTGCATTGACAAAGTCGGTTTTTGCGTTTATAGACTCTTTTCGTGCTGGAAGTGCGCAGCTCACTGGTGGGGCTCCCGGGCTTCAAACCCGGTGTGGGGCGCTAAAACCGTCCCGGGTGGGTTCGATTCCCATGCACTTCCGCCACCTTTATCCCAGCACCCCGATGTGAGACCGGCCAAATCCCTCTTTCGGCCGCAATTTTGGCTGCGTCAGATCCCATCCGGCTCCAAACCACATTCAGAGCATTGGCTCGCAGTACAATCTACGGTATAATGGGGAGCAGAGAACAGATCGAAATTCACCCCCACACCGGAACGAATCGCCTGCGAACATGCCGCAACCGCTTCAGCGCCGCCTATCGACGGATCGATTTTCGAACAGCAAACTCGCACCGCAGTGGATGGTTCCGGTGCTGCTGGCCAGCCCGTTTTTAATCTGGGTGGCTGTCAAATACCTGGCTCTAGACTTCTGGTACGATGAAGCTTTTACACTGCATTTTTTCGCCTTTCGTCCGCTGAAAGAAACCGTTACCAATTACCAGTTTCCCAACAACCACATCTTCTTCAACCTCGTTAACAACCTTTACATCCGGCTGACCGGCATCGAAAGCCTGGGGCAGTTGATCGAAAGCCCGGAGAGACTGCGCATCCTGATGCTGGTTTACGCTTCCGTGACCCTGTTTTACGTTTATCGCCTCTGCACTCGGTTTCTCAATGCCGCCATCGCCTGTCTGGCAATAATCATCCTGGTCTCCACCATCCCCTTTTTCAACTTTGCCGTTCAGATAAGAGGCTACATCCTGAGCATGATGCTGCTGGTGATGTTTTTATATTACGCATGGAGTTTCGAACAAAACCGCACGACCGGCAGTGCGGCGATGGTGGCCGCCACGACAATGCTGGCCCTTTACGCGATTCCGCTCAATTTGTATTTTCTGATGGCCGCCGCGACCTTTTATCTGTTCAGCGTCGGTTTTCAGCTGTGGAAAAAAGAAGGCAAACATCCTATTGACGGCCCGGGACCGGTTTTTCTTCGCAAGGAGCTGCCCGCAGCGTTTCAGGATTTGGCGATTGTTTTGTTCGTGGTTCTTGGAATCAGCGCGGCCGTGGTCGCCTATTGGCCGGTTTTTTACCTGGTGATCAACAACCGCTTTGTGGAAAGCCGCGGCTGGTTTCATTTCCACACCCTTACCACGGTCGCACCCCGCACGATCGAATACTTCTTTTCACAACGCTATGCGCTCGCGGCATTTGCCCTGCTGGGAATGCTGTACTTCGCATGGTCGTCGGTTCGCAAGCGCCATCTGCCGTTTGCCCGATATACTGCCTGTTGCATATGCTTGCTGCTGCTTCCCTTTATATTCAGCTTTGTGCGCGGGGATCGGCCGTTCTTGCGGGTGTTCGTGAACCTGACCCCGGTTTTCGCCATTTTCGTATCTCTGAATGTGTACTACGGATATCTGATGCTGCACCGCTGGATGACAAGGCTTCATCCCGCGTGGTGGATTTTGCTCGCAGCGCTCTATTGCCAGGTCACTTTCGCCGCAGAGCTGCATGCCATCGACTCACAGCTGTATAAGGATATCCAGCGGGGACAAACAACCCAGAATATCTACTATAACTACTACCAGGCCCATTTCCGTCCGAAGAAATTGCTGCGGCAGTTCAAGGAGCGGCACTTCGATAAAAACACGCCGGTGTTCACCGGCTATTATTTCGATGCGGCCACATTGCCGATATACTGCCACCACTACCAGCTTTCCTGCCGGGAGATAAAGCTCTATGAAGAAGAGCTGTTTTCCGCCGCACCGCGGATACACGTCATCACCGCACAGCCTTTCAACTGCATGCGCAAGATCACCGACCGATATCCCGCCGCCGACTGCACTGTGCTCAATGACCGGTTGGGCTATCACAACATTCTGCAGTGCCGGATTCGTTGAAGATCGAACAGAACCGGTGGAGGATGGGGCGGGCGGCCTGCGGCCGGCAGATAACGTTATCAGGCAAATCCGAGCAGACGTCCGGCCTGGTAGACCACGAAGGCCATCAGCCATGCCACCGAAGTGCTGTAGAAAATACTGAAGAACATCCACTTGAGCGAGCCGGTTTCTCTTCGTATCGCTGTCACCGTTGCCAGGCAGGGAAGATAGAGCAGTACGAAAACCATCATGGAAAGCGCTGCCAGCGGCGTCATACCCGAGGCTTTCAGGGCCGTTCGCAGGGCTTCGGATCTCTCGTCGCCGTCGACGGCGTGAAGAACTCCCAGGGTGCTGACGACGATTTCCTTGGCGACAAAACCGGAAACCAGGGCCACACCCCCGCGCCAGTCGATTCCCAGGGGAGCGAAAAGCGGTGCCATGGCCTTGCCGATCCATCCCATCAATGACCCTTCCGTCTGCTCGGCCCGCCGGTCGCGATCCAGCACCTGCAGGGCCTCATCCCTTTCCTTCTCGATCAGCAGCCGTCCGGCCGGCTCGGCGGCCTGCAGCTTCGTTTCGTAGGCGGTTTTCACCTGCGCGGCTTCGGCGTCGTAATCACGGGTGAGCGGTACGTTTTGGGGGAACGAAGACAGGCACCAGATCACAACGGAGCCGATGAGGATGATGCCGCCCATCTTTCGCAGAAAAATCTTGCTGCGGTCCCACATGTGGATCAGCAGGCTTTTGAACATCGGCACCCGGTAGGGCGGCAGTTCCATCACAAACGGCGCGTCGGCACCGCGGAGCAAGGTCGAGCGGAAGATGCGCCCGGTGATCATCGAAAGTACGATGCCCGTCAGGTAGACCGCGAAGATGACGCTGCCGGCCCGGCCGCCGAAGAATGTTCCGGCCAGGGCGATGTAGACCGGCAGTTTGGCGCTGCAGGACATGAACGGCGTGATGAGAATGGTCAGGATGCGATCTTTTTCGCTTTCGAGGGTCCGCGATGCCATGATGGCCGGCACGTTGCATCCGAAGCCCATCAGCATGGGGATAAAGGATTTGCCGTGCAGGCCGATCAGGTGCATGATTTTGTCCATCAGAAACGCCGAGCGGGACATGTAACCAGTGTCTTCGAACAAGGCGATACAGAAAAAAAGAATCAGAATGTTCGGTAAAAAGATGATAACGCTGCCGACTCCGGCCACCATCCCATCCAGCAGCAAGCTCTTGAAAAGACTGTCGGGCAGCAGACTTCCCAGGGAGCTGGAAAACCAGCCGATCAGGGCATCGATTGCCTCCATGGGGTATTCGCCGAGGGTGAAGGTCAGCTGGAACATGGCCCAGATGAAGAAGACAAAGATCGGGAAGCCCACAAAGCGGTTGGTGAGCACCAGGTCGATGTTGCGGGAGATGTCGATGCGCTGTCGCGTCGTGTTCGTCTGGACCTCCCGGACAATGCCGGCGATGAAACCGTAGCGTTCATCGGTGGTGACGATCTCCGGTTCCTCGTCGAAACGATCCCGCAGATGCTCGCGCAGGGACGCGGTGAGGTCCAGAATCCGCCGGGCTTCCCCGCCGGTTTTTTCGACAATGCGCTGCTTGACGATCTTGTCGTCTTCGAGCAGCTTGATGGCGGTCCAGCGCTCGTTGTACGGAACCCGTGCTTCGGGGTGCCGGGCAAAGTCCTGCTGCAGTTTCTCAATAGCGGTTTCGATATCCTTGCTGTACCTGACCCTGCGCTTGGAGCGGTCCGGCATTTCGGATTCGGCCAGCTCCACGGCCATTTCCAACAGGATGTCGATCCCTTCATTTTTGTTTCCCACCGTGAAGGTGACCGGAACTTCCAGCAGCTCGGAGAGTTTGCTGCCGTCGATTTTACTTCCCCGCGAGGACGCCAGGTCGGCCATGTTCAGAGCAAAGAGAACCTTGCAGTCCAGTTCGCAGAGCTGGGTGGCCAGATAGAGGCTGCGTTCGAGGTTGGAAGCGTCGATGATGTCGATAACCACATCCGGGGACTGGTCCAGGATGAAGTTGCGGGCGACGATTTCTTCGATGGAATACGGGGTGAGACTGTAAGTGCCGGGAAGATCTACCACCCTCAGGTCGTAACCGCGGTAGTGGATCAGTCCTTCTTTTTTTTCGACCGTGACACCGGGCCAGTTGCCGACTTTCTGGCGCGTGCCGGTGATGTTGTTGAAAATGGTCGTCTTGCCGGAGTTGGGGTTTCCGGCGAGCGCAATGGTAAGACGCTTGGCGGTCATGCTGGTTTCACCGGGGTGACCGTGATCTTGGCGGCCTCTTCGACGCGCAACGAAACGTGGTAGCCTTTTACAATCAGCTCCAGGGGGTCTTTGAGCGGTGCGTATTTTTCCACGTAGACTTCCGTGCCGCGGACGATCCCCATCTCCAGAATGCGGCGGCGCAGCGCGCCGTTTCCTCCGATTTTTTCGATGACGGCCGACTGGCCTTGCCGCAGATCACTTAACACCATAACCGCTCTCCTTGGTTTCAGGCAACGATCGAATCTAACGACCGATAGGAGCAATGTCAATATGGCGCATCATCCGGAGCGAAAACCACTAACAATAAGCGGGTGGGCCGGGTCTCGGATCAAAGCGCAAGGTCGGTGACGGCAGCAGGTGAGAAGGCGGGGCGCGCGGGCATACGCGACAGTTCGGGAGCATTTCGAGTCGGTCCGCACTCCGGCCGCGTGCCAATCGATGCATTTTCAAGATCGGCTCTACTTGCCCATCACCATTATCAACACAGCCCCGCTGAGCATCAAGGTCGCCCCGGCAAGCCGGATGGATATCCGGGTCTCTTTGAAAATCAGGCCGCCGTATAGCACCCCGAACAGGATGCTGAAGCGTTTGATGGCAATCATGTAGGCTGCTTTTGCCATGGTGATCGCATAGCCGTGCAGCAGTGCGTGAACAAACATCAGCAGGCCCGCCGCCAACCCCTTGTACGGATACCGCAGGTAGGTACGCGGGCGTATTTTGCCGGACAACCACAAGGCGAGCGGGATCAGGCTGTTGAAAAGCGCGAAGAAGGCAACGATGAAAAACAGCGACGATGAATGCAGAATTCCCTTTTTCCCGAGCACGGCGCCGACGCTGTAAATAAACGCAACCACCACCATGAGGCGCGAGCCAGGTTCCCGCAGTATCGAGCGGATGGGCTCCACCAGGCTGTGTTGATTCGGCGCCAGGTTCAGGACATAGCCGCCGAAACAGGTGGCTGCGATGCCGAGTATGCCCCAACCGTTGAGGGTTTCACCGAGAACCACCCGGCCGGTGAGGATCATGAAGACCGGCGTAAATGCCAGGTAGGGCACGGTGAGAGAAAGCGGCGAGATCTTGATGGCCTTCATGTGGAGGGTGAAGGCGATTGCATTGATGGGCAGACTCGCCAGTAAACACCAGGCAAACACTGCGTCGAGGGAGGGTCGCGGAGCAACCAGCAGCGTGACGAGAAACAATGGCAGGCTGTAGAGGCTCGGGTAGGCGACCATGTCATAGGCAGTCAGGTGCGAGAAATATTTTTTTACCCAGGCGTCCTGGGTAGCGACCGTCAGGGCGGTCAGCAGGGAAAGGAGCAACCAGGGCATTGCCGTGCCTTCAGGGCGACATCACCAGCATGTCCGAGACCAGCTGTACGATTCCCCAGATGGCATCGGCGGTAAGATGTCGTTCGATGGATCGATCGAATAATACGGTCATGTTCGCTTCGAATTCCTCGTCCCCCTCCCAGAGCAGATAGTACACCGGGATTTTCGGCAGGGGCAGGAGCATGAATGCCGCATCTGCCAGGTCCAACTTTGCACCGCCCAGCTGCCGGGCGGCGGCGATGAAACCGGGCAGGTTCCGGCCGAAGATTTCCAGCAGCGGTGCGGTTTTGAGTGTGTGCGGCCCTTGAAAAAAATGCGCATCCTTGAGATCGTGGACACTGACCCTTTCACCGGTGAGCGGCGTTTCGGTGACGTTCAACAGATAGACCTGCATCACCAGCTCCAGCAAGGGATAGTCGACCGGCTGCCAGCGCCCTTCGATCCGCTCCCGGAGCGCACTGTTTTCCAGATCCACCAAAATCGAGCGGTTGAAAAAGGGCACCAGCAGTCCCCGGGGCGGCTTCGGCGCAGCCAGGCTCAGGCGACACAGCTGGTCGATATCTCTGGTTTTCAACTCTTCCCAGTATTCGGCCGGCACCGTCAGCACGGTGCCGGAAGGAGTCCGTCCGGGCGGTTTCTGTCGGCGTCGTCGTTTCTGCATCGCCAGATATCCCTCTGAATACGGATAGGGTCCACGGGAGAAATTTTCGCAGGGAAACGATCGGCAATCCCGCGAACAGTAGAAAATTTGCTGGTTCTGCGCGCATGCAAGGATCGGGCAGGGTGCTCCCAGGAGCCGGACCTGGGCTGCCAGTTTACGGGCCGCGGTATCACTGTTGCCCGGGCCGCAGCTGGAGCAAATCCCCGCCACCTTCAGCTTGCAGACATCGCAGTCGATTCCGCAGGCACCTGTCGGCATGCCATCCTCCCCTTCCCTGCACGATATGAACCATCCAGGCGGACTGACAGCGATGCTTGGATACGCGCTGTGCTCATGCTGCCCTGTCGAGCCTGACCACCGACTCGATGTGGAAGGTGTGCGGGAACATATCCACCGGTTGGACCTCCCTTACCCGGTAGTGATCTTTCATTAATTCCAGATCCCGCGCCAGGGTGGCCGGGTTGCAGGAGACGTAGACGATGCGCGGCGGCCGCAGATCGAGCACCTGGCCGACGACCTTTTTGTGCATACCGGCCCGGGGCGGATCGATCACCACGAGATCCGGCTGCTGCGCCAGACCGGGCAATACCTGCAGGATATCTCCGAGGATAAAGCGGCAATTGGCCGCCTCGTTGCGCCGGCTGTTCCTGCGGGCGTCGGCTACGGCACTTTCGACGAGCTCGATCCCGACGACTTCCCGAGCCTGGCGGGAAAGCCCGATGGCGATGGCGCCGGTACCGCAGTACAGATCCAGCACAATCTCGTCACCCTGCAGGCCGGCGTACTTTCCGGTAATCTCGAGCAGCGTTTCGGCACCGGCGGTGTTGGTCTGGAAAAAGGAGTTGGCGGAAATCTCGAACTGGCAGTTTCCGATCCTGTCGCAGATGAAGGGTTGTCCGGCAAGAAGGACTTCGCGTTCCCCCACGGCAATGCCGGCCTTGCGGGAGGTAATGTTGTTCACCACGGCCTGCACCGCAGGGTGCGCAGTGATGAGCCGCTCGGCCAGCGGCTGGAGCAGGGCATCGTCCTGCGCGGCGGTGACGATGTTGATCATCCAGCGGTCGTCGGCGACCGAATGACGGAGCATCACATACCGCCAGAAGCCGGTGTGTTTCCGGATGCCATAGGCCGCAACCCCGGATCCCCGGATGAACTCGCGGAGATCACCGAGAAGAACATTTCCCAGATCCGGCTGCAACAGGCAGGCATCGATGTCCAGGACCTTGTCGAAAATGCCCGGCACATGAAGTCCCAATGCGAAGTCCCGCGATACGTTTTCCTGCCCGAGCTCATGGGGCATCAACCACCTGCGGTCCGAGCAGGTGAACTCCATTTTGTTGCGATAGCCGAATGTCTGCGGTGAAGCAAGCGTCGGGTGAACCGGTATCCCCTTGAGCCCGCCGATATGCTCGAGGCACTCTGCGACGTGCTGCCGCTTGTACTCCAGCTGGCGGGCATAATCGAGGAACTGCCACTTGCACCCGCCGCACACCCCGCTGTAAGGACAGGGAGGATCCACGCGATCCGGGGAGGCGACGATCAGTTCCAGCAGGCGGGCTTCAGCGTGCCGCTTTCGCTTGCGGACGATGCGGACCCTGGCCCGATCCATCGGTGTGACCTGGTCGACGAAAACCGCCAGGCCATCGACGTGTGCCAGTCCTCTGCCGCCGAAGGCAATTCCGGTGATGTCGAGATCGAGAACCTGGCCCTTGCTGATTTGCATACTTTTTCCACATCCGGGATTGTCGGAAAACCACAGGCCGGACAGATTCATTTCTATACTGCAGCACGGCGCAAAAGAAAAGTGACAATACCGGACGGGTGCTTATAATTGTATTAACTATTTGAAGTTAAGGGGAAAATGTGTTTACAATAAATAGCAAACCGCTCTGCAGGAAGATCACTTTTCATTCCGACGGATACCTGCTCTCCGGGACCCTTCATTTGCCGGATGCCGATCGCCCTCCTGTTGTTATCGGGTCGCACGGTCTTCTGAGCAGCAGCGAATCCCCCAAGCAGCAGGAGCTGGCCGCACTGTGCAACCGCTACGGGATCGCCTACTTTCGCTTCGATCATCGAGGGTGTGGCGCCAGTCAGGGCTATTTCCCCGAGGTAACCTCCCTGAAATCAAGAACCGCGGACCTGCGCAATGCGGTCGACGCAGTCCGCAGGCGACCGGACCTCGGGCAGCGTATCGGGTTGTTCGGCAGCAGCATGGGCGGCGCGACCTGCCTGGCGGCCGCCCGCGAGGTGGCAGCCGAGGCGGTGGTGATCTACGCAGCGCCGGTTCGCGGCGGCAACATCCAACGGGTCCGGATCCAGGACGATGCCGACGGCGAGATGGCATCGCTGCCCGATACCTTTTCCCTGCAGTTCGACGTTACCGAAAAACTCAACGGAATCCACAACATTCTGATTTTCCACGGCGATGCCGACACTGTCGTCCCCTTTGCCGATGCCCGGGAGATTCACGCGCTGACCGGGGAACCGAAACGACTCATTGCTCTCGAAAAAGGGGACCATCGGATGAGCCGGAAAGATCATCAGCAGCTTTTCGCACGCGAGGCGGCGCAGTGGTTTGCATCCGGATTGCTCCGCTGATCATCTGGAACTCACGAATTCTCCAATTCGGCAGATAGGAGTGGCCATGGCTGACGAACTGACGAAAAAATTCTTGAGACGGGCCTTCGTAAAAACAGTGCTGCGGCGCACTTTCGCCCTGCTGACGTTGGCCGGGTTGATTTACGGGCTGATTGCGGTGATCTATGCCACCCGCACCATCTACAAGGTAAAGATGAACTACGCGGTGGTGCTGGAACGATTCGGCGGCAAGCGCGAGGCGGTCACGGACGTCGGGTGGCATTTTCGCCTGCCCTATTTCACACGCATCGAGCAGGAAGTGTCACTGATGAACCAGCGGCTCCTGCTGGGGGGGACGATCGAGCCGATGCGGATCATCTCCAAGGAGAACGTGGCGCTGTGGACTTCGGCCGCCCTGACCTACCGGATCCGCAATTTGAACACCTGGGCCATCGAGAACCTCGACCCGATGAGCCTGCTGCAGGGAGATTACGACGGCATCGTCAAGGATATCCTTCAGGCCCAGGCGGTCAACCAGCTGATCAGCGACCGGGAAGGAATCAAAGAGACCATTTTCCAGGCCCTCAAATCCCGCCCGATCAACGAGGGCGGGCCCACCCTCGAACAGAAATACGGCATCGACGTGGTTAGTTTCGTGCTGAAAGAGACCCGCTTCGGCGACAAGCTGGTGGAAGCCACGGAAGATAAAAAGAGACGGGAGCTGGTCGCCGAAGCGGAGAATTACGCGGCCGACCAGGAGGCCAGCCGAATCCGCAAACTGTATGCCGCTTACCTGGAAAGCATCCAGTCCCTGCAGAAATCGATCGGGCGCTCGGACGGATCCACCGATCTGGCCCTGTTTCAGTTTCTGACGCAGCAGAAATGGGCCACCGCCTATGAAAAGAACCAGGGCCAGCAGCAGACGGTCGTTATCCAGAACACCCACGGGTCACCGGCGCTGACCCTTCCGCCGCCCACGGCGGGCACTCCGGCCGCCGGCAGCGGGGGGGGGAAAAATGCCCCGTAAACTGACCAAAAAAATCAAATACGTCCGACTTCCGGAAGAGCGCATCCAGGAGATCGAAGACCTGGTCGCCTCCTGGCCTTACGAAACCATGGCCTTCATGCGTGCACGCCTTCACCAGTACAAACCGCCGTCGGATTTCGTAAACACGCTGCTGGAATTTTTTCTCTCGCTGTTCGTGAGCTCGCCGAAAAGAAAATTTATGGTTCTGAAAGATCCCGACATTCTCACCGACTGGCAAAAGCGTTTCGAGATCTCCGGTCAGACGAATCCCCAGGATGCCTGGAACAAGATCCTGGAAAAAGAGGTGTCCGCCAAGGACTATGCCTACCTGCTTTCCCTTCTGGACAGGGAACTGACCGATGTGCACATCCCGCGGGAGCTTTCGGCGCTGTTTGAAAAAATCTACCGCGCCCACATTCGCAAAGAATATGTTTCCGATCCGGCGGTGCCCAAAGCGCCGCTGCTGCTGTTCGTCGGACCGAGCGGCAGCGGCAAGACCTCCACTGTCTCCGGAGCCGTCGAGCGCGTGGTGTTCGGCAACGAGGTGCAGCCGGAAGTCGACCTGAGGCAGAAAAAAGAAGAGCTGATGAGCGGTGAGCCCTTCTGGAAGACCATCGACGAAATCGATCCGACCCTTTCAATGGAAATCGATCGGCGCAAACGGGTCAAGTTTTACAAGCGACTGTCGCGAATGCCCCTCATCCGGACGATTTTCAAACGGCGTATCGGCAAAAGCCTGTCGGCACTGGAGGAACAGGGGATCCTGGTCGACTACTCGATGGTGACCCCCAACGATTTTCAGACCGCCCTGGCCGGTGAGCCGGGCAACTATTTCAAAAAAGCGCTGGGAGATCCGCGCAAAACGTCCATCCGCCACGTAGAGGAGGCGCACAGCGCCTTCGGAAAGGCCGACGGTCGCGAAAGCGGAGTCGAGCGGCAGCAGCGAACGCTGATCGACACCTCCAACATCGTCATCGACGAGATCATCAACGGGCGCCGTGACTGCCTGCTGATTTCCACCACCGACCAGCCCGAACGGTTCGACGCCGCCATATATCGTCGTTTCGTCGAAAAGGGCAAGATCATCAACATCGCCGATTACTGGAAAAACCCGGAAAACCTCAAGGAGGTGGTGCGACTCGAGCTGCTGCGTCACGACATCCGGGTCAGCGAGTCCCTGGACAATCGATGTCATCGCAATACGGTCTGTCTGGCTCCCGAAGCTTTGGACACGGCCGTTGAAAAACTTTACACCATATTCGAAGAGCGGACACTGAAAGTCATCCCCTCTTATGTTCGCAAGCTGATCGACTCGGTTATCGAGATCAAGGAGGGGTTTTTCCCCGATTACCTGGATGACTCCCTGCTGGTGCGCAGGGCGTTCGAACTGGTGGCCAAAAACTCCTACGGGGAGCTGTTCGGCAAAGTGGTGGACCGCATGGACCGGCACGTCAAATGGGAAGAGTACGTCGGCGACGTCAAGGACGTCTTTTCGGAAATGGCCAACAACAGCCTCTATTACAGTGTCAGCGAAGAGAAAGGCGTGGTGCTCAACGGGCCGCCCGGCAGCGGGAAAACCTTCCTGGCCCGAACGTGGTTGAGCGAAAACCAGGACGTCCACGACATTTCCGCCAGCCCGAGCAGCCTGCAGGATCCGGTCAACCCCATCGACGGTGCGGTGGACAACCTGGAAAAAGTCTACGATATCGCCAAGATGATCGCCCCTACCGTCGTGTTTTTCGACGAAGGAGATGCGCTGGCGCCCAAACGAAGCGGTGCAGGGGGATCGCCTTCCGACAAGCTGACCAACCGGTTTCTGAACATCATCGACGGCGAAGTGCCCCTGAACCGGGTGTTTACGGTATTGACCACCAACCGACTCGACATCCTCGACCCTGCCCTGATCCGCTCCAAGCGTTTGAAAGTACTCGAAATTTCAGGTCATCTGCGCAAAAAAGACATTGCCGGCATCATCCGCAAAGCACTGGAAAACGTACCGCTGGCCGAAGGGCTGGACGCCGACACCGTGCTGTCCATCTCCCAGGGCCTTTGCAACACACCGGCAGATTATGCGGCCTTTGTGGAAAAAGCGTGTTCGCTGCGCAGCACCGAATACGAGGTGCTGGTCCGACTGCGCAACCTGTCAAAGGGCAGCCGGGACCACATGGTCAACTTCATCAAGTTCAACTTCAAGACCCTGATCGGGATCCTGGATGCGGTCAATGCCCCCCAGAAGATTCGGTCCGCAGTCCGGGGCGATCCGGCCGGTTTTCTCAACCAGTACGACAACATCATCAAACTGCTCGAGTACATCAAGGACGTGCGGGAGTATCCGCTCATGCAGTCTCACCTGCAATCGGCCCGCCAGGAAATATCGCAGAGCCCTGTGCGCAAAGGCAAGGTGCAGCTCGACGAGTTTCTGGAGGCCGAACTGAGCCAGGAGCCCCAGGTGGGCTTTATTATCGGTGTGGGGGCCAACGACGTTTCCGGAATGCTGCTGCCGATCGCCACCAGCCTGACCTACAACATCGGCCCTGAAAAGGTAATCGTCACCGGGGCCGTGTCCTCGGCGGCTCCGGCTGCCGCCGAACTCGACATGGCGGTGAAAATGACCCAACAATCGGCCCAGGAAGCCCTCACCATGGTGAAAAACTACCTGCAGGACCTGGATCCCAAGGTGAGCATGTCCCGATTGCTGGGAGATTTTCTGGCCAGCTACACGATCCACCACCAGCTGTTGACGGCATCATACAACGTGGGAGGGCCGTCAGCCGGATACGCACTGGCCCTCAATACGCTTTCGGCCCTGTTGCTGATTCCGGTGTACAACGATTTCGGCATCACCGGCGCCCCCTGGACCAAAGGTACCAAAAAAGGCGAGGTGGGTGGCTCGGTGATCATCGGCGGACACAAGAAAAAGGCCCAGAAAGTCCTGATGCACCTGCGGCGCATGTATATGCCGCTGCAGAACTACAAGGACCTGGAACAGGAGTTTCTGGAAAACTACTGGTCTCAGGACAAAGACATCTTAGGTGTTACCCACTTCGGGGACCTGGTCCCGGAGGTGATGTACCTGGGAGAGGAGTACGAAAGTATTATCCTGGATCTGATCGAACTGCGGATCCGTTACAAGCTCAATAAGTATCGGGACGGTCTAAGCCAGGAGGAAACCAAGGAAAAAATTCTTCGAAACAAAGAAATCCTGAAGAGCCAGATGGAAAAGGAAATCACATCGCGCCTGCAGGCTGTGCGCCGATATTTGCGATCGCCGTCCCGCGATCCGCATCTTTCACTGGAGGAGATTTTCCGAAAAAACAAAGCCCGGCGGATGATGGGGTTCAAGTCCCTGCTGGACCGGGTTTCCCGCCGCAAAGAGCGTCGCCCCGATCCGAGTCCGTGATCCCCACCAGCAGCTGTTTTCGCAATAAATCAAGCGCAGTGGCCGCAAAGATCTTTTTGTTCATCAGGCGATCCGGAAACGCAAAAACATATTTTCTGCTGTTCACCCCCTGCGGTCCTGCCAATCCCACGCACAGCGTCCCGACCGGTTTCTCCCTGCTGCCGCCGGTGGGGCCGGCAATACCGGTGGTGGCCAGTCCGTAACTGGCCCCGGATATCCGGCGGATACCGACCGCCATCTCCGCTGCGGTATTTTCATGCACAGCGCCGCAGCGGCGCAGGGTCTGCTCAGACACCCCCAGCAGCTGCTGCTTGGCCTTATTGGAATAAGTGACCCCCGCCATCAGAAAATAATCCGAGCTGCCCGGCACGTTGGTGAGCAGGTGCGAAATCAATCCTCCGGTGCAGCTTTCCGCCACGGCAACACTGACCTGCAGCCTGCGCAGCAGGCAGCCGACGACCGCCTCCATCGATTCGCCTTGCGCGGACAGAAAGTGCGCTCCCAGCTGCTGCCGGCTCCAGCCGATCGCATCTCGAAGCACATCTTCGTGGACCTTCTCCGAAGAGAGTCTGGGGCTCAATCGCAGGTGAACCTCGGGAAATACCTCCTGGGTTTCGATGCGAATTTGAGGAAAGCGGCGTTCGAAGCCCTCCAGGGTTTCGTTGACCGTCGGCTCGCTGATCCCGAAGGTGGTAATAATGATTTCGGTTCTCATTGCAACCCGTCGTTTCGGCAGCAGTAACTGCTATCTCGCGGCTGCGGCGGCATCGCGCCCCGGCGGATTGAGGACGAACATCTCCGGTGCGATGTCCGCATCCGGAAACAGCCGTTCGATGCTCAGCAGCAGCCAGGCCCCGCTGCCTCCGATAATACGAATTTTTCGAGGAACACGGTACGACGCTGCCGCCCGCAGATCCTCGAACATCGCCCGGTATGCCGGTTGTCCCCGACCGTCGAAAAATTCCACCATCTGCACTTCGTCCCGCTGCGGGTCCACATGGATCTTTTGCACCACTTGCCACCACCGCTCCAGGATCAAAAGCCGGACGCCGGCATCGGTGGTGGTCAGTCGCACCCGGGTATGATCGCGTATCGGCGGACGGCCGGCAAGCAGCTGCACGATATCGCTGGATCGGACGGGAATCGATATCAGACGATCGAGTTGCGGATCGGAGGAACGAATCTTTTGGAAGGAACCGGCGGGATCGCGCATGTCGACGAAATAAAGATGCTGTCCGTCGGATGCAAATTTCAAGGCCGGCAGCCCCGAAACCAGGACCACGATACTCAGTTTCACCGGCACCGACGCGACCCAGACCGCTCTTTCGTTGATTGCAGTGCGGGAGCCGGTGTCGAGTTGAATTCGACCGATGCCTTTGAAATTCCGCAGCCCCTGATTGGCGGCGGTAAGGCGGGAGAGAAGGCTGCGAGCCTGTTCCTCGGCTTGGCGGTCTTCAGGAGTCTTTTTCTGCAAGGCGGCGCAGCCGGCCAGCACTGCAACGAAAACCAGAACGCAAAGCGTCACAAGACTGTAGCGGGAAAAAGATTTCAACTGGATCCAGGTTTTACTAATCTTCCTTGATGTTTTTGATCTTCGCTTCGACCGCACTCTTGTCCTTGTGGTTGTTCTTCACGGACTGCTGATAATATTTCAGGGCATTTTCCCTGTCATTGGTTTTCAGGTAGGCATCGCCTAAATGTTCCAGGATGATGGGATCGTCCGGCACCAGCTCGGCGGCCTTTTTCAGCACCTGCAGGGCTTCCTCGTAGAGTCCTTTTTTATAGTAAACCCAGCCGAGGCTGTCGGTGATGTACCCGTCATCCGGCTTGTACTTCAACGCTTCCTTGATCAGCTGCTCGGCTTCATCCAGATTGCGACCGAGATCTGCATAGGTGTAGCCAAGATAATTAAGCGCATTGGCATGCTGGGGATCGATTTCGATAACGGTTCGCATGGTTTCCATCGAGGTTTCTTTCTTGCCCCATTTGTCGTAAACCACTCCCAGGCGAAAGTAGAATTTCGCTTCCTCCGGCTCGATGGCAATCGCCTGTTTCAGCGCCGTTTCGGCTCGGGCGTAATCTTCGCTTTCCTCATAAAGGGTTCCGAGAAAGTACTTGAAATCGGCATTGTCCGGATGTTTTTCAACCGCATCGCGCATGAACCCGATCGCTTCGGCAGTTTTGTTCTGCTCCTGATAGAGAAATGCGATATGCACCACCGCATCCGGATAAAAGCGGCTGCCCGACTTGACCTGGAGGAAGTGATGCATCGCTTTTGCGTTCTGCTTGTCGCCGTAATACGCAAGTCCGGCCAGATGATGAATGTCGGAGCTTTGCGGGGCCCCTTTGAGCATGCCGGTGCTGATGACAATCGCTTCTTTATGACGGTTCGGTTCCAGGTAGTTTTGAACAACTCTCAGCGGAACGTCGAGATCCTCGACGCTGCGTTTTCCCAATCCAGAGAATATTTCGTTGGCTTCTTTTTTGCGCCCCTTGTTCCAGTACAGCAACCCGAGTTCCATCGCCGCCCGGACGTCACGCGGGTTGTTGCGCAGAATCTCTTTGTACATTCGGATCACCAGCGCGGTTTTGCCCTGGCTTTCGTAAATTTTTACCATCTCGAAGCGCGGCTCCAGCAAGGCCGGTTCGATGGCCAGTGCCTTTTTGAACGCCTTTTCCGCTTTGGCGGGCTGGCCCTGCAGTGCATATATTTTCCCCAGGAAAAAATGGCCGGAGTAGGATTCGGGGTGATGCCGCACCAGCTGCTGGTAGACCCGCAATGCATCTTCCGTGCGGTTTTCCTGCAGGTAAATGCCGCCGAGCAGCAAGTAGATATTCTGATTTTCCCTGTCGATGGTCAACACGGTTTCATAGGCCTGGCGGGCTTCGTCGTATTTTTTCTGGGTTTGTTTGATCTTGCCGAGAAGAATAAGCGCTTCGACGTCCTCGGGTTGCTGCAAAAGAACTTCATCGACCAGTGCAAGGGCCGGTTCGTAGTCTTTCTGGCGTGCGAACACCACTGCAAGTTCCCGCTTCAGGAAGGCGGAATTCGGATCGAGTTCTATCGCTTTTCTCAGAAAGTAGATGGTGCCTTCCGAATCACCCCGTTGCGCGGCCAACTGGGCTTCGGTGTAATAGTAGAATTGATTTGTCGGTTTGCTGAACTCGACGCCGTCTTCCGGCTTCGGCTGGCGAACCTGCTCTTCGAGAGAACAGCCGGCCAAAGCGTTGAGGGCCACAATCAAAATGGCCAGGATTGTTGCCAATTTGGTCATCGGTGAAATCACTTTCCGTACCGGTCTATTGTGTACGTAACCGTCTGTGGTCGATGGAGCTCTTGGGGGGTTGGCGAATCGGTTCGCTTCGCCAAAAGCCGTTTACGGCAAAGCAGGGTAAGCTGCTGCACCACCCGGAGTGAAATGGTAACCAGCGGTGACGGGAAGTCTTCGCTGCAGCGCCCCAACGCGTGCAGCGGTTATCTTCATTCGGTGGTGCTTTCTTCCGTGTATACCGAAAAATCGGGAATTTCTCTTTTGAAAAACTCGCGCATCTTCTTGACAATATTTTTTTCCACCTGCCGCACGCGCTCACGGGAAATACCGTAACGGTCGCCGATCTCCTGCAAGGTGACCGGATTGTCGGAGAAAATGCGCAAATCGAAGATCTCTTTTTCTCTGCGTGTCATCTTCTTTCTGAATTCTGCAATTTTGGTGTGCAGCAGCGCTTCTATCTCTTTTTTGGCGACTTTGTCTTCAATCGACTCCGAAGGGGTGCTCAGAAACTCGATCCGCTCGGTATCGGAGTCGTCCTTGAACGGCGCATCGAGGCTCAGGTCCCATCCGTCAAGGCGTTGATCCATGTCCACGATTTCACGTTCGGAGACGCCCAATCGCTCCGACAGCAATTTGGGCTTCGGGTCGAAGCCCTGGTCGATCAATTTCTGTTTTTCCTTTTTCAGCTTGAAAAACAGCTTGCGCTGTCCCTGGGTGGTGCCAATCTTCACCAGGCGCCAGTTGTCCATGATGAACTTGAGTATGTAGGCCTTGATCCAGAAAGAGGCGTAGTAGGAAAACTTCACGTTCTTATAGGGATCGAATTTGCGGACAGCCTGCATCAATCCGATGTTGCCTTCCTGAATGAGATCGAGCAGGTTCTGCATCCAGACGCGCTGAAATTCGAGGGCGATCTTTACCACTAGGCGAAGGTTGGAAGTTACCAACGCATATGCCGCTTCCCGATCGCCATGCTTCTGCACCCGAATGCCCAGTTCTCGTTCCTCTTCACGGGTGAGCAGGCTGTAGCGGCTGATCTCGGACAGGTAGCGCTGCAGCGGATCGAATTTGACCAGTGCTTTGTCAGAGGAGCGATCGGTGGTGGTTTTTCTGCCGGTTGCCGCAGTGGCTTTTTTCGAAACTGGCTCGCGGGTGCTTGCGGTCTTTTTTTTCTTCTTTGTCGTCATCGATCCTTTTCCTGGTGGCGAAGCGGACGGGAATTTATTATTGTACTCAAATCAACCTGAATTTTCCATGAAAAACTACTATGGGATTTCCAGTGGACAACTGAAACGTGCCGTGTTAATTTTACGGCCCAGGTCACCAGCCGCGACCGGACAGTTTGGAAGGCCTGCCACGTGCGCCTGTAGCTCAGTTGGATAGAGCAACGGACTTCTAATCCGTAGGTCGCAGGTTCAAATCCTGCCAGGCGTACCACCCGCCCTGCAACAGCCATTCGCTCCGGTTTCGCCCTCTGTTGTACCCCAACGCGCGGAACCATCGGCCGCCGTAAACGTAATGATGTAATATACCGAATTCGGTTACAAAACGAATTCGGCTTGCGCCTCTTGCCCTCACATTGGCATCGAGCAGGGACGGGATTTGAGACCTGGTTGTTGTACCGGGCGACTACCGCCCGACACGAGAAGGCCTGTCAGGCCGCTGGTCTTTGGCCGTTCGATCCAGCTTGCACATGACCATAAACGGCAATTCAAGAAGGAACTCTAACAAAAAACCAATGATGATGGTCACCAGGATAAAGGGTAGCTTGATCAGATAAAAGCTGATCTTCTGTTTGAAACCGCGATCGTGGGCCATTTCCATGGAGCGTACCCGTTGAATGTACCGCTGAAAGAATGATTCCTACCACAAGTGAAATCAAAACACAAATGTTCTGCCCGGCCGAGATTGCTTTTCGACAATCGCTGTGATAATATATTGAAATTGTTAAATTAAGTTACATCTCGGTATTGCTTTGCAATACGGCAACAGAGCGGCTTTTCGCAAATTAGAGAACAATTTTGACCGGTTATGTTCTGCTGTATTCAACAGCCGGTGTAATCCATGGACAAACTACCGCAACCGCGCACACAAGCGGAATCCGGACGCCGGATAACCTTTCTGGATAAAATCGGTCTGATCATCATCGGAGCCGGGGCCTCGATTCTCTATTACTCTTTCGAGACAATCGTCTCTCCGGCCGACAGCATCTCCGTTACCGTCCCGGTGGCAGCGATACTGATCATCAGCGTTTTCACCCAGTATCTGCTCAACAGCATCAACAAATCCCAACAAGCGCTTCGCCAGGCAAACTCGAATCTGGAAATCAAGGTACGGGAACGAACCGCCGAGTTGCGTCAATCCGAAAACAACTACCGTTCGATTTTTGAAAACACCGGCACCGCAACCGTTATCGCAGAAGCCGGAGAAACCATCCTCCTGGCCAATTCGACGTTTATAGACTTTTCGGCAACGCCCCGGCAGGAAATCGAAAACCGCAAATCGTGGCTTGATTTTCTCGATGACAGCAGCCGGCTGCGGATCACAGTGGAGATCTCCGAGACCCGACAAGTCAAGACCGAGATTTCCGATGCGCCGGCGATCTACGAGGCTGTCTTCGTCACCGCGAAGGGCGATCGACGCAACGTGCTGATCTCCAGTGCCCACATCACCGGATCCGAACGCAAGGTGATCTCATTTGCGGACGTCACCCGTCTCAAGGAAGCAGAAAAGCAAATAACCCACCAGGCATTTCACGACGCTCTCACCGACCTTCCGAACCGGGCCCTGTTCATGGAACACCTGAGAATGGCTATGAAGCGTTCGCGCAGGCGCAGCGGGTACAATTTCGCCGTGCTGTACATGGACATCGATCGGTTCAAGGTGATCAATGAAAGTCTCGGGCACAACATCGGCGACCAGCTGCTGCAGGCATTTTCCAAACGGCTGCGCAAAGCCCTGCGGGATATCGACAACCTGGCCCGTTTCGGTGGAGATGAGTTTGTCATTCTGCTGGAAGACATCGAAAGCAGCGACTTTGCCCTCAAGGTGGTCCAGCGCTTGCAAAAGGAGCTGCGGCCGCCTTTCACCTTCGGAGGCCACGAAATCTACGCGCCGGCCAGCTTCGGTATCGTGTTCGACACCGGCCAATACGAGCGTCCGGAAGAAATCATTCGCGATGCTGATGCGGCCATGTACCACGCCAAGGAAAAGGGCCGCGGGCAATTCCAGATGTTCGATCCCCAACTGCACGCGAAGGTCCGCGAGCTTCATCAGTTGGAAACCGATCTGCGCAGATCGATCGACCGGGACGAGTTCGAGCTCCACTACCAGCCGATTGTCTCGATGGACTCCGGGGCCGTCATCGGATTCGAGGCCCTGATCCGTTGGAATCATCCCACGCGGGGATTGATTTCGCCCGACACGTTCATTCCGATCGCAGAAGAGACCGGGCTGATCATCCCCATCGGACGCTGGGTGCTCAAAGAAGCCTGCTGGGACCTGATGCGCTGGCAGAAAAGAATGCAGCACCGCCACCCCCTGTTTATGAGCGTAAACATCTCGAGCAAACAATTTCTGCGCACGAATCTTTTGGAGGAGATACAACAGATTCTTTCCGAAAGCGGACTGCCGCCCGAGCAGCTCAAACTGGAGATCACGGAAACGGCGCTGATGGAAAACACCGACGAAACCCTGTCGCTGATCGAACAGTTGAAAAAATCGGGCATTAAAATCGTGATAGACGACTTTGGAACCGGTTATTCCTCCATGAGCTACCTGCAGCAGCTTCCCATCGATACCCTCAAGGTCGACCGCAGCTTCATTTCCAAGATGAGCAGTGTCTCGGATGAAAACAAAAAAATCGTCGAGACCATCATCGCCCTGGCCTACGAGCTGAAAATGAACGTGGTGGCCGAAGGGGTGGAAACCCGCGAACAGCACAGTGTGCTGTCGGGAATGAAATGCCAGCTCGCCCAGGGGTATCTTTTCTCCAGGCCCCTGCACAAAGAACAAATGGAAGAGCTTCTTGCAAACATGGATCGTTTTTCCTGCCTCAATCCCCATCTTCACTACAGCAGCCGCGCCTTGGAAGCATCGTCGGCCGCCGCCGACCCGAAACCCGCCGGTCTATCTCCTATTGCCGATCCACTCAAATGAAAAACCGGTTCTTGCACTAGCCGGATATTCCGGGTTATACTTGTCGCTTGCAGAGGCTTCTGCAGCAAACACCGGATCATCGTTCTTGCCGTGTTCAAGCAAAACCCCGGAAAGCATATGACCGCCGACAACCAAAACCGCTTGAGCCTTGTTTCCGACTGGCCAGCACACCGGCTGGCCGGACAACGGTTGATGGTCGGTTTCGATGGCACACAGCTCGAGCCGACCCTGACGGAAATCATAGAAAAACTGCAGGTCGGCGGCATTATCCTGTTTACCCGCAATATCGTCGATCCCGACCAGCTCCGGGGCCTGTGTGCATCGATCCAGGACTGCGCCCGTCAGGCCGGGGCGCCGCCGCTGTTTATCTCCATCGACCAGGAGGGGGGACCGGTGGCACGCCTGAAGCCCCCGTTCACCCAGTTTCCGGGGCCTTCGGAGATGAAATCCAAGGCACAAGTAAAGCAGTTCGCCCGGGTAACGGCCAAAGAGCTGGGGGCCGTGGGAGTCAACATGAACATGGCACCGGTATTGGACCTGCTGCCGGAGGGCAGCCCCAGCGTGATGGCCGACAGAAGTTTCGGCGCCGACCCCGGCCGCGTTTGCGCCATGGGCACTGCCGTTATCCGCCACCTCCAGCGCAGGAATATCATGGCGGTAGCCAAACATTTTCCCGGAATCGGCCGCACGACCGATGATTCCCACATCGATATGCCACGGCTGGAAGCCGGCCTGGACGCGCTGGAGGCCAGCGACCTGATCCCTTTTCATGCCGCCATCGAAGCGGGCGTATCGGCCGTGATGCTGGCGCACATCTTCTATCCGGCAATCGATTCCCGCTGGCCGGCCAGCCTGTCACCGGCCATCGCACGAGACCTGCTCAGGGGTGCCATGAACTATGAAGGGGTGGTGATCACCGATGACCTGGACATGGGGGCCATTAAAAAACACTTCCCCATTGAAACGGTCATCCGTCAGGTCGAGACAGCGGACATAGACATTGCGCTGATCTGTCACGCGGGACCGGACATCGCCCGGGCCCACGAAATTCTCACCAGGGACGTTCGCACCTCCGCAGCGCTCAGAACCCGCACGGTCGCATCGGTCGAGCGTATCCTGCGACTCAAAAACCGCTATCTTCTTTCCTGACTGCGTTACGTGCTTTCCCGGTTGTTCATGAAGGGTTCTGCCTGACGGGAGTATACATCCTCCTCGGGGCTGGATTGCCTGCCGGCTGACAGGTGGTGGTAGCCGGCTGCGGCGATCATGGCGGCGTTGTCGCCGCAAAGCGCTGCGGAAGGGATGTGCAACTGCAGTCCCCGGCGGTCGGCCTCGCCGGCAACGACCTCCCGGAGCCTTCGATTGGCGGCGACACCGCCCACCAGGGCGAGGTGACCGCAGTTCATTTGCTCGGCAGCGTGAAGGATCTTGTAGCTCAGCACCTCAACCACGGCTTCCTGAAATCCGGCGGCGATGTCCGGTCCGCGTGTCTGCAGGCTGCCCGGGTGCTTGTGCAGGTAACGGCTTACCGCCGCTTTGATCCCGCTGAAGCTGAAGTCGAATTCGTCCTTGTTCAGATAGGGTCTTGTAAAAGAGACGGTATCCGGATCTCCCCGGTCCGCCAGCTGTGAGATCACCCTGCCCCCTGGGTATCCCAACCCGAGCATCTTGGCGACCTTGTCGAAGGCCTCCCCGGCGGCATCGTCACGGGTCTGGCCCAGCAGTCTGGCGGCGGTGTGGTCGGTGACATGGTAGATGTTCGTGTGACCGCCGGAAACCAGCAAGGCCACAAAGGGAAACGGCGGCGGTTCGGATTCCAGAAACAGGCTGTTGAGATGGCCCTCTAAATGACTGACGCCGATCCAGGGGATCCGGCGTGACATGGCAAAGGCCTTGGCAAAAGAAAAGCCCACCAGCAGCGCTCCTACCAGGCCCGGCCCCCGGGTGACCGCAACCCCTTCGATCTGCCGCGCATCGACACCGGCCTTGCCCAGTGCCCTGCGAAATACCGGAACGATATTTTCCATGTGCTTGCGGGAGGCGAGTTCGGGAACTACCCCGCCGTACGGGTGATGCACTTCGATCTGGGAGGCTACGATCGAGGAGAGAATCTGGCGGCCGTCTGCAACCACCGCCGCAGCGGTTTCATCACAGGAGGTTTCTATACCCAGAATGATCATGGAAGATCGAATTTCGTTGCCGGCAGCCGGATAAGCGGTATGCCACAATGGATGCTGCGGCCGGTTCCTTCGCGTCGGTTATACCCACTCACACTTCTTTCCTTCTGATCGGCACTCGGCTATCTCCCCGATCAGAAAGGCTTTCTCGCCCAGGGTCTCCAGGCGGCTGAGCACCTCGGAGGTCGAATCTTCCGGCACGACTGCCACCAACCCGATTCCGTTGTTGAAGGCCAGCATCATCTCTTCGTCGGTCACCTGCCCCCCCTTTTGCAGGAAGGAAAAGATCGGCGGAATTTCCCAGCTGCGCTTCTGGAGAACCACCTGGCAGGTGCGCGGGATGATTCGCAGCAGGTTTTCGACCAGACCGCCACCGGTGATGTGTGCAAGACCGCGGACAGGCAGATCGCGGACCAATTGCCGGATGGTCTCGGCGTAAATGCGCGTGGGGCGAAGCAGCTCTTCGCCCAGCGTAGAGCCAAGTTCTGGAATGTGATCGTCACAACTGAGCTTCATCGCCTCGAAGCAGATCTTGCGCACCAGTGAATAGCCGTTGCTGTGCAATCCGTTGGAGGCGATACCGATGATCCGGTCTCCGACGTGTATGGCAGAGCCGTCCAGTATTTTGGAATTATCCACCATGCCGACTGCAAAGCCCGCCAGATCGTACTCGCCCGGCCTGTAGATGCCTGGCATCTCGGCCGTCTCACCACCGATCAGCGCGCAGCCGGCCTGCAGGCACCCTTCCCCGATGCCGCGGACGATTTCGGCGGCCGTGGTGGTGTTCAGCTCACCCATTGCCAGGTAGTCGAGGAAGAAAAGCGGTTTGGCACCCTGCACAACGATATCGTTGACGCACATGGCAACCAGGTCGATGCCCACCGTGTCGTGCCGGTTCATCAGAAAAGCGATCTTGAGCTTGGTGCCGACCCCGTCGGTGGAACTCACCAGCACCGGGTTGTCCACATTGGCCACGTTCAGCGAAAACAATCCGCCAAACCCTCCGATCTCCCCAATCACGCCGGATCGATGGGTTTGCCTGGCGATTCCTTTGATTGTCTCCACCAGCTTGTTCGCCTTTTCGACGTCCACACCGGCATCCACGTATGTCATCGGTTTGGTCATTGGCTGTCTCCCGCCCGCATGAATGAGGTTGCAAAACACGATAGCTAATGGGAATAGGTTCAAATGTCAAAACAATTTTTTTGACAACTTTGAATTCGTGTTGTAAAAACAATGTATTCCGAGTTCTGATCGACCGTCATGCAACCAATGGACCAGCCCATGCCGCCAACACCCTACCGCAAAGGAGCCCAGGGGATTGAGGGGAGCCACAAGCAGTGTCCCGCCCTCCGTCGATCCCGCTCGTTTGCGCGGAAGTCCCTGCCCACTGCACGGTATCCGAACTGATCCAGAACCGAAAATTCGTGACTTGCAGCACAAAAGGAATAAACCATGAGTGAATTTGCCAGATTGGACCGCCTGCCACCGTACGTATTTGCGACCGTTAACGCCATCAAGATGGAAGCCCGCCGCAAAGGAGAAGACATCATCGACCTGGGGATGGGAAATCCGGACATGGGCACCCCCGAGCACATCGTCGAAAAACTGGTGGAAGCTTCCCGAAAGCCCCACAACCATCGCTACTCCGCTTCTATGGGTATCACCAAGCTGCGCATGGCGATCTGTGACTGGTACAAACGTCGCTACGACGTCGACATCGATCACGAAAACGAGGCCATTGTCACCATCGGTGTAAAGGAAGGCATGTCGCATCTGGTTCTGGTGACCATCCGGCCCGGTGACGTTGTCTTTACTCCGAATCCGACCTATCCGATTCATCCCTATTCGGCCATTATCTCCGGCGGGGATGTGCGCGGCATCCCGGTCGGACCGGACCAGGATTTTTTTCAGAACCTCATGCACGCCACCCGGCAGACGTGGCCCCGTCCCAAGATCCTGATCCTCAGCTATCCCCACAATCCGACCACCGAAACCGTGGACATCGGATTTTTTGAAAAACTGGTGGACTACGCCAAGGAGAACAAGATCATCGTCATCCACGACTTCGCCTATGCGGACCTTACATTCGACGGCTTTCAGGCTCCGAGCTTCATGCAGGTAAAGGGCGCCAAGGACGTCGGGGTCGAGTTCTTCTCCCTGTCCAAAAGCTACAACATGCCGGGCTGGCGGGTCGGTTTCTGTGTGGGCAATCCGGAAATCGTGGCCGCCCTGCGCCGCATCAAGAGCTACCTGGACTACGGGATCTTTCAACCGATCCAGATCGCATCGATCATCGCCCTGAACGGTCCCCAGGAATGCGTTGAGCAGATACGGCTCACCTATCAGGAAAGGCGCGACAGCCTGATCAACGGGCTGAACCGGGTCGGCTGGCCCATCACCAGCCCGAAGGGAACCATGTTCGTTTGGGGTAAAATCCCGGAGCAATACCTGCACATGGGATCGGTGGAGTTTTCCAAGTTTCTGATACAGGAAGCCAAAGTAGCGGTATCTCCGGGGCTCGGATTCGGAGAGTACGGTGACGAATACGTCCGCTTCGCACTCATTGAAAACAGCATGCGCATCAACCAGGCCGTGCGGGGAATCAAAGCGGTCCTGCAACAAAGCGCGAGCCCGCCAGACGGCGATGCGGTGCCCGAATCCCGGTGAAAGACCATTTCCGCAATCGCGCCGGCAAGGCTTTTTTTGTTGACAACTGCTTGTGTACCGTTGAAAAATGGCGGCTTGCGTGGGTGGCTGGCCATTTCGACTATTAGGAACAAACCATGAAACAGATCAACATCGCTCTGCTGGGATGCGGTACGGTCGGTACCGGAGTGGCCCGGCTGTTGCTGGAAAAACAGGATATGATCCGCGCGCGGGTGGGGGCGCAGATAAACCTTGCCCGGGTGGCGGACATCGACATCACCACCGACAGGGGGATTCGCTTTGAACCGGGTGTGCTCACCACCGACGCCCAGGCGGTGATCGAAGATCCCCAAATCGACATCATCGTTGAAATGATCGGCGGGGAAACCATCGCCAAAGACCTGATTCTGGCGGCCATCGATAACGGCAAACACATCGTCACCGCAAACAAGGCGCTGCTGGCCTCTCACGGCAACGCGATCTTTGCAGCGGCAGCGGAAAAAGGTGTCGACCTGGCCTTCGAAGCCAGCGTCGGCGGCTGCATGCCGATCATCAAAACCATCCGTGAGTCGCTGGTGAGCAACGACATCACCTCGATGATCGGAATTTTGAACGGCACCTGCAATTACATCCTCACCAAGATCACCGATGACGGCAGCGCGTTCGAAACAGCGCTGGGCGAAGCCCAGGCCAGCGGGTTTGCCGAAGCCGACCCCACACTGGACATCGAAGGTATCGACACGGCCCACAAGATCGCCATCCTATCGGCCCTGGCCTACGGGATGCAGATCAACCTCAAAGATGTATACACCGAGGGCATATCGCAAATCACTCCGTTGGATATCGAGTTTGCCGGTCAGTTCGGGTACCGCATCAAGCTTCTGGCCATCAGCAAGCACAAGGGCGAAAGCGTGGAAGCCCGTGTGCATCCCACGATGATACCGTTTGACAACATGCTTTCGAACGTAAATGCCAACCTGAACGCGGTCACCATCTGCGCCGATGCCGTGGAGGACATTCTGCTCTACGGCCGCGGTGCCGGCATGATGCCCACCGCCAGCGCGGTCCTCGGTGACCTGGCCGACATCGCACGCAATCTGCTGACCGGAGCAACCGGCAGGGTTCCACTGCTCTCCTACCAGATGAACAACATCCGCCCGGTCCCGGTGCTGCCGATCAGCGAGATCGTCACCCACTACTATCTGCGGTTTTCCGCACTGGACCGTCCGGGGGTACTGTCGAAGATATCCGGAATCCTCGGGAAGAACCAAATCAGCATCAAGTCCGCCTACCAGAAGGGACGCAAGACAAACGGCTCGGTTCCGCTGGTCATGCTGACCCACTCGGCCCGGGAAGCCGACGTGATCCAGGCGCTCAAAGAGATCGAATCCCTCGATGTGGTCAGCAAGCAGCCGGTGCTGATTCGCATTGAAGACGAAAACAACGAATAGATTCGCACAGGACCCGATTCTTCTCCAACTCGATTCAAACGATCCACAACCGGACAGGAGCTGATCATGCACATCGTCTGCTCGGACCTGGAAGGCATATTCACCCCGGAGATCTGGATCAACGTCGCGGAAAAAACCGGCATCGAAGCGCTCAAACTCACCACCCGGGATGAGCCCGACTACGACGTGCTGATGAAAAAGCGCCTGGCCATCCTGGAGAACAACGGGCTGAAGCTGAAAGACATCACCGACGTGATCGAGACCATGAACCCGCTGGAGGGGGCACTCGATTTTCTCAACTGGCTCAGAGAAATCACCCAGGTGATCGTCGTGTCGGACACTTACGTGGAGTTCGCCAAACCCCTGATGGCCAAACTCGGCTGGCCGACGCTGTTTTGCCACCACCTGACCGTGGGTGCGGACGGCACCATCGAGAGCTACAACCTTCGCCAGCGCGACAGCAAGTACCGGGCGGTTGTTTCCCTGAAGGCGCTCAACTACTGCGTGCTATCCATCGGTGATTCCTACAACGACATCACCATGCTCAAAGAGGCTCACCACGGGTTTTTGTTTCGCCCGCCGGACAACGTGAAACAAGAGTATCCCCAGTTCCCGGTTTCCAACAGCTATGCAGAGCTCCGACGGCAGCTCGAACCGGTACTGCGCGACGGCCGCCAATAGTTCACGGCGTGAACTATTATTTTACACTTTTTTATAACTAACAATACCAGCATATTATTTCCATATATATAAAGTATTAAATGACTATGGGGGAAGCAACAAACATCCTCGTGTACCGCACCACCAGCCGGGTGATTTACGGCGATACCGACCGGATGGGGTATGCCTACAATGCAAATTATCTTCGCTGGTTCGAAATCGGCCGGGCGGAGCTTTTCCGTCACCTGGGTCTGACCTACCGGCAGATCGAAGAGCGCGGCATCTACCTTCCGGTATCCGAGGCATATTGCAAATACATCTCTCCGGTCGCCTACGACGATCTGATCGTCATCGAAGCCTCCCTGGACAATTCGGTCAGGGGCGGCGTCAAATTCGACTACCGCATTTTTGGCGAAGATGGTGCCAGTCCGGTAGCCGAGGGCTACACCAAGCACCCCTGCGTCAGCCGGGAAGGACGGGTCCTGCGCCCCCCGCAGTTTCTGCGGGATTTCATCCAACAAAAACTGGCGGAGATAGCGTAAGCCATCGACCCGAACGAAGCTGAAATAATGACCTTAGACATATCCAAATTCCAAGCGTGCAAGGTTCTGGTTGTCGGCGATCTGATGATCGACGAATACGTATGGGGCAGCGTCGATCGCATATCGCCCGAGGCACCGGTCCAGGTGGTTGCCGTAACCGACGAGGACTACACCCTCGGTGGGGCCGGCAACGTGGTCAACAACCTGAGCGCCCTTGGCGCTGCGGTGCAAACCATCGGGGTGATCGGCACCGATACGAACGGCAGCCTGTTGCTGAAAAAACTAAAGCGCCTCAAGGCCGGCACGGCCGGCGTGATCGCCGAAAACAACCGTCCGACGACGGTCAAAACCCGTATCCTGGCCGATCACCAGCACGTGTTGCGCATCGACCGCGAAACCCGCCGGGAAATTGCCGGAGACACGTTCACCAAGCTCTCCGATGCCGCCCTGGCCCTGATCCCCGCAGCCGATGTCGTCCTGGTGTCCGATTACGGCAAGGGCCTGATCACCGCCAAATTTCTGGCGCACGTGATCCGATGCGCACGGCAAAACCACAAACCGGTGATCGTCGACCCGAAAGGCGACGATTACACCCGCTACAACGGCGCATCCCTGGTGACTCCCAACCGGAAAGAGGCCGCCATGGCAAGCGGCGTGGAAATCGTCGATGAGGCGACCCTGCAAACCGCCGGAAAGAACATCCTGAAGAAAACCGACATTGAACGGGTGCTGATCACTCTGGGCAAAGACGGCATGGTGCTGTTCGAAAGAAACACAAAACCCTACAAGATTGCCGCCGAAGCCCGCCTGATCTTCGATGTGTCCGGTGCCGGGGACACGGTCGTGGCTGTATTGAGCCTGAGCCTGGCTGCCGGTGCCGACTATCGGCAGGCCATGACCCTGGCCAACACAGCTGCCGGGCTGGTTGTCGGCAAGGTGGGCACCGCCACCGCTTCTCCGGCCGAGCTCCAGGCGGCGCTCGATCCCTCAACTGGCAGCATCTCCGGCAAATTCGTCCCAATGCCGTCCATCAAAGCGCTGGCAAGGGATCTCAAGCGTGCCGGCAAAAAAATCGTCATGACCAACGGGTGTTTCGACCTGCTGCACTCCGGACACATTGCGCTTCTGTCCGAAGCCAAGAAACGGGGAGACGTACTGATTGTGGCCATCGACGACGACGCGTCGGTCCGCAGGGTCAAGGGGGCAGGCCGGCCGGTGCTCAGTGAAGGCGAGCGGACCCGGATCCTTGCGGCACTGGATGTCGTCGACTATGTGACGGTATTTGCCACCGACCGGTTGACGGAGCTCATCGAGCACCTCCGGCCGGACGTGCTCACCAAGGGTAGCAACTACAAGCACGAAACGGTATTCGGCCACGAAATCGTAGAAAAGCACGGCGGCCGGATCGTGCTGATCCCCATCGACGAATCGATTTCCGCCACCGGCATTATCAACAAGATCAAGAAAGGGTAACCTGGATTGCGCAGATAAGCGATCTTTCCCCGGGCTATCCTGCCCTTCTACAGTAAAATATCAGGTTATGTCCCCTAACACATTACAATTTAAATGAAATACATTACAGAAAACGCCGAGGGAATCCTGCTGAACATCACCGTTCAACCCCGCGCTTCCCGCAACCGGATCGTCGGCGTCCACGGTGATGCCCTCAAGATCACGCTGACCGCCCCGCCGGTGGATAACGCGGCCAACAAGATGTGCATCGAGTACCTGGCCAAATGCCTTGGCATTCCAAAATCTGCCGTCGAAGTTGTCGCCGGACACTCCAGCCGCCGAAAGCGGCTGCTGGTTCGACCCAGGTCGGAAAAAGACCCGGCGCCGGAGCTGGATGGGATAAGAAAAAAAATCAAAGCGCTGGTAGACGGAAAATAACGCCTTGACAATTCAGGAGATTGGTTTATATTGCACTCTACCATTTGATGCGGGGTGGAGCAGTCTGGTAGCTCGTCGGGCTCATAACCCGAAGGTCGGTGGTTCAAATCCGCCCCCCGCTACCAACAATAAAAATAAGGGGTTACGAAGAAATTCGGACCCCTTTTTCAATACATAAAAAGTCGCTTTCTCACTCTTCGATAGCGCAGGAAATTGTAAGAACGCTACCCTCCTGCCTCCCTTCGTCCCTGAAGCCGCTAACGTTTGCGCAGGGATGCCCTCGGCGGTTTGACCGCATACAAATCAACCACCGCCCGGGCGATCAATCGTCCCTGTGATTCGTCCTGTTGGCGCAACCATTCGATGACATACCGCGGAAGGCGGCATGTGAAGACCTGCCGCCGGTATGGTTCCTGAACGGTCGTTCCCTTCGGGCGCCCCGCGCCCTTTCTTTTTCCCCCGCGCGGCATCGACTACCTTGGCGTTTCGCACACCGGTCCCCGGCCGTGCCGGGCAGCGAATCGAAGACCAAACCGCTCTGGCATCGCCAGGAAGGGAAGTTCGACTTCTTCCAGGTTGCGGTAGAGATCGCGCAGCAACTGGCTCTCTTCGGCCGTCATCGGTTCGGTTTCTTCGTCTGAAGCAACCCCTGACCACAGGTCGTGTTTGTGAATAAAGGCATCGATCAAACCGGATGCGACCCGTTCCAACTCTTTTTTGAAAGCCTTCCGATACACGCTGTAAAGCTTTTTCATTTCCGTGTGCTGATCTTCGGTTAAATCAACCAGAATCCGCTTCGAACGCTTGTTCGGGGCTTTGTATCGGATCGTGCTTTGTTTCGTGACCTTCGCGTATATCTGAATCAATAACCGCTTTTCGAATTTGTTTTCGTAACTGAAATCATACTGCTGTTTTGGTTCTTCGATGAATCCGGCTTTCTCCAATCCATGCTTGGAAATTAATCGATTCAGCATGGCACGCGCCGCTTCCCGCTCACCGGCGCTGCCCGCCTCCGCAAGTGCCTTCACCTTCAACAGCTTCGATCTCACGTCGTCGGTCATCTTTCCCTCCTTTGATTGTGTGTTCTTATGATTTCTTTCTTTATAATATATCTATGATTATTTGTAAATACATTTTTTATTTTTTTTCTACCGTAGAAACCGAAAGGGCGGTCTCGCCGGAAACCGCCCCGCCTTGACAATCGATGCTTTTTCACAAATATTGTTTCATATTCAAAGACCTGTCTGTTCGCAGACCGGCAATCCGAATCAGTAACCTGCCACCAGCGAGAAACCCAATGCCGATATACATGGACCGCCATACCATGGAAAATGCGACGGCAAAGGCCGTTGCCGATGCCCACACCAAGGACCTCAAGCTTCAGGAAAAATACGGCGTCAAACTGCTGACCTACTGGTTCGACGAACAGCGGGGTTCGGCTTTTTGCCTCGTGGACGCCCCGGAAAAAGACCGGGTTTCAGCGCTGCATGCAGATGCCCACGGCTCGATTCCCAACAAAATCATAGAGGTGGACACCGAGACCGTAGAGGCATTTTTGGGCAGAATCGAAGATCCCGCCCCGCCGGAAGGATCCGTTCCGGCTGACGGCGACACGCCGGTAGACCCGGCGTTTCGTGTGGTCATGTTCACGGACATGAAAGATTCCACCGCGATCACCACCGAGCTGGGCGATGCCGAAGCGCTGTTTCATTTTCGCACCCACAACTCCATATCCCGCGACTTGCTCAAGCAGCACAACGGAAGAGAAATTCAGCACACCGGTGACGGCTTCATGGTTTCCTTTACATCCGCCACCCACGCAGTGACCTGCGCGGTCGCCATGCAGCGGGCATTTGCGGCCCACAATCAGCGCCATCCCGACACCCCGATTAACGTGCGCATCGGCATGTGCGCCGGGGAACCGGTCGAAGAGGACCAGCGCCTGTTCGGATCCACCGTGCAGCTCACCGCCCGCATCTGCAGCACCTGCCAGCCCGATCAGATCCTGGTGGCTCCGGTAATCCGCGATTTGTGCATGGGCAAACAGTTCTCCTTTGTCGACAAAGGGGAAACACCGTTCAAAGGATTTGCCGAGCCGCAGCGCTTGTTCGAGGTTCAGTGGCGGGAAGATTAGAGATTGCCGGCACCCGGTTGGTCGAGGCGGTGGCTGCCCTGCCAGTTCCCGTTTCACATTCTTTCGACCAGCACTGTTTCTGAAGGCAAAAGACATGTCGCTGACAGCCGAAATCATTGCAAAGGCGGAATCGCTGGATGCCATCCGGGCCGGCATGACGGCGCTGGCCGATGTTCGAAAGGGTTTTTCCTATAAAGCGGCCGGGCACGATCCGGCAGGTGGGGTTGCGGCCGATGACGATCGACCGGCCGCCGGCAGCCCATCGGACGGATCTTTGCTGGTGCTGGGCTTGATGCATCCGCCAAATGATCCGCGCCTCGACTGGTGGGAGCGCGGAGACTCCTGGGGCAACCGGCGCCTGAGGGAGATTTCGGACAAATTGCGCCAGTGGCTGCGCGATGCGCACGGCTTGAAAGCCCGCCCCCTGCCCTACCACCTCGAAAAAGGGGGAATCTTTTTAAAAGACGCCGCGGTGCTGTCCGGCCTCGGGGTCATCGGCCAAAGCAACCTGCTGCTGCATCCGCAGTGGGGACCGCGAATCCGCTTGCGGTCGATATGGATTGCAGCCGACCTGCCGCCGACCGCCGCCATTACGGGATTCAATCCCTGCGAAACGTGCGAGCGGTATTGCCAGAAGGCCTGTCCTGTGGGGGCTTTTCCGGAAGGAAGATACAGTCGACCGAAGTGCTATCAGCAGATGGATGCGGACGTGGCCAACGAGGTGGCCGAAGGAGAGGTCGATCCCGGCGGCAATCCCGCCTGGGTGATCAAATACTGCCGGCAGTGTGAGCTGACGTGCCCGGTGGGAGCGTAAAAAGGGCTTGCGGCAAACCTGCGGATCGATGGGATCGGGCTGCTCCGGCCGTAAAGAACGGTTCTCCGGATCCTGATCTCAGGGGTAAATTGGATATTGCCTGCACAGCGCAGCGACCTTCTCGGCGATGTCGCGAACCGCGGTTTTCCGCGCCTGTTCACTTCTTGCAGCCGCTTCCAGCAGATCGGCAATCCATTCGCCGATGGTTTGAAACACCCTGGTGTCGAAGCCCCGGGTGGTGCCGGCAGCGGTTCCCAGCCGCAGGCCGATCCATTTGGACGGGATCGGGTCGTCAAAGGGCACCGGGTTTTTATTGGACGTGATGTTGGCCTCGCCGAGCACATTTTGGGCCTGCTGGCCGGTGAGCTCTTTTGACGATACGTCGATGAGCAGCAGGTGGGTGTCGGTGCCGCCGCCGATCAGGCGGATGCCCCTGCCTTCCAGTGTCCGGGCAAGCACCCGGGCGTTGTCGAGAACCTGCTGGCCGTATGCCTGAAACGCCGGCTGCAACGCTTCTCGCAGGCAGACCGCCTTGGCAGCGATCACCTGCAGGTGGATACTGCCCTGCACACCGGGAAATACCGCCGACCGCAGCTTGCTGAACAGATCTTCGCGGTTGCAGAGGATCAAACCGCCCCGGGCGCCGCGCATGGTTTTGGTGGTGGTCAGTGTCACCACGTCCGCATGGGGCACCGGTGAGGGGTGAACCCCAGCGGCCACCAGACCGGCAAAGTGGGCCATGTCCACCAGGTAGGCTGCCCCCGCCCGGTCGGCAATGGCGCGCATTCGGGCAAAGTCGATTTCCCGGGGATAGGCACTGCCACCTGCGATCAGCAGCTTCGGTTTCAATTCCTCCGCTTTTTGTTCCACCGCATCGTAGTCGATCAGCCCCGTGTGCCTGTCGACATGGTAGTGATGCCCTTCGTATATGCGGCCGGACTGGTTCATGGCCGCACCGTGGCTGAGGTGGCCGCCGGCGGCCAGATCGAGGCTGAGGATCCGGTCGTGGGGTTTCAAAAGCGCAAACAAGGCGGCCTGGTTGGCCTGGGAGCCGGAGTGGGGCTGCACATTGGCGTATGCACAGCCAAACAGCTGTTTGGCTCGATCGATGGCCGCCTGTTCGACAATGTCCGCGAATTCGGCCCCGCCGTGGAAGCGGTTTCCCGGATAGCCCTCAAGGGTCTTGTTGGTGATCTCCGAACCGAGCGCATCGAGAACGGCCCGGCTGACGGTGTTCTCGGATGCAATCAATTCGATCTGGGTTCGCTGGCGTTGCTTTTCGCCGTTGAGCGCCCGGTCAATGAGCGGGTCCTGCCGCTCGAGCGGTGCGCTGAAATGCTCGCGGTTCATGGTCATTTTCTCCGGCTGGCAAAATGTGGTAGGGTGCTTGAAAAGGGCGGTTCAACCACCTCCGGCTGGCAGGCAGACACCGGTCGCCGCCAGCAGGTGACATCTCATGCGATTTGCAGTTCCACCGTCAAAAGATCGCAGCAACACCCAGCAAAACGCTGCCGCATCCCGGTCGCCTTTGTTACCACTTCGCTGCCGCCCGGTCTACCTGGCTGCCGAGTTTTTCGTCATCTTTGTCCTGGGCCCTGTCATCTTCACTTTTTACCATCGATCCATCGGCGTTTTACTCATTCCGGCACTGCTGGCGGTCGCATGCGGCTGCACGCTGCTGCTGCTCAACGACCCTTCCTTTGACCGCCGCTCGCTGTTGCGGCTGGACGGATTTTATCCCTGGCTCAAACAGCTGCCGTTTACGGTCCTGCCCGGCACAGCCGCGCTGGCGGCGGGCTGTGCGCTCTTTCGCCCCGAGCTGCTCTTCTCCTTTGCACGCGAACACAGCCTGATCTGGCTGCTGGTCTTATTGTTATACCCGTTGCTCTCCGCGGTCCCCCAGGAGATCATCTTTCGTACCTTTTTCTTCCATCGCTACCGGCGCCTTTTCCCGGGCGATGTTTCAATGATTTTGACAAACGGTGTTTGCTTCGGCCTAGCGCATCTGTTTTTCGGCAACTGGTTTGCGCCGGCCCTGACCGCAGTAGGAGGAGTGATATTTGCCCGCACCTACGCACGATCGAGTTCTACCCTTCTGGTTGTTATCGAGCACAGTTTCTGGGGGAATTTTATCTTTACCATCGGCCTGGGAAGGTATCTTTACACCGGGTCGATTGCCCTCTGAGACTCCCCTGCCCTGTCGCCGCGTCGACTGGTTACTGCCCCGCGCGAAGCTGCCGCCGCATAAACGGTATTCGGGTTTTCGATGGATTTTTTTCTTCGTGGTAGAAAATGTTGGCCCGGTGATGATATTCATTTTGCAATGAGCCGCTTCGTGCAACATCATCGATGGGGCGGATTATATGATATTCCCCTTGACAGCCACAAGATGAAAGGACCGATACCATCATCTCCGTGGCCTATGATCTTTCGGCCGCTGTCTTTGGCAGTCCCAACGACGCCAGGGCGGCGGCGACAAGATACAGCAGGGCCGCTGCAACGAACACCGCCCGCAGGCCCAGCCACATGCCGATGCCCACGCCCAGCAGGGGGCCCACCATACGCGCGCCGGAGACCACCGAGTTGTCCAACCCGTATGCGGCCCCTTCGTCCCCAAGGCGGGTGTAGTTGGCCAGCAGCGCGCTGATGCCGGGCACAATGCCGCCCAGCGCCATGCCGGTAAGCGCCTGCAGCAGCAGCAGCTGCCAGCCGCCGGTGGCCAGCGCCTGAAGCGTGAAAAAACCGAAACAGCAAAAAGAGCAGGCGATCAGTATCCGTCGATGGCCGATGCGGTCACCCAGCCGCCCCAACAACACGGCGAAGACAGTGGTGGCCGCCGCGGCGATGCCGACCACCAGGCCGGTAAAGCTGTTGACCCGCTCCGGGCTGACCAGCAGTGCCAGCAAAAACATCGGCAGGATAGGCATGAAGATCATGCGTCCCATGTGATTGATGAAGCGCAGCGCGTAAACCATCATCACTCCGGGCGCGGACAGCAGCGTTCGCCATCCGCCGATAACGCCCGCGGGACGGCTCGCTGGCCGCACCGGAGGCGTGAAGTTTTCCTGCACCCCGAACAGCACGATCACACCGGCTGCGGCCAGAAGCGCAGCGGTTGCGTAAAAAGCCGCCGGGTATCCGTACGCATCGGCGATGGCGCCGCCCAGCACCGGACCGATCCCGACACCCAGACCCATTCCGACCTGCATCAGCCCCATTGCGTAGCCGGTCCGTTCACGCGGTACGGTGGCAGCCACCAGGGCGTTGGCGGCGCCGATGGTGCCGGTGATCAGCCCCTGTATCGCCCGCAGCACCACAAGCTCTTCGGCCGAGCGGGCGAAGGCCATCAATCCCAGGATAACGGTTCCGCCGAACATGGCCCGTTCGACCATGAGTTTGCGGCCCCAGCGGTCGGCCAGCGAACCCCACAACGGCGAGGCGATCATCATGGTGAAGGCCTGGGCGGAAAATACCAGACCGGTGAGCAGTTCGGTGCGCAGGCCGGTGGTGCTTCCCAGCGACTGAACGTAAAGTGGAAGGAATGGAAAGATGCTCGAAAAGCCGATCGAGGTGATCGTCTGAGCGAAGAACATGATGTAAAGCGTTCGCTTCCAGTTGGCTGCCGCCGCCAATGGGATCGGTTGCAAATTCATTCGCTTCGGGAGACTGCTGCGCTGTTATGGCGCCTGATGCGACTCACCGCTCCTCATCATCCGGGCAGACGCTGGTCCACTCGCCGGTGGGGATGCAATCAGCGCGCCGCTCTTTGCTTTGTCTGCGTTCTTTTTGGCTTCTTCTCTCTTTTCCATCCGCTGCGAAGTAAGTTGAATCATACACCTGGCGGCGGTCTTCTCCGGAGCGTCGATCCATGTAAGGATCACCGCTTCTGTTCTTTTTTGAAGCCTTTTTGTCGGCCATCATTTCCCTCCGTCCGGATCGCTGTCCCGTTTGGGCGGTTTATTGCGAAACGCCTCTGCCTCGGCAGCCAGCTCCTTTAAAAGCGCTGCCACGGTCCAGCCCTCCGACACGGGAGTCAGCGTGGCCCAGAGCTGCGGGGGCAGGCCGGCCTGGCGGTATGCGTTCATTAGCAGATGCGCCTCCTGCTGGGTGAAACCGGACATGATGGTGGCCCTCGCCAGATCCGAGGGTTGCCCCATGCCCGAATGGTTTTCATAGGCGAGAACCTCTTTCAGGGGTTTTTCAGCATCCGAATCGGTGACGAAAACCACCGGCCGGTCGCCGAATCCGATCTGTTCCAGTGCATCTGCCAGGGGTTGATGTTCGGCTGCCGCGTAGCCGCAGAACAAAATCCCCTTGGGCCCGTACATGCGCTCTTGTGTCTGCCCCATCTTTTGAAACGTTCCGTCACTCATCACGCAACCCCTCCTCCATCGAATTTTCCGGTTAACGTATGACATGCCGGCCGCAATGTCTATGGCCATCGGTGCGCAACCGTGCGGCACCAGCTTGTGTTTATCGCTAATATTCGATATAATCACAGCAGGTTGTATCATCAAAACCTGCGCGGCATACCACAGCAGAATCGAGCGTTCCGGCATTGCCGGCAGAGTTAGGGAGGTGTACATGGGTAAATACATTGCATATACACTGGTGGTACTGGTCGTCCTGTTCTTCCTGGAGTGGTTTCAGATCGTCGACATCCCCTATGTCGACCTGCCGAACCTGGCCGAACAGCAGAAGGAAGCCGTCGAAAAATCGGAAGACAACATGCGCCGGCGATTCGGCGACTGACACCGCCTGCGCCGCCGTCCATCGGGAAGTTTTATGACGGGCTTTGACGCACAGGTTGAACTGGGGCGGACCGGGCTGAAAGTCGGCCGCCTCGGCATTTCATCTAGCTTCGGCACACCGTCAGTCGCCATCGAGGAGGCGTTTGACCGGGGCTGTAATTATTTCACCTGGGGATCTTTTCTTCGAAGCCGTTCATCCGAGATGGCCGCAGCCATCCGGCGTATCGTCCGCGCCGGCCGCCGCGACCAGCTGGTGCTGGCGATGGTCACATACGCCCACAGCGCCCTTCTCACCGAGTTTTTTCTGAAAAAGGGCCTGAAATCGGCCGGACTCGAATATGTCGACGTTCTCCTTCTGGGCTATTTCCCCCGCCGCCCGCCCCGTCGGGTGATCGACGGGGCCCTGGAACTGCAGAGAAAACACCTGGTGCGCTTTATCGGCCTGACCAGCCACAACCGCAAATTGTTCCGGCAGCTGCGGGCAGACGGAATGTACGACTTGTTTCACGTTCGCTACAACGCGGTTCACCGCGGTGCCGAGACCGAAACGTTTCCCTATATGACCGGCGAGCGCCGGCCCGGTGTGGTTTCGTTTACCGCCACCAGCTGGCAACAACTGCTGAAGAAAAGCAAGATGCCGGCGGGACAAACCCCGCCGACAGCCGCCGACTGCTACCGTTTTGTCCTCTCCCACCCGTCCGTGGATGCCTGCATGGTGGGCGCCCGCAGCCGCGAGCAGATGCGCGAAAACCTCGGCGTATTGGACACCGGGCCGATGAACGCAGAAGAGCTCGAGCGCATGCGCACCATCGGCGACCACATCCACCGCTCGTAAACGCCTGCCTGATTGCACTCCTGATTTTAGCGTGGATTGAATAAGACGGGTGTGCCGGCCATCGACGCCCCACCGCGTGACAAAGGATCAATGCACCGACAGTGACGGGCTTTCTTCAGCCATGTATACGATCTTGCCGCCGACCATCGTCAATTCCACCTGGATATCGCGGATGCCCTCGGGAGCGCAGCGGGTCGGGTCGTCGGACAGCACCACACAGTCGGCCAGCTTGCCGGCTGCCAGGGTTCCCTTCTCCCGTTCCATGAATTCCGCATAGGCAGATCCCTTGGTGTAGGCAGCCAGCGCTTCGAAAGCGCTGATGCGCTCCCCGGACTGCCGGTTGACCGCCAGGTGGATGAGTTCCAGGGGCTTGAATCTCGATTCTCCCGGCACGTCCGAGCCAAAGGAGAGCGGGATGCCCTCCCGCAGGATGGAGCGGTACGGGTAGGCCCCGACAGCCCGCTGCTGTCCCAGCAGGTCCCGGTCTTTTTTCGAATCGATCAGTGCCGACGGCTGGACGGCCAGCAAAATGCCCCAATCGGCCAGGCGCTTCAGGTCTTCCGGCGTGACCAGCTGGGCGTGCTCCAGCCGAAACCGCAGCGCCCGGATCTGCTGTTTTTCGGCCTTGAAGGTCTCCAGGATATCCAGGAAATGATGAATGGCGCGGTCGCCGATCGCATGCAGGGCGAGCTGGCGCTGCTGCCGGATGGCTTTGGCGATTTCGCGCTGCAGCCTGGCCGGGGAGATGGCCGGCAGACCGAAGTTTTCCGGCTCTCCCCGATAGGATTCCATCAGCATGGCGGTGTGGGTGGAAAAGGTGCCGTCGATGAAAAACTTGCGGGGACCTTTGCGCACCCATAAGGGATCGAAGTGCTTGTGTTCCAGCCAGTACCGGGCCCAGCCGAGCTCGCCGTATGACCAGCAGGAGATGCGAACGGCCAGCTCTTTCCTTCTTTTCAGTCGGTTGTAATGGCTGACGGTAAACGGAAACCAGGTGTTGTCCTGCACCGATGTGATCCCGTTTTCCCGAAAAAGCGTCATCGCCTTGTCGCACAGCATCGAGCGCAGCCTGCTGCGGGTGTTCATTTGCCAGAAGCGCTTGAAATGAATCGGCATCACCGCCTTGTCTTTGAGGATGCCCGTCGGTGCCCCGTCGGGTCCCTTTTCGATCATCCCCCCGGGTGGATCCGGCGTGCTGGGGGTCACCTTCAGTTTCTGCAAAAAGGCGCTGTTCACCCAGGCGGCGTGCCCGGAGTATTGAAACAGGGCCACCGGCCGGTCGGGAAAGTGCGCATCCAGCATCGCGCGGTGGGGAGAGGGGCAATCCGGGTAATCCCATCCGGAGGCATACAGCGGCTCACGGGGCCGCAGGGGTTGATCGGTGGAGCGCAGCTTGTCGACAACCTGCTCACAGCTCAGGTGCTGGAGGTTGAGCTTGGTAAAGTAATCCCCCATGGAAAGCACGTGCAGGTGATTGTCGTTGAATCCCGGAATCAGTGTTTTGCCCTTCAGGTCGATTACCTGTGCGTCCGGGGATCGGGAAGCTGCCGCTTCTTCCGCGCTGCCCACATAAGCGATGCGGTCCTTTCGGACTGCCAGAGCGTCGGCCAGCGGATTCGATTCGTCGAAGGTGATGATGTTGCCGTTGGTAAAAACGATATCTGTCATCTCACAAGCGGTCCAAACCAGAGAGGGTTACAGCAAGGGTCACAGCGATCCAGTAATCGCCCACTTATTTAAGGTAATACCGCAACCGGAGACTGTCGATACACCCGGGTTGTCTGATTTACAGATTATCCGACCTGCCCTGCGGGCAGCGGTTTCCGGTTTCAGCCATCCGTCGAGCACCTGCGGCCTAACCGACCTCCGCTTCTTCCTGGACCTGGCCGGTTCCGTGGGAAACCGAGGGCGCATGCTGACTGGCGTCGGCGATGATCGCATAGCTCTGCAGCAAACGCTCTCCCAGCGTTCTCGCCAGTCTCCTGAAGATGATGAATCCGTCTTCCGGGTATTCGTGCAGGATTTTGCGCAAACCGATCTTTTCGATCACCATCAGGATCGTATCTTCGATGATTTCGGCCGTCGCCGAATAAGACCCTCGATCGATCAGACTGGACCAGCCAAAGGCCTCCCCGGCGCGGTTTACGGTGTAGACGGACTGCCCGCCCCGCTGGATGCTGAGCCTGACGCGTCCTTTGATCAGCGAGTAGAAACGGTCGGCCGGCGACCCCTCTTCGAAAAGAACCTGTCCCGGCTCGTAGGACTCCTTGCGGCTGATATGGTAGATTTTTTTCAGGCACTCCTCGCTCACCCCCCAGAATATGTCGCCTTGCTTGAGATACATGTTCCCTCCTTTTGGTTGCGGGTTTGTCCCAGCCCGTTTCCCCTTGTGCTGGTCGACAATTGACAGTGAATCGAATACCCGAACACAGAGACCATCCGGAGGTCTGCATGAAGAGGAAGGGTTTCCCGGGAGAGCGTTGTTTCAAACGAAGTGATGCGTCAATTCCGAAGCGAAAGATCTGCCGGCCGGCAGCGGCGCAGCGGATGCGAAGCGGAAAAACGGTATAGTTTAAGATAATCACCCTGTATCGCCGATGGTACCCTCGCCTCAAAAAAATATTTCACCCAGTCCTGGTGGTTGCGCCACTGCATCGATCGGGTCGCGTCTGATGGACCGTTACTGTGATTGCACGCTCCATTTTAGTAGTTATTTACTACCATTACCACCTAAATCCTTTATCGTTGCAACCGCTTCAATCGTGGCCATATTTCAACTTAAAGAAAGAAACGAATGCAACACACCCATTCAAAGACAAAAGGAGCAACACCATGGCCAACATTCAAGATTACTTCGAAACCGATACCCAACGAGACGAAGGTCACATCGACACCCGTGAGCAGAACTTCACCTGTGAAAACCCCGATCCGCGTCTGGGCTGTGATCTCGGCATCGACGTGCAAGGATAAATGCGATTTGCAACGCAGCGGATTGATCGAACCGGCAGTTTTGCGTTGCACTCTGAGCTGAGCCTGATAAGGGCAGGGTCTTTCGACCCTGCCCTTGCCGCTGAAAGATGGGATCTATGCGGATTTGGGCAGAATCTGCGCGAAACCCGCTTTACAGGACTGCGATGCGGCACCACTTTATGGATGTAAAAACACAGCGGCCCCGAAGACAAGGGCGCCTGAGATGAAAACAACCGAATCCCAACAGTGGCTTCACCTAATTGGTTTCACCGTTGCCGGCGTTGCAGCTTTCGGGATTATGTACGCTGCAGCCGTGCTGTTCATTTCGCCAGCCAAAGACGTTCGGGACTACTACGCCGGTGTGGTGGGTTTCACGGAGAAATACATCGGGCAAACCCCCCTGGTGCTGCCGCCGGCCGGTGAAGTCTACAAGGATTTTTTCGCCCTCAAGACCCACGACACGGCTCCCATCGAACACTATCGGGTGATCTACCGCGGCCTGCAGTCCAGGGATCGATTTACCATCGAAGTGGCCAACACTCGACTGGATGCAGACAGTTTCTACACCTACCAATTCACCTTCGACCAGGCGGCCGAAGGGATTCGAATCGGAAATCAGCGCTTCCGGGTCCTGTCCGCCCGGCCCTCCATCTTGCACCTGCAGCGCATCGGCGATTAGCATCGCTTTCTTTTCGCCTACAGCAGGAAGATCTCACCCCTGAAAACGAATTTTCACCGGCGCGGCACGACCCAGCGCCCCTGATCGTTCCGGCAGGCCATTCCGTAAAAATTGCGGCTGCCCGCATCCGAAGACACCTGCTGGACGTAACGGCGGCAGAAGGTGCCGCCGGGAAGTTGAAAGGTGTCCACCGCGGTGGTGCTGCCGGCAATCTTCGAACCGTTGTTTGACCAAGCAACCGGACTGCCGCTCGGTTTTTTTTCCAGGGCCAGCTGAAAGCTGTGCTCCATCTTCTGTTGCACCCCGGCTGCACGCCCTTTTTTGGGCGGCACCACCGCCAACAGCTCGGTTCGCCGCGATCTGCGATCGTAGCTGTAACGGCTGGTGGCCAGCACCCAGTGCCCCACTGCCGGCGCGTACGCAAAGGTCTTTACCTCCCGCAGGCGCGGCAGCCGGCTGGCCGATCCCTCGGAGTATCGTCTGCATTCGATTTCCACGGTCTCGAACGCACCGGCCATCACCGACACCTCACCGGCGCCGGTCACTTTACACGACCACAGGGCGCTGTATGTTTTTTCTTCACCGTCCTTCGACCAGCGGCCCGATTCGATGTAGCCGGACTGGTTGCCGACCTGCAGCGGCCAGAGCGACATCGGTTTTTCGGTGAATGCAGCACTTCTAGCAGCAAAGGAGCGCTCTCCCTTGCGGGTGGGGGTCTGCCATTGGCTGCGGCGAAATGTAAAATCGACCGGCCCGCTGGATCGACTGCCCCGGTGGTTTTCCCAGGTTAGGTTCTCACCGGTTGCTGTCACCACCGTCTCCCACTTGCCGTCGGAGTAGATAAACGTGGTCCCTTCCTGGTATACCGGCAGCGGCACCGGGTCCATGGCGATCGTGTTTGCCGGCGTGGTCGAACAACCGACGATCATCAGGCTGAAAAGCACGCCAAGCGGCACCAGCCGCTTGGCGTGACGCATGGTATAGGGTTTCATATGAATGTCTTTCCATCTAAACGGGGTTGGTGTATATGTGCGGCTGCAGCCGCGGGTGATCCACTCGATGTTAGAAAAAAACCGCCTTGGTTTTCCAGCGTCCCTGACCGGTCCGGTAGGCCAGGCCGCTGAGTTGCGATCGCTGCTCCCCGGCGGAGACCGCCAGGGTGTATTCCCGGTAAAACAACCCGTCAGCATCCTTGAAGGTTCGCACCGGCGTCACCGTGACCGTCATGCGCCCTTCAGGGGCCTTCCAGTCGGTTGGTTTGCCGCTCAAATTGTTCTCCAGGGCCGCATCCACCACCTGGCTGTAGCGAGCCGGCAGCGACTCGAAACCGCCCGCCCCTTTGCCGTTGCCGATGCCCTGCACCACCCAGCCCACACCGACACCGACGGTCAGCAGCAAAACGGCTGCCGCCGCCCGCACAAACGCAGGCATCCAGCGCCTGGGCCTTGCTGCAGCGGCCGGCTGCTCAAGGGCTGCCAGCAGCCGCGGCGGGATCGTTTCGTCGGCCACCGGGTTCAGAGCTGCTCTCAGCTGCGCCTGGGCCTTGAATGCCTCCCAGACGTACTGCCGGGCATTCAGATCGACCTCCAAAAACGCCACGACCTCTTTCATGGTATCCGGGTCGAGCTGACCGTCGACAAACGCCGACAGCGTGGTTTCGTCAAAGCTGCGATTCATTTTTTCACCTCCATGACGCCATATCCCTTACCCTGCACGCCGCCCGATCGAGGCGACAGCATCTCGGCCAGCATGCTTCTACCCCGCGCCACCCGGCTGGCGACCGTTCCCACCGGGACGTCCATCACCGCAGCGGCTTCGGCATACGAATGCCCTTCCACCCCGACCAGCAGCACGGCCGCCCGGTGCTCCTGGGGTAGCGCCGCCAGGGCGTCTTTGACATCCAGCAGCTTGTCCAGGCCGGCGGTGCCGTTGCCGGCAGGTTCTTCAGACTCCTGCTTGTTCAAAAGCGCCAGGTGGGCCGAGCGGGTTTTGCTGCGACGCAGCCGGTCGATCCAGCGGGTGTAGACGATTCGATACAGCCAGCTGTCCAGACGGCTGTCTTCGGCAAACTGGTGCAGCCGCCCCAGGGCCCGCTCGCAGGCCTCCTGGACCAGGTCATCGGCCCGATCCGGGTCTTTGGTCAGGCCCCTGGCAAAACGACGAATCCGCGGCAGAAGGCCCACCATCTGTTCTCTGAGGGCCTCCTCCCGCGGTCGGGTGGTTTCCGTCATGCTGATCTTCTCACCTTATTTTTTGGAGGAATCCCCCCAGTCACCGACCAGGCCCTCTTCTTCCGAAGGGGAGACAGGCGAAAGGTCCTTCAGACCGCTGACACTGTTCAGGCTATCAGAGCCGCTGCTGCGGCTGTCGTCCGAGCGATCGGAAGACGAACTGTCGCTGTCTTCGCTGGAGTCGTCATCGCGATCGTCGCTGTCGTCATCATCCTCGGAGTCATCGTCGTCGTCGGCGTCATCTTCGCCATCGTCGTCACCATCGTCATCACCATCATCGCCGTCATCTCCGCCGCCCCCGTCGCTGTCACCGTCGCTGTCACCATCACTTTCCCCGCCGTCACTGTCTCCGCCGCCGTCGCTGTCTGCCATGGCCACGGCCGCCACCAGGGACATGGTATGGGGGTCGAGCTTGTAAGGCAGCACCACCAGGGTAAAAATCAGAAACGCGCTGCATGCCATTAGCATCAGTCGTTTTGACATCATTGTTCGACTCCTTGTGTTTATCGTTGTAATT